>Ga0068879_1022990_pt1 | contig 17340 bp, 10 predicted proteins | sample NOAtaT_7_FD_65538 | JGI IMG/M metagenome (GOLD analysis project Ga0068879, IMG submission 65538) | Metatranscriptome of freshwater lake microbial communities from Lake Erie, under a cyanobacterial bloom - NOAA_Erie_Diel1S_2200h metaT... | ecosystem: Environmental > Aquatic > Freshwater > Lake ...
AAAGATCATTGAATCGAGTTCAGAGTCGATCTACGGCGATCGCGCCATGTGGCTCTATGCCGACCTTGTCATCGCCCAGCGTGATAGCCGTCAGGCAATCACCATTCTCGAGACTCTCCTTCGCAATTATCCACGATCCATCATTGCTCCCGATGCACGTGAACGCATACGCCGGCTGCGTGGCGATCTCAAGTGATCACCTTCGAGCAGTGAAGAAAGTTCACCCATGTCTCAGTTGATATTCTCACAGCTTCCCTACCAGCGTCCGGATTGCGCCGAGCTGACATCACGGTCACATGCGCTCGTTGAGCGCATCACGTCCGCCAACACCAGCGAGGAAGTGTTGTCCTGCGTTGACGCATGGAACGCACTGCGGATCAGCACCTACACCATGGCCTCGTTGGCTGAGGTGAAGTTCACCCAGAACGTCGCCGACGAGCAGGCAAAAGCCGAGAAGCTCTTTTTCGACGAAAACGGCCCAACGATCACCGAGCTGGATATCGCTGTGTCACAAGCTCTACTGGCCTCCCCATATCGGCAGGCCATCGATGAACGATTCGGTTCGTTGTTTCTCACCCGATTGAAAAACTCGACGCTGACCTTCGACCCCTCGATAAAGGAGATCATTGTTCAGGAGTCGGAGCTCTGCACCCGATACAACGAGATCACAGCGTCGGCAAAGATTGATGTTGATGGTCAGACGTATAATCTTTCGACCATTCAGCGGCTGGTTATCGATCCTGACGCAGGCCTACGAAAGAGGGCCTATTCGGCTATGGGGGCCTTCCTGCTTGATAACGCCCCGGAACTCGATGAGATCTTTGACAAACTCGTCAAGCTCCGTGCAAAGAAGGCCGCACAGCTCGGCTATGCTTCATACACGGACTTCCGCTACATCGAGTTCGGTAGGGTCGATTACACGGCGGCAGACGTCGAGAAGTTCCGCAATCAGGTCCTGGAACACGTCGTGCCTCTTGCCGCAAAGCTTCGTCAGGCACAGGCGCAGCGTCTCGGCATGACGTCGATGACGGCGGCTGATGAAAAGCTGCAGTTCATTGATGGCAACCCAGTTGCTTCAGGAGACCACGACTGGATCGTTGAACGTGCCTCGCGCATGTACAGCGAACTTTCACCCGAGACGAACGAGTTCTTCCAGCTCATGCTGAGCAGTGATCTCATGGATCTCAAAAGCCGGGACAATAAGGCCACCGGTGGTTACTGCACCAGTTTCTCGGCCTATGGCCTGCCGTTCATCTTTGCGAACTTCAACCGCACCACGCATGACATCGAAGTCCTTACGCACGAGGCCGGTCATGCATTCCAGGCCTATCGCAGCCGGAATCTGCCCGTGCCGGAGTACTTCTGGCCAACGGCCGAGGCCTGCGAGATCCATTCGATGGGTATGGAGTTCCTGACCTGGCCATGGATGGATCTGTTTTTTGAGGACCAGACCGAGAAGTTCAAGTTTTATCACCTTCAAGGCGCGTTGCTGTTCCTCCCGTATGGATGTGCGGTGGATCACTTTCAGCACTGGATCTACGCCAATCCCGATGCCACCCCGCTTGAGCGTAACGCGCAGTGGCGAGAGATGGAAAAAATGTACCTGCCATGGCGCAATCCCGAAGGATTTCCGGCCTCCGAGCAGGGGCGCATCTGGCAGTTCCAGCGTCACATCTACGAGATGCCGTTCTACTACATCGACTACGCCCTGGCGCAAACATGTGCTCTTCAGTACTGGAAGTGGTCGGAGAAGGACCGCGACGCGGCGTTTAGCTCATACCTGTCGATCTGTGACGTTGGCGGCTCGAAGCCCTTTCTGGGGATCGTCGAAACCGGTTCGCTGACGTCGCCCTTCAGTGATGGATGCCTTCGCGATATCGTGGACTATTCCTACTCCGTCCTTCGAGACCGTCATCCGGACTTTATGATGGGTAACTGACGAGATTATCACTTCGTCATATTTCCTATGATTAGCCCCCTGACACGCAAGCAATAAGGTGTCAGGGGGCTCTTTTTTGATATTTTTGCCGCCATTGAGTATGTAAACCATCTCCTTCCACATCATGCGGTTAATCGTATGAAACGTTTTCACGTTTTGCTTTCGCTGGTCTGTTGCGTCGTGCTTCTAAGCTCACCGCGCATGTACGGTCAGTCACAGCCCCTTTCGACATGGTCGCTCAGCAGCGGTAACTACACCTTTACCGACTGGCTGAACACCAATCCAGCGGGCACCTACCCGACGGCGATGATGTTCCACATGGTGGCCAACATCGATGCTCCAGCGACCGAGCCGGTTGTCGGAGACTTTAATTGCGCCTACAATATCACCAGTGGCGCCCGCATCAATGGTCTGGGAGCCGGAGGGTTGGCTTTTATCAATACGGGCTCGACCCTCTGTAACTGCAACTTCGTCGGCGCAGCCGTCCTTGCGCTCAATACCGTAGGCCGGGCACAGATCGGTGTGACGTGGACGTCATCGGTGAACAGTGCTGGTTCGCGGCCTTATGCGCTGCGTCTGCAGTATCGTCTGAACACAACAGGGCCGTGGTTGGAAGTTCTCAGCAATGGGGTTCCAACGGAGTACGTTGCCCCGCTGAACACCTCCGGTGTTGCTACGCAGCGCACGATCAGTGCAACACTGCCAACCATATGTGAGAATCAGCCGCTCGTGCAGCTGCGCTGGGTCTACTATCAGGCACCGGTCTTCTCATCCGGCTCGCGTCAGGGCATCACGTTTGATCAACTGACGGTGTCCTCAAACTCGACCACAGGGGTGGCCACGAACCTTGCAATCGAGAACGTCGTTCCGGTGAGCCCATCACAGAACACGGGCTTTTCTCTGCGTGTTCGTGCTGTTGATGCTCTTGGAGCAGCAAAGAACGTCACAACGGCGACGACGGTTTCGCTTGGCGTCAACAGTGGGACTGGATTTGTCTCGGGGACCATCACCGGAACTATTCCGGCAGGGCAGAGTTTCGTTGATCTGACAAACGTCAGCTATAGCGTCGCAGAGCCGGGTGTTTCGCTGCGTGCAACTGCCATAGCTGGCCAGGCCCTTACGCAGGGCGTAACCGCTCCGATCACAGTAACGGGGCCGCCGGCCTACGCTTCACTCGCAGGCGTGCAGACTGCGGCCTATGCCGGAGTTCCAATGAACCCGCTTACGGTTACAGTGTTCCGTCCGGACAACACGGTCGATGCCAATTACGCGTCAAACATCACGGTCACACTTGTTTCGGGTCCGGGAGTCGTTACCGGCACACCAACGGTGCAGGCCGGAGCTGGAGTAGCTGTTTTCTCGAACCTCGTCGTCACTGCTCCCGGCACGTACGAACTCGCGGTCAACATCCCCGGTGTGCCTCAGCTTCGTCTGCCTACGATTGTTGCCTCGGCCGCCCCATCGATGACCACCGACATCGTCCCGCAGTTCATCCATGCGCGGGTGGCGTCGGGAACATGCAATTCCTCGACGTCGGCATTTCCGATTCCCGTGTTTGCCAGGGTGACATTCACCAACCTTACGCCAAACACGACCTACCGCTACAATACTGGACTTGGCACCGATGCCGCTCTGACCTCGACAGGCGGCGGTTTCAACATTCACTACAATGCGAATGATGATTCCTACTTCTACGCTGCGGGCAAGTCCCTGACCAATGCCGGTGAGTTCTCGACGTTCTCGACACTGCCAGGTCAGACGTCGCGATCGGTCTGGATCAACCTCGTCACCTCTACGAACGTTGCATTCCAGGAAGGTGGAACGATCTTCTGGCGCGTTGCTCTCGGTGACAACAACGGAAACCTCATCAATCGATTCCAGCTGTCACAAACGTCCGTCGCTCTTCGCATGGGTACACTTCCGACGCAGGCCACAGGCATTGCTGACGATAACTCGCAGCTGACGGAAAAGAACTACGTTGTTCTCTATGACAATACCGCTGGTTCTGGGCGTCCGGTTGCTGTGGCGCTGGTTCAGCGATCCGGGGCAACGGTCTCTGGCGCGGAGTCGTTTTATGCCACTCGCCAGACAATGCCGTCATCATGGGCGACATTCATTCCGAATAGCCTTGCCACTGGTATTCGTCGAATCGAGGAGCGTAATGCCACAACCAACGCGATTGTAAACGTGATCACGTCGGTTGATGGTTTATGGAACGGCGTGCAGACGAACCCCTCCGATCTTGTAGCCTATCCACTTGGACCGGGCGGTTTCTCTCGTCCGATCATCATGCAGACGCCGCGTATCACGATCTCCAGTCCAACACTGGGTGACACGCTGTGCTCGGGTTCAGTCTCAACAGCCCGCTTCGTTGCGCGAGGCATGGCAAACGTCGACGTTCAGTTTTCATCGAACAACGGCGCTTCATGGCAGTCCATGGGTATCGTGCCGGCCACGTCGACGTCGGTGAACTGGACGGTGCCTGCCGTTGAGTTCTCGGGTCAATGTCTGGTGCGTGTCGTTGGTGTTGATCGTCCGGAGATCAGCGCCACTTCCCTGCCTTTCGCCGTCGGTTCGAGAGTCGTTGTGGTTTCCCAGCCGCAATCGAAGAACATGTGCGTGGGCGAGCGTTATTCGATGGTCGCCATCACCAGCGGCGCAGTGCGGAACTACCAGTGGTACAAGGACGGGATCGTTATCGATAACGCTACCGGACCTCTGTTCGAGATCGACCGTGCTCAGTACAACACATCTGGTGTCTATCACTGCGAGCTATGGGGATTTGGTCAGTGCGGAAACACCCGTACGGCTGAAGTACACATCCGTGTGGCGCGTCCGACGCAGATCGTGAACCAGACTCGCAATGCAGCCGTCCAACTCGGTGGAACAGCCGTTCTGACGGTCGAGGCAGAGTTCCCGAACGAAGCAATCAGCTATCAGTGGTACAAGGGTCAGCAGATGCTTGCCGATAATGGCCGCATCGTAGGGACGAATTCGAGCCGCCTGGAAGTCCGCAAGGTTACCAATGCCGATCTCGGAACGGATTACTATTGTGTGGTCACCGGCGTCTGCGGCAGCGCAACTTCGCGTAACGCTCGCGTTCAGACCACAGGTGTGTTTGTTGATTTTGCACAAAACACCGTCACGGTCTGTGATGGAAAGAAGGCCGTTATCGAAGGCATGGCCTACACCAACCCGCCGGCCGGTGAACTTCGTGTGCAGTGGTGGTACAAGGGGGCTCCCCTTGCCGAAGGAGGACGCTATGCCGGAACGCAGACAACCACACTGACGATCGATCCGACGACTCCGGAAGACATTGGCGAGTACACGTTGTATGCTGAACTGGCAAACAACAGCAACGTCAATGCACTTGGATCGGTAAGTCTTGTAATTGGCGGTACGCCGACGATCACAACACAGCCGATCAATAACACCACCTGCGAAGGCGAAGCCTTTACACTCTCGGTCGCTGCCACCGGTACGGGTGCGATCAGCTATCAGTGGCTTTTCAACGGACAGCCGATCTCCGGTGAGGTTTCTCCGACACTCACCCTCAGTGCCACGAAGGCGCGCCAGGGCGATTATACCGTCGAGGTAAAGACCGCATGCTCGTCCGTCGTTTCCCGGCCAGCCACCGTGACTGTCCGCGATGCAACAAAGATTACCCAGCAGCCTCCAGCAACGGTTGCAGCGACGGTTGGTCAGCCCCTTACCATCACTCTAGCGGCGACCGGCTCGGGAACGCTACAGTATCAGTGGTTCAAGGACGGCGCAGCTCTGACCGGCGAGGTCACACCGACGTATACCAAGGCAGCCTATGCCATTGCCGACGAAGGCAAGTACTGGTGCCGCGTGCGCTCGGAGTGTGGTGAGGTGATCTCTGATACCACGACAGTTACCACCAGGCCTGGTGTGGTGAGCGTTGATGATGAGGACGGTGCCGTTGCCGGTTATTCGGTTTCGCCGAATCCGGGGTCGGCAGCGATGAGTGCCCGCCTGGCGCTGGCCGAGTCGTCACACGTTGTTGTAACGCTGATGAACCTCACCGGTGAAACGGTGATGAGCATTGCGGACATGCGTCTGATGTCAGGAGAACACGTTCTGCCGTTCAATGTTTCAGAGATCGCAGCCGGTACGTACCAGCTGCTTGCCATGATCAACGGTCAGGCCATGACGCGCACAGTTGTGATCATTAAGTAGTGATCCGACGAGCATCTGATTGAAGTTGTTCACACGGAAGGGGTATGCGCCAGCGCATGCCCCTTTTTTTGTAGAATCGCGGTGATTTGAAAGCAAGGCAATGAAGGCGTTAGCACGTATCTCTCTGTTGACCATGACCGCCCTGGCCAGCGTCTGTTCGATGTTGGCTCAGGAGATGGTGGTCAGCGAGTACTACAACATCCAGGACGTCAACAGCGAGTGGACGGAGCTGGTGGTAGTGGCCGATAATCTGAACGCTGTCGGGTGGATCCTCACGGATGCCAATACGGGCCAGGTCACCCGGCAGGGCGGTCCGCAGTTTCGTGATATTCCCCTGTGGCGCAACCTCAGAGCCGGAACGATCATCGTTCTGTGGCATCGCAGCATTCCCGCCGGTTTTGTTCAGGACGCTGACCCGGCCGACGGTTATCTCGAGCTGTCGTCTCGCGATCCCAACTTTTTCACCACGTACTACTTTGCTGCGCCGAGTGATAATGCTGATCTCAATATCGCCGACGCCGGTGATGTGCTGCAGATTCTTAAATCAGATTTCTCTCATGTTCACGCTCTAGGACACAACAAGCCTACCGGTGCGGCATACAATGCCATTGGCTCGCCTAAGGCCAACTTTGACTCCGGTACGGTCGGCGCCTCCCGGTCGAACCGTGTCACCGGGCGTACGCTTGCGGCCTATGGTGTCGGCCTGACCAAAGATTCCGTAGTGGGCGGGTTCAACGATTCCCGAGGGCTGCCGAACCGATGGGATCTGGCTCGAACAAATCAGGGTGTAGCCAACATCAATCATTGGTTCTGGCGTGAAACGCGCGAACCGAAATGGACAGCGGCTCCGGCCGTTGCACTTGTGAGTCAGTCGGCCACAAGCAATACCATTGAGTGGACAGCGCTGGATGATCCAAACCCGCAGGACTCAACGACAGGGTACCTGATCCTTCGAGACACGCTTGGATTTGCGGGCTTTCCTGCAGGATCGATACGCGATGGTGCAAACATTGCGAAGGGTGCAAAACTCGGCTCTGCAACGGTGCTGGATATTCGGCCCACGAAACTTGGACGTCGGCTTGTCGATTCGATCAATATCCTGTGCGGTATGACCTACACCTATCGCGTGTACGGTTACCGGTATCGTCGAGACGACGTGTTGCCCGTTACCGATGACACTACCGCTCGCGGACGGCAATATGCTGATCAGCGCTGGGCGGAGTCATCGCCCATATCCAAGAGCAATCCCACGAAACCTGTCATACAGGCGTCGCGTCTGCAGATCTGTCCGGGTGACACCGTGACGCTTACCACGACGACAACCGATGCCGTTCTCTATGAGTGGACAGTAAATAACCAACCGGTACCCGTAGGCGGCACAACCCGCATCGTCGTGCGCTCTACCGGCGAGTACCGGCTTATCATCAGAGGCGCAGAGGGCTGCTCAGCTGTTTCAGATCCGATCACCATTACGGCTCTGCCAGCCCCTTCCGTAGAGATCCGACCATCGGGCACGCAGACGATATGTCGGGGCGACAGCGTGCTGCTAACGGCTCTGACGGTCGCCGCGTCGTATGAATGGCTGCGTGATGGTCAGCCCATACCGGGTGCCAAAGGCAACACGATCGTTGCCCGTTCAGAGGGTGACTATCAGGTACGAATTGCAACCGCGGCAGGGTGCCCGGGGATATCGCCCGCTGTGCGCATCCGCAATGTTGACGCGCGCTTCCGTGTCGAACCCGCAGTCGTGGACTTTGGGACGATCGGACAATGCAAGACCGACACGACGGTAGTCCTCGAGATCGTTAACCAGGGGCTTGCCGATCTGACCATTACCAATGCCAACCTCCCCGCCGGTTTTGCACTCGTTTCACCGGCGCCCGGTTTTCAGGTTCCTGCAGGCAAGCGTCAGTCCGTCACGCTTGTTTTCGCACCTTCAGCTCCGGGTACCATCAGCTTGCCGGCAAGTTTTCAGGCGCAACCATGTGGTGCATCAGCATCCTTCACCGTCAGGGGGCAACGCACGGCCGTCTCTGTTGCGTTGAACAAACCGGGTGTGGACTTCGGCACGTACACAGCTTGTCCAAATGGTGATGTCCGCCCCGACTCGACGTTCTGCGTTCGAAACTCCGGTACCGAGCCGATCATCATCGGCGTACCGAGGGTTGATCCCCCGTTCTATCTGCTGACGGACATCCCGCGACCTGTTACCATTGCCCCCGGAGCGCAGTTCTGTATCAGCGTCATGTACCGTCCTCTAGGCCTAGACCTTGATCGTGGTGTCATCCAGACGATAGCGTTTCCCTACAGTTCATCATCATGTCAGGACACTCTGCGCGCTCGTGTTCAGGCGGCATCGTATCGGCCGCGTGCCAAAGTCGAGGAAACGCCGATAGATCTCGGCGTCGTGTTACAATGCGCCCGACGTGTGGATACGGTTATTCAGGTTTCCAACCCCTCGCTCGTGCCAATCACCGTGACGGGTGTGGATGGAGTCGATCTGCAGTTCGTTGGCTCTGCGATCACGATCGAACCGAAGGGAGTGCGAAATATCCCCGTAACGATTACGCCATCGGGCAATCCCGGTGCGTTCAGCATTGTTGCTAAGGTCTTGTACGGACCGTGTCAGGACGCCGAAGAGGTCCAGTTTGACGGACTGCTTCTTGATGCGAGCTATCAGGTAGGCAGCGCAGAGATCGACTTTGGTGATGTTGTTCTGTGTCGAGATTCCAGTCGCAGCCTCCGTTTTGCGCTCACCGCGCGTGGACTCTCCGGCCTGCGATCACGGCTGCGTCTGCTGCGGGTAGCATCTCCATTTCGCTCGAGCGTTCAGAGCGGAGCGAGTTTCCGTGACTCACTCGAGATAGACGTAACCTTTGCACCTCTGTCAGAAGGCGCGTTCGTCGACACCATCGTGATGCAGATCGAACCCTGTGGCATCGAACGTCGCGTGATCCTTCGAGGACGGGGCGTCCTACCGCGTCGAACAACGACGATCCTCTCACCGGACTTTGGAATGATCGGCCAAGGCGGTGCGGTGACGCGAACGCTACTGATCACCAATACCGGTCAGACCCCGATCGATGTCCGGGCCATTGATGGCGTGCAGGCCCCTTTCCGAATCGCGGCAATGCGCCCTCCCCTGCCGTCCACTCTTCCGGCAGGTGCAGTGGCAGAGGTCGATATCGAGTATGCGTTTGCTGGCAATGATCGCCTGGACACCATTGTTGTGGTGAGTACCGTCTCGGGACCATGTTCGGATACGGCGGTGTTTCGCCTTCGGGGTGCAACAGCGAGTAAGGGAACCATCACAGGGCTGCGCATTATAGCCCCGTCGAATGCCACCGCTCTTGCCGGCACGGATGTCGATGTTCCACTCGAGCTTGCTTCGGCCGTCGCGCTGGATTCGGCGAACCTGCGATCAATGCGCATCGATCTGCGGTATGATCCTCGCCTGATGCGCCCTGATGCCATTACGGCAAATGTTCCGGGGCTGACGGCCGCATTCACGGAAACTTCTCCGGGTGCCTCCACCATTCAGATCACTTCGGACCGTCCCATCAACGAGGCATCCCCACTTGTGACACTGAAAGCCCGAACCTTTGTAGGTCCGCTTCGCACAACGGTGCTCGACGTTGATACGGCCCTAGCCCCGGGTGCTCTGATCACGGGCAACGACGGTCGACTGAGCGTGGAAACAGACTGCGAGATCAATGCCTCGACAGTGGGACTTGTTCGGCCCGTAGTGTTCAGGACGCACCTTGTCGATGGTGACATGCTAAACGTCGAATTCTCCAGTGTGACTGCTGATGATGTCGTGCTCTCGGTGAGCTCGTCGACCGGTCAGGTGCGCACATGGGTATTCTCTGCCTCGACCTCAGGCCTGGTGCGTCAGGTCACACTCGGACTGGCAGATTTCTCCTCCGGATTCTACTCGGTCGGTTACCGTCATGGCCGTCACGTCAAATTCATTCCGCTCGTGATCGCTCGATGAGCGTCGATGCCCAAAAGATCTATCGTAAACAATCAATGAGGAACGCGTGAACGTCCTGGTCACCGGTGCTACCGGTTTTGTCGGCAGTCATGTTGTCGATGCGCTGCTAGAGAAGGGGCATGCGGTACGCTACATCGCCCGGTCGACATCGAATCTTCGTTGGCTTGAAGGCAAGGACGTCACGCGTGTGGACGGTTCACTGTTCGACGTCGCGTCACTTCGTCACGCTGTCGACGGAGTCGACATCGTCATCCATGTTGCCGGTCTGACGGCTGCCAGAAATGAAGAGGAGTTTCGACGGGGCAACTTTGAAGCGACCCGAAATCTTCTTGACGCCGTGCGTTCCTACAACCCGGGCCTTGGCCGGTTCGTGCACGTATCCTCACTGGCCGTTGTCGGACCATCAGCATCGGTCCAGCAGCCGGTCACCGAAACGTCCCCGCTTCGCCCCATAACGGCATACGGACGCACAAAAAAACTTGCTGAGGATGCGGTGCGCGAGGCGGCCGATATTCCATCGACCATCATTCGTCCTCCGGCCGTATACGGGCCTCGTGATGAGGCGATCCTGACCTTTTTCCAGACCGTCAACAGAGGTCTTGCCACATACATTGGCTTTGGTGACAAAAGTGTAAGCCTGGTGCACGTGCGTGACCTGGCCAGAGGTATCGTAATGGCGGCATTCCACGAAAACGCCATCGGTCAGACGTACTTCATCTCATCCGACGAGTTCTACACGTGGCCGCAGATCGCCATGCTTACCGGAGCGGTAATGGGTAAGCGTCGTCTTCTCAGCCTTCGTTTACCGCACGCGGCCGTCCTGGGTATCGCGGGCGTTGTCGGCAGTCTCGGCAAGATCATGGGTAAACCCCCTGTGCTGGATTTTGAAAAGGGGCGGGACCTGATCCAGCCATACTGGATCTGCAGCACCCAGAAGGCCCGCGAAGAGATCGGATATCGTCAGGAGATATCACTCCATGAGGGGATATCCGAGACGGTGGAGTGGTATCGGAGTCGCCGCTGGTTATGATCCGACGGCTGCTAGTCAACATCACCGGGACGGGTATTGCCGCTATCGTGCTAACGATCATCGGCGTGACCTTTGCGATCCTGCTGGCAACGAGAAGTCATCCCAGGCCTTATCAGCAGACGAGCGCACCGGTTCGTGACTCCGTGCACGTGTATCGCAACGCGTTCAGCATTCCCCATATTGTTGGCTCATCACTGCGCGACGTGATCTTTGCGCAGGGGTATACGCACGCGCAGGATCGGCTCTGGCAGATGGACTTCTGGCGACGCGCCGCCACTGGGCATACGGCCGAGATCCTCGGTCCAGATGGCATTTCATTCGATGCGTTCATGCGCACGATCGACATCGCCGGTATAGCACGCCGACAACGCAAGGGGCTCAGCAGCACGGCGCTTCAGATCCTGCAGGCCTATAGCGACGGCGTCAATGCCTATATCCGGGAGAATCGAGAGAGTCTGCCGTTCGAGTTTGATGCGCTCTCCTATGCACCCGCTGAGTGGACACCCGAGGACTGCCTCATTATCGGTCGGGCCCTGTCGTTCGACATGAGTCTTGGGTTCTGGTCGGACATCACCTACGCACAGATCGAACATCAGCGCGGAACCCAGTTCGTCGGCGACTACATCCCACGCGACGCCCGTGGTCCGTTTGTTCTTGATACTGTGGGAAGTGCTGCGCCCCCTGTGGCCACAGTGCAGACAGCCCGTGAATCGGGGTTTCCCTCCCGCGACGGTCTAACAGACGCCATGCTTGCGGGTGTGCGGAATAACCTCGCTAACGCCAGGCGCGTGCTTGGCATCCGTGGCGCGGGATTTGGCAGCAATTGCTGGGTGATGAAAGCGCCCGATGGTTCGACCATCGTGGCCAACGATCCGCATCTGACAACGTCGATTCCTGCCAAATGGTATCAGATCCACCTCTCTGCTCCAAACCTCAATGTTGTTGGACTGAGTATTCCCGGTGTACCGCTGGTGATCTCGGGCCGCAACGATCATCTTGCATGGGGCTTTACCAACGCAATGATCGACGATGTCGATTATGTTATCGAGCGCTGTGACTCGGCAGATCCGGTGAATTACTATCGCGACGCGGCCGGTTTGCGACGGAAGTTTCGCTACCTGGCCGACACTATTCATGTTGCAGGCCAGCCCGATACCATCATCAGTATCCGGTCGACGGCTACATCGCGAGTGATCTCAGATCACCACATCATGCGCGACCCATCGCCGATCTTTGAGTTTCCGCGTGTTGCAGCCACGAGCTACATGTTTCCCGAGAAGAATCGTTCTCGGCCTACGGTCATGACTTTCCGGTGGACCGCTTCCTATCCAAGCGACGAGATCTCGGCCATCTACCGCATCAATACCGCAAAGACTGTTGAGTCGATGCTCGCTGCGTTATCGACGTGGGGCACACCGGCGCTCACTTTCAGCGTGGGCAGCAAGGCTGGCTCTATGGCGGTCATGGCCGCAGGTACGCTGCCACAACGCGGAAGTGCAGATCCACGTCTCCCGATTCCTTCATGGGTTCAGGGGGCTGACTGGATGGGGACGACGTCGCTCACGTCGCTTGGACGGATGGTCAATCCGTCGCGCGGCTGGGTGGCTTCGGCCAATAATCGACTCAGTAGTCAAGGCCAGTATGTTGGGTCGCTCTACGAGCCCTCCTCGCGGATGGAGAGGATCAGTCAGCTGATGCGTCTCTACGACAAGCCGACGGTACGCGATGTGCAGATGATCCAGCAGGATGTGGTCTCGCCCTACGCTCGCAACATGCTCCGTCGTGTGGTTCCTGTTTTGCAGCGGGCTTCCAAGCGATTCAACGCTGAAGAGCGGCGGGCTTTGGCAATGCTGGTCTCATGGGATGCCAGCCACACACCGCTGGATAATGCCGCTTCGATCTTCTCCATCTTTCTTGATCGGCTTGTCTGGGCGACGTTTGAAGATGAACTCGGACAACAGCTGTTCTTCGACTGGTCTCTTGTGACGAACATACCCTTGCGTCGCATCGATGAACTGATCGACGAACCTCAGAACCGAATCTGGGATGATGTTCGCACGAGCTCGACAACAGAGGATATGTCATGGATCGTTCTGCGGGCGTTCCAACTGGCGGTGGACGATCTTAGTCGGCACTTCCGTCATGGCCCCGAGCAGGGCTGGCCGTTCGGGTCCATTCACTCGGTGACCTTTCCGCATGTATTTGGGCGAAATGCGCTTATGCGCCCGACCCTGAACCTCGGACCATTCAGTATCGGTGGCAGTCAGACGACCATCAATAACACGCAATGGAGCTTCAGCACGCGTGAACCAAGGGGTGTGATGTTACCGACGAAGGTCGTAGCCAGCATGCGCGTTATCTCGCTGATGACTGATTCTGTTCAGTACACCGTGGTGCCCGGAGGCGCGTCTGGACAGCCCCTTGAAGCGCACTATTCTGACCAGATGCAGCTTTGGCTCAAAGGTGGATACGTCAAGCTTCCCGTTGGTCCGAAGCCCGACGTGGCCTTTCGGCTCTACCATGTGTTTTCCCCTCGATGAATGGCCCCACGCATTGCGTATTTTGCCGCCAATCATCCACGAACAAAACCCTTTTACCATGTCTGTCAACGTCTCAACAGCTACGCGTCAGAGCGTGAAGTGCGATGCGATCATCGTTCTGATTCCCGAAACCGAGCGTCAGTTCGGTCAGCACGAAAAGGCCCTCACGGCAGCTATACCTCATCTGACGCCGGTGTTTGAATCGAAGGACTTCACGGGTAAGTCCTTGCAGACGGCTCTTGCCTACTGCGGTTCGGCAGCCTCGGCACCGCGTGTCATCCTCACCGGTCTTGGTGAGACGCAGAATGTGACCGTCGAGACCCTGCGCCGCGCTGCAGCAGCCGCAGCCAAGCGGGCGGCATCATCAGGGTGCCAGCATATTGCTGTCGATGTTCAAACTGTCAATGGGATCGATGCTGCTACGGTTGCCCAGGCCATCGTTGAGGGCGCTCTTCTGAGTCAGTATGCATTTGACAAATACAAGACCATCGCCCCCTCTAACGGCAAGAAGGTCAAGAAGCTCACGCTGATCACCGACAAGGCACATCAGAAGGCCGTTACCAAGGGTGCCGATGCGGGATGGGTCATCGTCGAAGGCGTCACCCTTGCGCGCGATCTTGCCAATGCCCCGAACAATGAGATCTACCCGGAAACACTTGCCCGCAAGGCGCAGGAGGTTGGCCGGAAATCGGGCTTCAAGACCACTGTTCTGGACAAGGCAAAGATCGAAGCGCTCAAGATGGGCGGATTGCTTGGTGTTAACCAGGGCAGTACACGCCCTCCGGTCATGATCGTGATGGAATACATGAAGGGGCCGAAGTCAGAAAAGCCCCTTGTGCTTGTGGGTAAGGGCGTCACCTTCGACACTGGCGGCATCTCCATCAAGCCGGCGGCCGGCATGAGCGACATGAAGAGTGACATGCACGGAGCTGCGAGCGTCATCGGTACCATGCAGACCATTGCCAAACTCGGTCTGAAGCGCAACGTTGTGGGCATTGTTCCGGCAACAGAGAACATGCCAAGCGGGTCGGCTCTCGTGCCCGGTGACATTATCACCTTCATGAACGGCAAGACAGCCGAGATCGACAACACGGACGCTGAAGGTCGCCTGATCCTTGCCGACGCGCTATGCTATGCCGATCGGTACAAACCCAGCGCCGTGATCGACCTTGCCACACTCACCGGTGCTGTTGTAATCGCCCTCGGAAGCGTCACTACAGGAATGATGGGGACGGATGAGAAGACCAAGTCACGCCTGCGTGCTGCGGCGGCCAAGACCAATGAATACGTCTGCGAACTGCCGCTCTACGAAGAGTACGAAGAGCTGATCTCGAGCGATTACGCCGACATCAAGAACTCCGGCGGCCGCAGTGCCGGATCGATCACGGCAGCACTGTTCCTGAAGCATTTCGTGAGCTACCCATGGGTACACCTGGATATTGCCGGTACCGGCATCCAGCCCAAGGCAGCACATTACGTCTGCAAGGGTGGCTCCGGTGTTGGAGTGCGTCTTCTCACAGAAATGCTCCGCCACTGGTGATAGGGTCAGCTCTTGTCTGAATCCCCAAATGACGAACTGCGCCGCGAGTTTGAGCTCGAGGCCATGCCGCACATGTCGGCACTGTATTCGTTTGCCGTAAGGCTTACGCGTGATCCAGATGATGCGGCCGATCTGGTGCAGGAAACATTCCTCAAAGCCTTCCGGTTTTTCGACAAGTTCGAACGGGGAACTAACTGTAAGGCATGGCTGTTCCGGATTCTTAAGAACTCGTACATCAACACGTTCCGAAGGTCGTCCAAGGCTCCGGATACGGTCGAGTACGACGTCATCGAAGAGTTCTACGAGACTATCCGGGATAGCTCTGTTGAAACATCGGTTCTCGAAGAACAGGTGTTCACCAACGCTCTCGACGATGAGGTGGCCGAGGCGATTGCTTCTCTTCCGGAGGAGTTTCGCACGGTTGTTATTCTTTGCGACATTGAAGGTTTCACTTATGAGGAGATCGCCGAGTTCATTGACTGTCCGATCGGGACGGTCCGTTCACGTCTGCACCGTGCGCGTAAACTTCTGGCTGCCAAACTCGCCGACTACGCCAGGGCGAGAGGTTTCTCTACCGGAGAGCCAGAATGATACAGGGCAGGGCGCTTTTCGATAACTACGAGGACGTATATGAAGGATTCACTAGACTCCTTTGAATGGATCTCCGAGATGCTTGATAACAATCAGGAACATCTCGTAGCGGACAAGGTCAGAGGCGATGCGCGTGCAGAGCGCGAAAGCCGGATCATTACAGCCACACGCGCTGCCGTGCGCTCGCGCAGCACTGCGCTGCGTATGCAGGCACCGGTTTCGCTCGAGCGATCGATCCGTATGGCCATAGCAGCCGAGGCACGCACGCAGAGCGGACGGTCGTTTACCGGTAAGCTCCGTGGCATGCTTAGCAGCTTTGCTACCCAGCCGCGGTATGCCGCAGCTGCTCTGGCATTTATTGCTGTTGCCGCTTCGACGCTATTCGTGCTGTCTCAGCGCGGTGATACTCTTCCGTCGAACATGACCGAAGCTGCTCTTGCGGCGTACGCTAATGTTTCGTCTGATGCCGGGAACATCGATCTTCATTCGTCGGACAAGAACGACCTACGGGCGTTCTTCGCCAACCACGGTGTTGATTTTGAGGTGTTCTTCCCCACCGTCGCCGCAGAGCTCGTCGGAGGCAGTGTGCGCTCGATCAACGGTCGCGATTTTCCGGTGCTTGTTTACCGCACGGCTGGACGCCTGATCTCACTCCTGGAAGTTGAGCAGGGGGCGATCGATGCCAAGACCGTTGAACTTGATCGTGCCACGGCCGAGGACGTTTCAAATAGCAAGTGGCATTGGGCCTCGTCACAAGACCGCACGTTGTTTGTCTGGAAAAGCAATAGTATCATGTGCTCGGTCGTCTCAGACCTGGCCGTGAATGAAGTGTCTGCTCTGTTCAGTCTTGAGGTCCTCTAAATGAAACAGTTTCTGGTTGCTCTCACCGTCAGCGCCGTCATTGTCGGCTATTGGCTCTATCGTCCTGAAGGTGCTTCAGCCTCCGGGTCTGCTGGCGCCTCCGGTGGTGTCTTCCCAGTGTCTGGCGTCAAGACAGCAGCCTCGGGCAAGGCTGTGGATTTCACATGGACGGACGCCGATGGACGGCAGCGCTCGTTCTCTGAAGTTGCCGCCGGCAAAACCGTCCTCCTGAACATCTGGGCAACATGGTGCCCGCCGTGCCGCCGTGAGATACCAGACCTGGTAACGATCTCCAAGGACATGGCAGCCAAGGGTGTGGTTGTGATCGGTGTGGCCCTCGACGACAAGCCGGATGCCCTCAACATCGTCAAAACGTACGCCGAGCGTAATGGCATCGCGTATATGAACGTGCTGGATGCCGATAAGAAGATCGCCGAGGCCTATGGTGGCATACAGGCAGTGCCGACCACGTTCATCATCGACCGTCAGGGTTCAATCGCCCAAAAGATCGTGGGCTCGATGCCCAAGGACGCTTTTGTTGCGGCGCTTCAAAAGGCGATGTAACGCCAAGCCCCCTACCAAACTTGCAGGATCATCGACGGCTCCCGAACCTCGGGGGCCGTCGTCGTTTTAATAAGCCCCGAG
>Ga0068879_1059237_pt1 | contig 15570 bp, 1 predicted proteins | sample NOAtaT_7_FD_65538 | JGI IMG/M metagenome (GOLD analysis project Ga0068879, IMG submission 65538) | Metatranscriptome of freshwater lake microbial communities from Lake Erie, under a cyanobacterial bloom - NOAA_Erie_Diel1S_2200h metaT... | ecosystem: Environmental > Aquatic > Freshwater > Lake ...
ATTCGAATCAGAGTCATTGTGGTTTATCCTACTCTTCGTCTAGCAACACACGTGCCTTTGACATGATCGGAGGAACCTTGGTGTTGAGTCCATAGGCAGGACTCTGCACGTAGGCAAAGCGAGATTCCGTCAGAGGAGACAGTGTGGCATAACGCATAGCATCAATCTTGCGAGCTTGGTTGATTCCATAGATGCGTAATTGAAGGTGATTCGTGGGAGAAGGAGTGTAGATCTTGAGCATGAGTTTCTTCAAGAACGGAATCTTGTTCACCACGAATTGAAGAGAAAGCAGAACAAACAGACCAACAGCTAGAACTGTCATCAGAATCAAAACTATTGAGATAGCAATGTCATAGCGATTGCTAAACAAGATCGTCGGTTGGTCCAAGACATGTCCAGCCAACAGGAACAGAAAGACTTCTGTCAGAGAAAGCAAGTGCAGTCTATCATCTCCTTTGCGCTTGTAAGGATTCAACACGAGGATTATCGCCATGTAAAAGATCACGACGGAAAGACCGAGAGGAAGCTGGCTCTGTCGCGGGAAGAAAGCGATTAGAGATGTCAAGAAGAGTTTGTTTGTCATTTCAAACAATTCAAACCAATAAGCATGTCTTCGGTAGGCAAAGTACAAGATACCCGCCTCAGCAATGGCACCAGGCGCCTCAACTTTCTTGCGAAGTCTGAACAATTCGTAGCCAAACAGCAAGGGAATACCCACTGGATAAATCACAGTCATGATGGAGGCGTATGGAACATACTTGTTCCACTGTGCATCAAAACAGAGAGATCTGAAATCGGTGAGCAGGTAGTACTTGTTGTCAACTTCCTTGCAAATGAACGTTCTCAGAATGACTGAAGATACCAGAGGATAGATCAAGAACAAGAAGAACAAAACCATTGCCACAAATTGTCGTCTAGCCTGACTGCGCTCTAATCTCAATCGAAGTTCACTCGATTTGGACGATGCATCATTTCTACTGGCATACATTTTGGCAACCCGTCGAGGAACCAAGAAGAACCACTGAGGCAAAAAGAACCCAACGAACAAAGCAGCCAAGAAGCATACAGGAAGCACAGTAGTAATGACTAACTTATCATAGAATAACGTACGACGAACACAATCGACACTTGAGACTTGAACAAAGTCCAAATTTGCAAACGAGAAGAAACTGATAAAGCTCTTGAAAAGACTAGGCCAAGGAACTTCAAGATTCACTGAGAGATTCGTCATGATTTGAAGAAAAGCAAGGAAGATCTTCCACTTGAATGTAAAGTTAGGTTTCTCTTCTGGGATACCATCGACGCCCGGTTCAATGAACTGATCATCTCCTACACCAAGCTCGTCCATTCTCTTAGTGGCAGCATCGGAAGGAGTTAAAGCGTGCTCCTTGCAATACACGATTTCTTCTTCAAGAAGATGGACCCGAGAATTCTTGACAATCATATAGAGCTGCAGATACATAAGCCCGAGGGCTAGGAGAGCTATAAAGAATATGTAGAGTGCAGACCCAGAGGTAGACGGACACTTGGAACAGCCACCACCAAGTGCTTCTCGGTAGCCTGGCTGACATACTGCACAAATTGGACCCTCACGATTCAAAGCACAAGCAGAATTCAATCCACCCACGCAATGGAAATCAAAAATGCATCGATAATACTTCTTGTTGTTGAGGAGAGATCTCCAGTATCCTTTCTTTGTCTCCAGAGTCTCTTCCGTGATGCCCTTGGTTGTACAAACCGTACCAGTTGGACATCTCGAGCAAGCTAAATAAGTTGTAACATTTGCTTCTCTAAAAAAGCCAGGAGCACAAACACACTGAGTTTTCTCATCGTTGGAAGCAGCATTAGCACCACAGGTTTCACAAAGTGATGTGGCAAAGTCTGAAGCAATTGAACCATCCGGGCAATCATCACAGGTGAGAGAAGAGCCAACTGCAAATTTTCCAGGAACACAAACAAAACAGCGCGAGCTTCCAACCGAAGGGTTAGCATATCCTGGCGAGCACCCCGTACACGAAGAGCTCGCATTTCCGACCGAGTAGAATCCGGCAGGACATGTCAGACAGATGGATTGACCCGACGTCGATGCGAATTGCCCAGGACCACATGCTGAACATCTCGTGGAACCAAAGGTCTCAGCAAAGAAGCCAGGGTTACACCTAGAACAGAAAGATGTTCCTGAAGAATTGGAGAATGTGCCAGGACCGCATTCCGTACACTGCTGCTGGCCCAGAGAAGAGGTAATGGTACCAGCAAGACACAGAGAACAGCTGGTTCGTCCTCGAACACCCTGGAATTGACCAGTGGGACATTGATCACAAGAGCTTAACCCAGGATCAGTGGCAAAGCGACCTTCTAAGCAGAAAGCACATTTCTTCTGGCCTTGTTCACCAGCTGCACTTCCGGGGGAACAGTCCAGACATTGTGTAGCTCCAAGGATACTTGAGCTCTTTCCAACAGAACATCTCAAGCACGAACTCAAGCCAGTTCGGTTTCCAAAAGAGCCTTGTGGACAAGTCAAACAACTTTCCTGGCCTTGATCTTGTGTAAACAAACCTATTCCACAGATCTCACATCTTGTTGAGCCAGATGCAGTTTGAAAACTTCCTGAAGGACACAATTGACATGTGCTTAATCCAGTTTCAACGGCAAATCGGCCAGATGGACACAGAGTGCACTGCTCTCTTCCAAAATCGGGGTTGTATGCTCCAGTCGGACATGATACACAAGTGGTTGCTTCCAGCTCATTCTGAAAGCGACCAGGAGGGCATTGTTGGCACTGCAGCGAACCTGACGAGTTGGAAAATGTTCCCAGAGGACATAAAGCACATTCAAGAGAATTATCTTGAAGACCAAATCTACCGGGAGGGCAGATGTGACAGTTGGTGAGTCCAGACGAATTCCCAAATCGCCCACGCTGACATTTTGTACAAACTGAGGATCCTGCAGTTGAGGAAAATGTTCGAGAGGGACACCGTTCACAAGAAGAAAGACCTGCTTCTTCACGGAACCTTCCAGCTTCACAAAGATTGCATCTGGACATGCCTGTGTTAGCGGCAAAAGAACCAGGAGAGCAAGCGACACAAGCAGAAGAAGCATTGACAGAAGCAAAAGAGCCCTTGATGCAGGTAGAACAAGAACTTGATCCTGATAAAGAGAAGCTTCCAGCTAAACAACGAGAACACATGGATTTGCCTTTCTCAGGCTGCAAAAATCCCGCTGAACAGGTTTGGCAAACCGTCGCTGTGTGAGTTGCACTGAAAGTTCCTCGAGAGCAAAGTTGGCAATACGAACTACCGAGATCATCGTTAAACGACCCTGCCGAGCAATTTGTACAAGAGCTAGATCCATAATTGGCTGAAAATCTTCCTTGAGAACAGAGGGTACATGCAGATTGACCGAAAGCTGTGATTGAGCCAAATCGACCGGGAGGACAAATCGAGCATTGCGAGTCTCCAAAAGAGTCAGAGAAGGTGAACGGTGCACATGCAACACAAGCAGATGAAGCAGAAACATTCTGGAACTTGCCTGGCAAACATTGAGCACACACGCTCAATCCAGTTACGTTTGAGAATCTACCAGGACTGCAATCACGACATTGTCGCTGACCAAAGTTGGAAGAAGCAGTTCGCAGAGGACAGAGCTTGCACGACGTCCGTCCAGCGTCATCTTGATAAAAACCAGGCGAGCACAGCATACAGTCAGAGGTTCCTGAAAGGTTGGAAAACTTACCAGGTGGGCAGATGCGACAATCTCTGGAACCTGGAGTAGAGAATTGACCCGGGACGCAGTCGAAGCATTGAGTGACATTAATGAGAACGGAGAACTTTCCTCCAGGGCACGCGAAACATTCAGACAGACCAGTCTGATTACTGAAGAAACCAACATTGCACGAAGTACACAAAGCTTGTCCCATCGATGGCTGTGCCGTAAGAATCGGACAGGTCACACAAGCGCTGTTTCCTGACGAGTTCTGAAATCTTCCAGAAGGGCAATCAAAGCATCTCGAAGTTCCAGGAACGTTAGTGAACATACCAATGGGACAAGGAAGACAATCCGATTGACCAGAAAGGCCGGTGTATCTGCCCAGTGAACAATCAGCGCATCGTGATGCACCAGATCCATCTTGAAAGGTACCTGGTTCGCATGCATCGCATACTGATAATCCAAGACGAGCAGAGAAGCGACCAATTGGACATGAAATGCAACTGACAAGTCCGGAGACGTCAGAGAAAGCTCCAGCGAGACAATCGGAGCATTGAGATGCACCGCTCTGAAGCTGGCTTTTGCCAACAGGACATTGGCTACAGGTCGAAGAGCCCGAAGAATTGGCAAACGTTCCAGAGGGACAGAACAGACACGAGATTGAGTTAGGGAGTTCTTGATAGAGTCCAATTCCACAACGCGTACAAGCAGAAGATCCCAAACTATCTGTGAAGCTGCCAGGACCGCAGAAATAGCAAGCAGTGGATCCCGTTGAGTTAACAAAGCTCCCCAAAGGACATGGGACACAAGAATCGGTTTCGTTCGTGTTCGTGAAGTATCCCGCAGGACAAGGTTCACAAGTGGGTGTCCCAGACACCGATGTAGAATAAGATCCTGCCAGGCAAACATCACAATAACTAGAACCAGACACGGATGAAGCTCTTCCAGGAGGACAGGCAGAACATTGGTATTGACCTGGCAACTCCGACACCGTTCCTGGATCACATAATGAGCAATTTGCAGTTCCTTCCTGAGAAGCATAAGTTCCAGGAGCGCACGAGATGCAGAATGACATTCCTGGATTGGAAAAAAATCCTGCAGGACAGTTTGAGCATATCAAAGATCCTGAGTCAGCAGCAAATGTTCCCGCGAGACAAGCAGAGCACAAAGCAGAACCAGAGTTATCGGAAAATGTGCCCGGAGAACACGAAGTACAAAGTGAACTACCTGATGCAGAAAACGTACCAGCGGGACAAGTCAGACATATTTCAGAGCCCGAATCTCTGGAAAACAGACCGGCAGTGCAGTTCTCGCAAGAAGTTGAGCCAACTCTGGATTGAGCACTGCTTGGGGAGCACAACGTGCAGGAAGAAGATCTCTCCACGTTGGCATAAGACCCAGGAGGACATTGGAGACAGAGCGCTGATCCAGCACTAGAAATAAATTTGCCCTGAGAGCAAGACTGACAAAATGAAGAGCCCGTAGAATCAGCAAAAGTGCCAAGACTGCAATCGCGACAAGTGGTGCTCGCAAACGAATCACTGAAGCGACCAACAGGACATCCCTGACACGTGGGCTGACCAACTTCAGAATTAAATGATCCAGGCTCGCATTGAAGACATCGCGACAACCCCAACGTGCCAGCAAAACGACCAACACCGCATTCTACGCAGAAAGAAGATCCCGAGCTGTTCTGAAACGAGCCTCTTGGACAACTTGAACACAAGCTTTGTGCGGTGACTGCTGTAAAACTGCCAAGAGAGCATAGTTGACAAGTAGATTGCCCAATGGAGTTCTGGAAACTTCCGACTTGGCACTCAGAACATTGCGACAGGCCAGACCGAGCAGCAAATCTACCAACAGGACAAAGATCACACAAAAGGGATGCAGGTCGCGCCGCAATGGTACCCAGTGTGCAGTTAGAGCAGGAAGTCTGACCAGAAGTTGGTGCTATGGTGCCAACTGGACAAAAACCACATAAAGTAGACCCTGTTCTGTCATTGAATGAACCTGCAGGACATTCCAGACATCGGGACTGGCCAGGAAGGAAAGAATAGGTTCCTGCAGTACAAAGAGTGCAGGTTGTTGGGCCTGAATTTGACTGTGTCACAGAAAAAGAGCCAGCGGCACAGAGAAGACACGAAGAAGATCCGGATGAGTTGGAGTAACTACCTGATGGACAGGTCTGACACAAAGACTGCTCGGGATTAGTTGAAATGGAACCAGCTGTGCAGTCACTGCAAGAAGTACTGGCAACGCTGGGATTAACTCTTCCAGCAGGACACGATTGACATATGGAAGAGCCAGTTGTGTCAGTGAATCTTCCTTCAGGACATTCTTGGCACGAAATAGATGTTTCACCGGAGGCATAAAAGCCAGCAGAGCAAAGTCTGCAGAATGTAAATCCGGATGCATCGTTAAATCTTCCCGTCTCACAGCTAAGACAAAAGCTGGAACTTGTTGTATTGCCAAAGCGCCCAGCAGTACAAGGTATACATGCAGCTTGACCTAAACTGCTTGCAACCTGACCCAAAGAGCAACTGGAGCAAAATGACTGTCCAAACAGATTTTGAAATCTACCTGGTGAACATTGAGAACATATTGAGACACCAGAAGAATTAGAAAAAAAGCCAGCTGGACAGCTTTGGCATTCGGAGTTGCCAGGAGAGGACGCGAAGGTTCCAAGGGGACAGTCAAGACAACTAGATGAACCAGTAACTTGAGAGAACTTTCCGGCAGGGCAGTTGGAACATGCCGAAGATTGAATTCCCGAAGAGAAAGTACCTTGACGACACGGCTGACAAGAGCTTTGATCGAATCCAGACGCAAACGTGCCTGAGGAGCAGACGCTACAAAACGAAGAAGAACGAGAGGATTGAAAGGTCCCAGGTGAGCACAGAAAGCAGTCCGTCTGGGCTGAAGAATTACTAAATCGTCCTGATGGGCACGAAGAACATGTGACCTGAGCGAGGAGGTTAGAGAAGAAACCAGGAATGCAAGGTGAACAGAGGGCAGCAGATTCAGAGGACTTGGAGAATCCACTGGAGCACTCAAAACATTCACTTATACCAGAAGCATTGTTGAATCTGCCAAGAGGACAAGAATTGCATTCAGCGGCTCCAAAAATGCCACTGAACCTCCCGAGACTACAGACCTCACACACTGTTTTCCCAGGAGTTCCAGTGAATCGGCCAGGAACACACAACTCACAGTCAGTTGCGGATGAGGCGCTTGAATATCTACCAGGTGCACAGGAAATGCAAGAAGTTTGGCCACTAGAAGACACGAAGGAGCCTGCGCTGCAATTAGAGCAGAAAGATCGGCCTATCTGTCCAACAACGGAACTCACACTACCAGCAGAGCAGCTGGAACATGTGGACTGACCACTAGTGCCAGCAAAGAAACCAGACGGACACGGAGCACACGAGGACTGTCCCAATGTTGATTGAGATGATCCAGCAGGACACAACGCACAAGACGATTGCCCAACTTGATTTTGAAATCTTCCAGCAGGGCAGAGCCCACAACTTGTAGAGTTTTGGAATGCAGTGAACGTTCCAATAGAACAGCTAGAGCACACAGAGGCACCAGAGCGAGAAAATCTACCGGGACTACAAGTAAGACAAGCGGATAGTCCCAAACTAGAAGCAAAGCTGCCAGGAGGGCATTCCGGACAGGATACCGAGCCAGAAAGGGAAGAGAATCTACCAAGAGAACACTTCAAACAAGTAGCCTGTGCAGCGACATCAATGTATTCACCAGCAAGACATTGGGAGCAAGTTGTTGGACCAGAAGATCCTGATTTGGAGCTAAATGATCCTGGTCGACAGACGAAACACCCAAAGAGCCCCGTTGCATTGCCGAAATAGCCAGCATCGCATTCAATACATGAAGGTTGCCCGGAGCTGTCAATAAACGTTCCTAGAGGACAATGACTACATGAAGACTGTCCGCTTGAACTTTGAAATCTACCAGAGACGCAGTCGTCACAGAAAGAGCGAGAGGTACTATCAGCAAATTTACCAACTGGGCATGCATCGCAGGACAACGATGCGGAAAACTGGGAAAATGATCCGAGAGAACAAGGAGCACATTCCGTGCTACCACTTGACGACGCAAAAGTACCCGCAGCACATTGCTGGCAGATCGAGGCCCCGATGTGAGGTGTAAATGATCCTGGCGCACAAAGAGAGCATCCAGCCAGACCAATTGTACTTGTAAAAGAGCCTGGTTGGCAGGAGACACACGTAGAAACTCCCAGAGGGTGACTAATGGAGAAGAGACCACTTGAGCACGTTGAACATTGAGATGCACCCGTGACATTCGAAAAGAATCCTGACTGACAATTGACGCAAGAAAAGGCATTCGGAGAGTTCGCGAAGAATCCAGATGCACATGGAATACAAGTATTGTTGGTGGGGGAGTCGAATGTACCAGAGGGACAGACGGAATACGAAAGCTTGATCTCACTGAGAACAGACTCACCATTCCCCTGGATCAGCAGAATGTTTTGTTCTCCTTCACCAGATGGCAACACGCACGATAGTTCGAGATAGGGATCGAGAGCGCCATGCAGAATGCTGGTGCACTCTCTGTCACCAATGTAGACAGTGGCTCCTGTGGCTCCAAAATCAGTTCCAGTGATTGTAATTCTGGTTCCCCCAATTCTTGGACAATTAACTGTCTGCTGGCCGGCATCAGTACAGCCAGATACCGAATTCACCGTAGGGGCAGCATAAGATAGTAGAGGACGGGCTGTAGAAAACAGAGAGCCTATCGTAACATAGACATTCTGAGAGAAACCAGAACCAATAGGCAGAATACATGAGAGCTGAGTGGTGGAGACGTAAACCGGGCTCACACAAGAGGAGGCGCCAATAAAGATGGAAGTAGAGTCAAGATCAGAACTGAAACCGGTTCCGAAAATGGTGATTCTAACAGCTCCTCTCGTTGGACATCCCAAGGTTGAATTTCCTTGGTCAAAGCACCCTGACACAGCAACAATTGTTGGGGTAACCGGATAAGAGTATGATAGAGGGCCTTCAGCAGAAATCTGATTGAGAGCTTCAACTTGAAAAACTAAATTGCTTCCTTCTCCTGGAGATGTTTTACAGCGCACAGTTGTTTGCCTGACGAGGGAGATGTCCGAACAGGAGAGCGGTTTGGGGGTCGAGCCCGGCACACCATAAACAATACGGAGAAGGTCAACATTGGAGATGATATTGGAGACGTTGAAGAGGATGTACTCGCCTTCACTACTTGTGCCAATGTATGCATTGCCGGGAATAGCATCAGGCTTGTCTGGCTGTAAAGAGTTAGCCATTACAACGGGTGCAGGAAAGGATATAGAATCAGCACCAGGGAGAGACAATTCTCCAGAAACAGATACCTGAAACATTAAGTCTTTGCCTACAGAAGGCGACAACATGCAGGAAACAAAGGTCGAATTCGACCTTGCGACATCAACATTGCAAGAAAACAAATCAGTGCTTCCTTGAGGGCCATATCGCACAATCAACTGCGTCGGATCACCCAAGTTCTTGCCCTGAAAGGTAACTCGTTGTCCTCCAGAGGTGGTAAGCACCCTGAGAGACGAAAATGCAACATTGCTTGAATTCAGCACGAAGAGGTTCGAGAATTCAGAGCCAGGCCTCAAGGTATTGGGGAAAATTACAGGTCCTGCAAAAGACACCCAATTCTGGGAATCTGATTGCCCAGACACTGAGATCGTGACAGGAAGATTGAAGCCAATACCAGCAGCAAGTAAGCAAGATACTCGAGAATGTGGGACTTCCATGACGAGTGCTGAGCAAGCAATCCCATTGACGGAAAGTGTCACTAGAGACGTCGAAGAGCCGAAGCTTGAACCAATCAAAGTGATTCGAGTCGCAGAGAATTTGGAACAGTCTTCTGTACGCCATGATTGTCCTGGGACAGCAACACATCCGGTGACCGCAGAGATTCGAGGAGGGGCGTAACTGAAACTGATGGAGTTGGAAGTCTGACCTGCAACTCGAACTTGAGTCAATTGAGACCTACCCGAACCAACAGGAGCTGCGCAGATTAAGAATGAGTGATGCACACTGGTAACATTGCACGGATTGGCTTCAATGGAAAGTGATACTGCATTGGTCACATTTCCCAGGTTATCACCATAGATGGTAAGAGGAACGTTTCCAGAAGTGTTGACAGTTTCAGGAATGATGGAAGTAATGACAGGGGGCAAGTAGCTGAAAGCAGTTGACGTCGCACTTCGAGAACCTAGTCGAACTTCAACTGTGCGAGAAGCACCTACACCACTAGGAATTACGCATTCAATGAAACGATGACTCCAGGATCCCGAAGGAACAACACAAGCGGATCCATCAATAGTGACCGTTCCTCCGAGACCAAAGTTCTCGCCACGAATTGTAAGAAGAGAGCCTCCAGAGGTCTTGGAATTACTAGGTTCGACAGAAGAAATGGTCGGCGGGAGGTAAGCGAAAGCAAGAGAGTTACTCGATCTGCCTGCAACTGAGAGAACAACCAGGGCATTCTCAGATTGCCCCGGTGGAGATAAGCATCGTATCAAACTGTGAGAATAGAAGATGTTAATACATGCCTTGGAATCAATCAAAACAGACCCCGAAGTACCAAAACTGTATCCAGTAATCGTAATTTCAACATTGCCTGCTGTGACACCGAATCCTGGAGTAATTCCGAGCAGGGATGGGGAATCGATGGCAAAAATAAGAGAATTGGAGACAAGAGAGCCAACAACTACTTGAACTGTCTGATTCCATCCAGATCCAGAAGGACGAACACATTCAATCTGGGAATGAGAAAATGTAGAGCCCGTTGTCGGTCGACATTGGATACCATCAACTGAAGCGAAACCAGAGAGACCAAAATTAGTACCAAGAATAGTTAATGTATCTCCACCTGATGATGGCCCAGTTAGAGGAAACAGAGAGAAGAGAGCGGGTCCATCATAAACGAATGATAGCGGAACAAGAGTGGTTTGAGCGCCAGTGGTGACAGAAACCAGCACTGAGCCTTCTCCTGCAGAAGTCGAGATTATCAGGTGAGTCTGATTCTGGAACAAGACCGGAAGAGACCTGGAACCAAACTGAACAGAGGCAAGAGATGAACCAAAGTTTGTCCCGACAATTGTTACGTTGGTACTCCCAACTGTAGGACCATTGCTAGGAATCAGCCGGTTGATGACTGGACGGGTGTAGTCGAAAAAAGCAAGTGGGCTTGAAACCGAGTTGACACTGGCGATGACTTGAATGTTGGCACCAGTTCCTGGAGGTAACATGCAAATGATTGCAGTATGATTCCACGAGATGACCTGGCCAAATGTTTGTCCAATAACCACGGATACACTGGCAGTGAGAGAGCCAAAATTGGAACCTACAAGCGTTATTGGGATCTGTCCTTGAGTAGGAAAACCCAAATCCGATCTAATTGAAGAAATCTGTGGAGGGTGGTATTGCACTTGAGAAGTTTCACTTTTTTGCCCAGCAACAACAATAGACACAGGAATGGCGGCTCCTTCTCCAGCAGGAACTCGGCAGATTATGCTGGAGTGACTCGACAAAACCAAGGAACAATTTAAGTTTCCGAACTGGACAATTGGATTGAGTCCAAATGAGGTTCCAACGATAGTCATATTCTCGCCCCCTGAAGTGAGAAAACTTGACGGAGTAATCGAGGTAATGATTGGTACAGAATACGAAAACAAGAGAGAATTTGAAACGAGAATGCCTCCTGCCGTCAGAACAACATTCTGGAGAGCTCCCTCTCCGGATGGCAAGCTGCAAGTGACTCGGGAATGCTGCCAAGAAACAACTGGACAGTCTCTCCCCCCGATGGCGACAGATCCGGAGAAACCAAAGCTCGTCCCTTGAATTGTCAGCAGGACACCACCAGATGAGACACCGGATGCAGGAAACACAGAAGACAATCTTGGACCGTCATACGAAAAGTTCAGGGAAGGGGCGTTGGAAGCAATCTGTCCAGCAACTTCAAGTGAAAGGGGAAGAATAGTACCAAATCCGGCAGCTGTTTCACAGACAAGCTCTGAGTGAGACGAGCTGGTGACCGAGCAGTTGAAAGGTCCCAGCTTGACAGCAACCAAAGATGGCGATGCTCCCAAGCTTGATCCAAAGATGGTGATTAGCGTTCTTCCGGCACTTGGCCCATTACTTGGATTTACAGTCGACACCGATGGGGCCAAGTAGGAGAATAGGACGTTATCATTTGACATCTGTCCACCCACAGTAATCTGGGTTGGGAGAGAAGTTCCCAATCCACTCGGGGCGGCGCACACAATTTGGGAATGGTTCCAACCACCCGGGAAAGGTTGGCATGTTGAAGATCCAATCGAAATGATTCCAGAGAACCCAAAGTTAGAGCCCTGAATTGTGATACGAGAGCCACCAGCAGTACTTGCAACCGATGGAGAAATGGAGGTAATTACAGGAGCCCCATAGCTAAATCGAATAAAAGAAAAAGAGCCGAGAGTTCCTGATATCTCCAAGTTCCTGCCTTGTCCAGCAGGGACTAAACAGACAACTCTTGTCATGTTTGCGAAAGTGACCGGGCAATCACGCTGATCAATCGAAATCCTGATTAAGGAGAGAGGAATGCCTTCATAACCGAATCGGTCGCCGATAAATGTGAGACTTTCTCCACCTGATGTGGAGAGATTTTGAGGTGACACTTCCCGAATCACAGCAGGATCATAAGAGAATTTCAAAGCATTAGAACTTCTTGTCCCAACAACGGCAATGACATCGAGCAACTGCCCAATTCCTCCCGGAGTCACCAATCTCGCATAGGTGTCGTTTTGCAAAAGAATACTGAATTGAGAAGAAGCCCCCAGCAAGAATACAGCAGAACCAGGAGGTCCGAGATTCTTGCCGAAGACATCAACTTCAGCTCCTCCACTCGTAGAGCCATTGTTGGGAGTGAGAACAAAAACTTCTGGAGTATCAAAAGAAAACAGGAGAGAATTGCTTAGCAACGAGCCGATGGAGGCACGAATGATAAGATTGGTTCCGATCCTGTTGGGCAAAGAGAAAACCACTCTCGAGTGATTTTGAAATGTGGGAATCACGGTGAATCCATCAAAAAGAACGCTCAAATCAGTTGTTCCCATTGAGCTGCCTGCTAAAGTAATGGATATTCCACCAGCTGTCGGGCCATTGGAAGGCGACATCGAGGCAAGCACAGGAGCAGAGTAGGAGATAAGGAATGGAGTTGAGGAGAGTGCACCAACAGAGACCACGGCACTAACACTACCCTGGCCGGATGGCGAGCGACATATGATTTGAGTATGAGTCTGTGAGACGATGGGGCATGGTTCATTGCCCACAATAACACTGGCCTCGATTCCAAAACTGACTCCGGAAATTGTAAGCAGAGCCCCACCTTCAGTTGGTATTCCAGATGGTGCCACGGAATCAATTCGGGGTGCATCAAATGAGAAATTGAACGAATTTGATGATGGCCTCAAGTCCGTTGAAAGCAACGACACAGGAACGTCGATTCCTTGACTTGAACACATCTGAAAGCTGATCAAGTCATGCGACCATGATGTTGATGACGCGTTGCAAGCAAATTTTGTACCCGAGTTAACAAGAACTGATCCTGGGGATCCGCCAAAGCAACAACCGGTAATTACAACATCATACCCCCCAGAACTAGGGCCAGATCTACGAGAAAAGGTGTAGATCAATGGATCTAGGTAGGAGAATGAGTTAGCTCTGAAGAGGTTTTGACCGCCCACCGTCAAAGAAACCGTCAGGTTCTGCCCTGTTCCGGAGGGTGTCAAACAAAGAATAAGGGAGTGTGTCTGACTCTGAATTAAGCACGAAAGCGACCCAATCCTCACAGAGGCACCTGAAATAACACCGAAATTCGACCCAAAAATACTGAGAACCGTCCCTCCTGAAGTCGGGCCAAAAGAAGGCCCTGCATCAATAATTTGCGGAGGATCGTAGTTGAATCTACTTCCCAAGACATCACTAATCTGACCGGCAACATTGATGGAAATGGACAAATTTGTGCCTTGAAATTCAGGTGTTCGACAAATAATCACTGAATCATTCCAGAATCCACCATTTTGAACACAGTTTTGGCCGCCAATAGTGACCACGCCACTGCTGGCGAAGTTCGCTCCGAAAACAGTGAGAAACACAGATCCATCGGTAGGTCCATTAAGAGGAGATACAGCTGTCACCTGCGGTGGGCTATAAGCGAAGTTGCGGGAATTTGAGAGAACTCCGGAAACAGAGACACGAACAGGATTCACAGCTCCGGATCCAGGTGGAATACTGCAGATGATGTGGGTGTGATTGTAGGAAATGATTGAGCAGTCCTTGTCGTTAACGCTCACAGAACCACTAAGAGAAAAACTGGATCCAGAAAGAGTCAATCGGCCTCCACCACGAGTTGCCGAAGAAGAAAAGTTCAACAAGTTGATTGCAGGTGGAATGTAACTGAAACGGACAGGATTCACTGGTTGTTGACCACCAACTGTGAAAGTCACTGGGACATTTTGACCTTCTCCAGCCGGAGCAACAGCAAAGATTCTGTTATGATTCGATGAATTGAGAATCGTGACAGGTTTCTCATTCATTGTCATAGTGACTTGGCTATTGATCAAATTTGAAGCTCCGAAATTGATTCCAGACATGGAAATGATGCCACCTCCACTGGTCAGAGATGTTCCTCCAAAAGCAGTGATATTTGGACGATTATAGCTGAATGAGGAAAAAGAAGTGGATACCCATGGACCGTGTAGAGTAATTGACAAACTAGCTCCAACTCCGACAGGCAGATTGCAGCGAACCGACGTATGATTAGCCAGAAGTGACCCTGCCACCAAACCACAAACAACATTATTGATTCTCACTTCCGGAGAGACTCCGAAGTTTGTACCAATTAGCGTTAACACAACACCACCTGCAGTGGGTCCATTAAGCGGAGTAACACTGGAGATTGAGGGAGCATCGTAGTTTGGTCTGAGATTGTTATTGCTCTGCTGAATACTTCCAGAACTGAGTGATAAAGCAGTTCGGATCCTGATTTCTTGGACGAATCCACCACCAGCAGGTACAGTGCACACAACCCTTGTGTGAGTTGCATTAATCACTGGACAATCCCGGCCTCCTACAGTAGCGGTAGGAAACAGAGTAAATGAGTTTCCAGTAATTGTGATGATCCTTCCTCCTGTAGTTGGACCAAGAGTAGGAGGAGTAACGGAAGTCGTGGTAGGGCGATTGACTGAAAAGAAAAGACCAGTGTTGTTACCAGAAAATCGAAACTTGTTCCGAATCGAAGGATTCAGATTCTGGCTTCGAATCTCAGGAGGCAGATTACAGATGATTTGGTTATCAGACCACTGAACTACATTCCAAGTCTGATTGCAGACAAGGATTGAAGTCGCAAGGGTGCCTTGGTACAACCTGAACTCCTGAAGATTCCAGAGCGGTCTCCCCAGAGGTCCCAGAGGAGGAGGATTGCTGTCGTTATAACAGTTGGATCTGTACTCGACGGCAGCACCGTCTCCAAAGAAGAGTCCTCTGACAGTGATCGTTCCGCCGTTGCTATTCGAGGATACAGGACTGATGGAAGAGACCAAAGGCACGAGACAAGTCGAGAAGAAGTTGGCACAGCAGTTGTTGGACTGGACGCAGGTATCGTCGCAGGAACAGCCACAGCCCTCCGAGCTGACGTAGAGACCACAGGTAGGTGCAGTGCAGCAGTTGCCGCAGGTCTGAGCCCAGACGCGAAGAGCGAGCTGGAGGATCAGCACTCCTACAAGCCAACCTGTCTTTCTCATTACTTTACCCAACTGATTTCACATCGGAAGCT
>Ga0068879_1082595_pt1 | contig 15219 bp, 11 predicted proteins | sample NOAtaT_7_FD_65538 | JGI IMG/M metagenome (GOLD analysis project Ga0068879, IMG submission 65538) | Metatranscriptome of freshwater lake microbial communities from Lake Erie, under a cyanobacterial bloom - NOAA_Erie_Diel1S_2200h metaT... | ecosystem: Environmental > Aquatic > Freshwater > Lake ...
GGTAGAGCATAGGACTGAAAATCCTTGTGTGGTGGTTCGATTCCTCCTCTGGGTAATAATTAAGATAGCTGATATAGCTATGCGAATTAAGCCAATTTCAATAAATTTTGGTCCACAGCATCCGGCAGCTCATGGCGTACTACGTCTTATTTTAACTTTAGACGGGGAAGTTGTTATTAAAGCGGATCCCCATATTGGTTTGTTACACCGAGGAACGGAAAAATTAATTGAATATAAAACATATTTACAGGCATTACCATATTTTGATCGTTTAGATTATGTTTCTATGATGGCTCAAGAGCATTGTTATTCTTCCGCTGTAGAAAAATTATTAAAAACAGATGTTCCAATTCGAGCCCAGTATATTCGAGTTATTTTTTTAGAAATTACGCGCATATTAAATCATTTACTTGCTGTAACAACGCATGCTCTTGATGTTGGTGCTTTTACTCCTTTTTTATGGGGGTTTGAAGAACGGGAAAAACTGATGGAGTTTTACGAACGCGTATCAGGGGCGCGTATGCACGCTGCTTACATAAGAGCAGGGGGGGTTCACCAAGATATTCCTTTAGGGTTACTTGATGATATATATTTATTTTGCCAGCAATTTGCGTCTCGAATAGACGAAATTGAAGAGTTATTAACAAACAATAGAATATGGAAACAACGCTTAGTTAATATTGGAATCGTTACAAGGGATGAAGCTTTTAACTGGGGTTTCAGTGGAGTTATGCTACGGGGTTCAGGTGTAAACTGGGATTTAAGAGTTTCTCAACCTTATGAAATTTATGACGAATTGGACTTTGATATTCCTACGGGTCATCATGGTGATTGTTATGACCGCTATTTAATTAGAATTGAAGAAATGAGGCAAAGTTTAAATATTATTTATCAATGTATAAACGGTATTCCTGAGGGGCCAATCAAAATAGATGATAATAAAATAGTACCACCAAGCCGCCGTTTAATGAAAAACTCCATGGAAGCACTAATACATCATTTTAAATTGTACAGTGAGGGTTTTACTATTAAAAAAAACGCAGTTTACGCTGCAACCGAAGCCCCCAAAGGTGAATTTGGTGTTTATCTTGTTTCAAATAATACGAACAGGCCTAGTCGTTGTAAAATAAAGGCGCCTGGGTTTTTACATTTACAAGGCTTAACTTTTATGGCTAAAAATCATTTATTAGCAGATGTTGTTACAATTATAGGTACTCAAGATATTGTTTTTGGTGAAGTTGATCGTTAATAAATAAAATGCGTGTAAAACTTTTTCAAATAAAAAAATATGTTGAATTAAAAAAACTAAAAAATATTTTAGCAAAGGCCGGTTTTTTCTCTATAATAAATGTTTTTGACGAGTGTTCTGCTGAATTTTTTATTTTTAAAAATGATTTAAATACTATAAATCTTAAAGTTATAAAATTTAAAAAAAACTATTACAACTCTCTATTAGGTAAACAAACATGTAAAATGCTACCAAAAATGCATGGTACAAATATGTTAATTTATTCTGATGACGTGGATTTTTGCAATTTTAATCAATATTTTGCAATTTTAATCAAATATAAAACACAAATTACTCATATTTACACATATTTATGGCCTTTTGTGTGTGGTCTTGAAAGATTACAAGCAATTTATTTTTGTTACAAAGAAAATAATTTTTGTGCGCTTTCCGCTGATTTACAATTCAATTTATTGCTTCCCAATTTACTAATACGCGAAGTGTTATCCACCTTTTACAGTTTAATTGATATTACACTTAGAAAAGGGCGAGTCTAGCTTAACGGTAAAGTAAAGGTTTGTGATATCTTGAATAAGGGTTCGATCCCCTTGATTCGCCTTACATAACAGCTATACATATATAAATATTTTACAATTTTTTTTGTAAAAACAACTTATAATTTTATGATTTCCGGGTTATTAAGCGTTCCTCTTTTAGGTATACTCTTTATATTATTGCTTACACCGACTAAACCTCATTTCGGTCGTCAACAAAAAACTGTTTCATTTATTAGCTTTATGACAGCGGCATACACCTTTTTTTATTCATTTATTTTTTTAAAAGAGATTTATAAAATTGATAGTTTCTACGGGCCAGAGCCTGAAGTGATTGAATGGTTAAATCATTATGTTAGCCCACTTGCATTTCGTATGGATGGTTTATCTTCTGTTTTTGTTTTATTAACTACCTTTATTATTCTTTTAGTAGTGATTTCACTTTGTTTTAATACAAAAGTTTTAAGTCATCAGTTCTATAAAGGTTATTTTATATCTGTTTTATTAATTGAATTTTTATTATTAGGCGCTTTCACTGTTGACGATATTCTATTTTTTTATATTTTTTTTGAAAGTGTTTTAATTCCGATGTACTTTATTATTGGTATTTGGGGTTCTGGCTTTCGGAAAATTAAAGCAGGTTATTATTTTTTTTTGTTTACACTTATAGGTTCGTTGTTTATGCTTTTATCAATTATTTTATTAACTATGGCAACTGGACACACTTCATTACAAATCTATCTTTTTTATTCTATACCTACAGAAATACAGCACCTATTATGGTTATTTTTTTTTTTAGCATTTAGTGTTAAAATTCCGCTGTTTCCCTTTCATATATGGTTACCTGAAGCCCACGTAGAAGCTCCAACTGAGGGCTCCGTAATTTTAGCCGCGCTTCTTTTAAAACTGGGTGGTTACGGATTTATTAGATTTACATTGCAGTTATTACCTGATGCAAGTATATATTTTTCGCCATTTATTTATACTCTTAGTATTTTAGGCGTAACCTACGCTTCATTTACTGCTGTACGGCAAACTGATATGAAGCGAATTATCGCATACGCCTCAGTTGCCCATATGAATTTCGCTGTTTTAGGAATTTTTGCCATGAATAGTGATGCATTATCGGGTGCTATTTTTTTAATGATTGGTCATGGTATTGTTTCTAGCGCACTTTTTTTTTTGGTTGGGGTTTTATATAAAATTTACGGTACAAGATTAATCCATTATTACGGCGGATTAGCTCACGTTATGCCTATTTTTTCTGCGTTTTTCTTATTTTTTAGCTTCGCAAATATTGGATTACCGGGCACATCAAATTTTGTTGGTGAATTATTAATTTTTTTAGGGGTTGGTTCTTGGTCGCCCGTGGCAGCCATCTGCTGTAGTTTTGGGTTTATTCTCAGTGTTGCTTATTCTATTTGGTTGTATAATCGTATTTGTTTTGGTTCTTTAAGAACACTTTACGTGATCTCATTTAAAGATATTGCACCTTCAGATATCGCTATTTTAATACCTTTAACTTTAGTTACATTATTATTGGGTATTTGCCCCAGCCTTTTACTTGATACTTTTAGTAGAAGTTCAACCTTTTTAATTCTTAAACAAGTTGATTTACATTTCCGTTTATGCAATATAGGGCCCCTTTAGAGCAATTTGAAGTTTACGATTTAATTGGTAGCAGTAATAGTTTTATAAGGGCTGTAACGGGGTTTTATTTCACTAATTCCGTGTTTTTTGTACTATTAGCTTTTATTCTGTTATTTATTTTTGTTGATCAAATTGCAATTTATAAGCGCATTGTCCCAACAAAAGTTCAGCTATTTGTAGAAACTATTTTTAATTTTACAACAACATTAGTACGTGAAAACGTTGGTGTGCTTAATTTAAACAATGTTATTACTATTATCTGGTTTTTATTTATAACGCTTTTAACTTTAAATTTACTTGGTATGGTTCCTTATAGTTTTACAGTAACTAGTCATTTTATTATAACGCTGACTTTATCCTTATCTTTTTTTATTGGATTGAATATAGTAGGGCTACGCAAACATGGTTCTCATATGATTGGTCTTTTTTTACCTCAAGGTGCCCCTAAACAGTTGTTACCTTTACTTTTTGTTATTGAAATTATTTCTTATTTAGCTAGAATTTTTAGTCTAGCCATTCGATTATTTGCAAATTTAATGTCGGGCCATACTTTGTTAAAAATATTAGCTGGTTTCGCTTGGTTGATGTTTTTAAATGGGGGGGTTGCAACGTTTGGTGCGCTATTCCCATTTTTGATTATTTTTTTGGTTACTGGTTTAGAACTAGCGATAGGGGCTTTACAAGCTTATGTTTTTTGTATGTTACTATGCCTGTATTATAATGATGTTATTCATTTACATTAATGGTTTTATTTAATAACATTTTTTATATATTAGAGCAACAACAATCATCAATACAAAATCATTTATTAAATCTGCATACATTATTTTTTTGTAAAACAGTAACACCTCAATTTTTTATTCGATTAAGTACGCAAAATGATATAAATACTATTTTTATTAAAAAAAAATATTTACTTGCCACACTATTTTTTTTACGTTGGCACACAAATACACAGTATAAAATATTAACAGATTTAACGGCCCTCGATAGTTTGTTACCGAGTGTACGTTTTAAAGTTATTTATAATTTGTTAAGTATTACTTATAATAGTAGGGTTTTAATTTTGTTGAAAACGAATGAAATAAGCCCTGTTCATTCAGTAACACCAATTTTTCATAATGCTAATTGGTTGGAACGTGAAGTTTGGGATATGTTTGGGGTACTTTTTTTTAATCATCCAGATTTGCGTAGAATATTGACAGATTACGGTTTTGAGGGCCATCCTTTAAGAAAAGATTTTCCGTTGACAGGATTTACGGAAGTTTATTATAGTGATACAAAAAAGACATTGTGTTACACTAAGGTTTCTCTTGCTCAAGAATATCGTGTTTTTGAATTTAATAATCCTTGGTTAAAATAATTTTATGGTAAATACCGATACACATGAGACCTTAACAAATATTTTGCAGAGCAATACTGATTCTGAAGGGTTAGAATTGTTTACAAATGAAATAGAGACGGGTTTAAATTTAGAATTTTCTGATCAAGGTGTTGTACAAACAATTGGTGATGGTATTGCACGAGTTTCTGGTTTATTAAATGTTAAAGCTGGTGAAATGGTAACTTTTTCGAATGATATAAAAGGAATGGCTTTAAACTTAGAAAATGAAGCAGTTGGTATTGTGATATTTGGAAATGATAAATTTATTAAAGAGGGTGATGTTGTTAACAGAACAGGTAATATTGTATCTGTTCCAGTAGGGCCCGAGTTACTTGGTCGTGTTGTTGACGCACTAGGAAACCCTATTGACACGGATAATCCAATTACAGCTACGGAGTACACAAGAATTGAAAAAAAAGCTCCTGGCATTATACCCAGGCAATCAGTTCGAGAACCAATGCAGACTGGATTAAAAGCAGTTGATAGCATGGTACCGATTGGTCGTGGACAACGTGAGCTTATTATTGGTGATCGCCAAACTGGTAAGACCGCTATCGTCATTGACACTATTATTAATCAAAAAAGTGATCACACTGCACTCGATCCAGTTATAAAAACTAAAGCTTTAAATTGTATTTACGTTGCTGTAGGACAAAAAAAATCCACTGTTGTGAAAATTGTGGATATTTTGAAACAACAGGATGCTTTAAATTATACTTGTATAGTATCCGCTACTGCTTCTGATTCTGCTCCTTTACAATTTTTAGCTCCTTATTCTGGCTGTTCAATTGGGGAATGGTTTCGTGATAATAAACAGCATGCGTTAATTATTTACGACGATTTAAGTAAGCAGGCTGTAGCTTATAGACAAATGTCATTATTATTAAGACGCCCACCTGGTCGAGAAGCGTACCCTGGTGATGTTTTTTATTTACATTCTCGTTTATTAGAGCGCTCGGCAAAAATGAATCAAACATTTGGTGGTGGTTCGTTAACTGCACTACCAATTATTGAAACTCAAGCTGGGGATGTATCGGCATATATTCCTACTAATGTTATTTCAATCACAGATGGTCAAATTTTTTTAGAAGCTGAACTATTTTATAAAGGGATACGTCCGGCGATAAACGTAGGGTTATCTGTTAGCCGAGTAGGTTCTGCAGCTCAAGTTGTTGCGATGAAAAATATTGCAGGGTCGTTGAAATTAGAGTTAGCACAATACCGAGAAGTGGAGGCATTTGCTCAATTTGGATCGGATCTTGATCCAGTGACTCAACAGGTAATCAGAAGGGGTTCACGTTTGATCGAATTGTTAAAACAAAGGCAATACGAACCTTTAAATATTGAAACACAAGTTACCATTTTATTTATTGGAATGCGTGGATTATTAGATGAATTGCCAGTTAGTTCTATTGTTTTGTTTGTGGATTATATGTTAGAACAAGCTCTTGATGAGTCAAATAAAAAAATTTTTAAAGACGTTACTTCTTTCGTAACTAAGAAATCTTATACTGACGCTTTGTTGTTAGTTAAACAGTATGTAGATGGATTTAAGGCAAAATAGTTTAACGGTAGAACAGTAGTTTCATACGCTATGAATATGGGTTCGAGCCCCATTTTTGCCTGTCGTATCAACTTTATTTTATTTTATACAAAATGGTAGTGAACAATTCTAGTAACTTTGTGATAAATATAAAAGAAAATGATCGGATAACACAAACGACCCGGCACCCGTTTCACATGGTTAAAGCAAGCCCTTGGCCTTTTGTTACGAGTTTGGCTGCTTTAGTGACAACTGTAGGCGCATCATTATACATGCATTTTTTTTTTATTGGTGCAAAATTGTTTTTGTTTGGTCTGTTACTGTTATTAGCTTGCATGATTTGTTGGTGGAAAGATGTTATAACTGAAGCGACGTATTACGGTGATCATACAAAAGCTGTTCGGCGTGGTTTGCGTTATGGTATGTTGCTTTTTATCGTTTCTGAGATTATGTTTTTTTTAGCTTTTTTTTGGGCTTTTTTTCATTCTAGTTTGGCTCCGGCTATGGAGATCGGTTTTGTTTGGCCACCCAAGGGAATTCACCCTTTTTGCCCAGCGGGTGTTCCTTTTTTAAATACCTTAATTTTGTTAACTTCCGGTTCATTTATAACGTGGTCTCATTATAGTTTAGACGGTAATATTGAGGAGGCCCAGTTAGCTTTGGCTCTTACAATCGGATTGGGTCTTATATTTACATTATTACAATTTTATGAGTATAAACATGCGCCATTCCAAATCTCTGATAGTATTTATGGCAGCTTATTTTTTATGTTAACCGGTTTTCATGGATTTCATGTGTTAATTGGAACCTTGTTTTTATGTGTTTGCTTATATCGTATGGTACAAGGTCATTTTCGTAGCCATCACCATGTTGGATTTGAAGCAGCTATTTGGTATTGGCATTTTGTCGATGTTGTTTGGATTTTTTTATTTATTTCAATTTATTGGTGGGGAGGTAAACCTCATGCATAAATTTTTTATATAGGCTAGATAGCATAATTGGTAATGCGTAAAATTGCAAATTTTATGATGTTGGTTCGACACCGACTCTAGCCTTTTGGCAATATAGTCAATTTATTTTTTTTTGTTCTTGAAAACAATTTTATAAAAAAATAAATTGAATAGCTTGTATACTTTGCAAAAGGGAAACAACTATTTTGTCATGGGTTTAAATTATAAGTTTAAATTTGTACAATGTTGTACGAGACATCCCACGCTCAAGGTGCTTTAAGCACACGTTTTATAACTCGGTGGTTTTTTTCTACCAATCACAAGGACATCGGAACATTGTATATGATTTTTGGTGCTTTAGCCGGTGTAGCTGGTTTGGTTATGTCTATCTTAATTCGCTTAGAATTAGCTACCCCCGGAAATACCATTTTGCTTGGTAACCATCAATTGTATAATGTTTTAATTACAGCTCATGCTTTTTTAATGATTTTTTTTATGGTTATGCCTATTTTAATTGGTGGTTTCGGCAATTGGTTTGTTCCAATTATGATTGGTGCCCCCGATATGGCTTTTCCTCGTTTAAATAACTTAAGTTTTTGGTTATTGCCTCCATCATTGATTCTATTGGTTTTTTCTAGTTTAGTTGAAGTTGGCGCGGGTACTGGGTGGACGGTGTACCCACCCTTGTCTTCAATTGAATACCATCCAGGACCATCGGTTGATTTAGCAATTTTTAGCTTACACTTGGCGGGTGCTTCTTCAATTTTAGGTGCCATTAATTTTATTGTTACTATTATTAATATGAGAGCTATTGGTATGTATATGCATAATATCCCATTATTTGTTTGGGCGGTATTAATTACTGCATTTTTATTGTTATTGTCGTTACCAGTTTTTGCTGGCGCAATAACGATGTTATTAACGGATCGTAATTTTAATACTTCATTTTTTGACAATATTGGTGGCGGGGATCCCGTTCTTTATCAACATTTATTTTGGTTTTTTGGACACCCTGAAGTTTATATTTTAATTTTACCTGCTTTTGGTATTGTTAGTCAAATTATTTCTACGTTAACAAATCGAAATATTTTTGGTTACTTAGGAATGGTTTACGCTATGCTTTCAATTGGATTTTTGGGTTTTATCGTTTGGGCACACCATATGTATACTGTTGGCCTTGATGTTGATACTCGTGCATATTTTACAGCGGCCACAATGATTATTGCTATACCTACAGGTATAAAAATTTTTAGCTGGTTAGCAACTATTTGGTCTGGTTCTATAGAAATGAAAACACCTTTTTTATTTGTTTTGGGTTTTTTATTTTTATTCACCGTTGGGGGTGTGACAGGGGTTGTACTAGCTAATGCTGGTTTAGACATAGCTTTTCACGACACCTACTACGTTGTGGCTCACTTTCATTATGTTTTATCAATGGGGGCTGTTTTCGGTTTATTTGGTGGGTTTTATTACTGGATTGGTAAAATGTTAGGTCTTCGTTACAATGAGTTATTAGGGCAAATTCATTTTTGGTCTTTTTTTATTGGTGTTAATATAACATTTTTTCCAATGCACTTTTTAGGTTTAGCGGGAATGCCTCGACGTATTCCTGATTATCCTGATTGCTATGCGAAATGGAATAAAATTGCTTCGCTGGGATCCATGATCTCTGTTTTATCTACCGTAGTTTTTTTTTATATGATTTATATGATGTTTGTTATTAATGAATACACCGAAAACGAAATTCATAGATTTTTTTCGCCAGCATCATTTTTGGCTATTAGTGAGGGTACCGACGTTTTAAAACCAATTCTTTTTTCAAATGGTGCTGATGATAATTCAATTTTAGTTTATAATAATCCTTGGTCATACAATGTTGTTCGGTGGCACCGTGCTTTTGTTATGGCCCATGGCCCATCATTTTTTTATCGTGGTCGTACTTTAGCTAAACTATGAGATTTTTACGTTTAGATTTTTTTAAAACCTTTAATGAGCACTTGTTAAAATACCCTGCCCCGTTAAATCTTAATTATTTTTGGGGCTTTGGCTCATTATCAATTTTTTATTTAGCCATACAAATTATTACTGGTTTACTACTATCCATGTATTACACACCACATGCAGACTTGGCATTTGATAGTGTTCAACATATTATGAGGGAGGTAAATCGGGGTTGGTTAATACGTTATATTCATTCGACTGGTTCATCCATGTTTTTCGCTGTTGTGTATACTCATATAGGAAGAGGGCTGTATTATGGTTCTTATTTATACCCTCGTGGTCTTGTGTGGGCAAGTGGTGTACTGATCTTTTTATTAATGATGGCGACGGCGTTTCTAGGTTATGTTTTACCTTGGGGCCAAATGAGTTTTTGGGCGGCAACTGTGATCACGAATTTATTTTCTGCGATACCCACAATCGGAGATTATATCACGCAATGGTTGTGGGGCGGATTCTCTGTTGATAACCCTACTTTAAAAAGATTTTTTGTATTACATTTTTTTTTACCTTTTGTTATTTTAGCCCTTGTTATGCTTCATATTTTATTGTTACACCGAGTTGGGTCTGGAAATCCCCTTGGAATTGATATTGTTGAGGTTGTACCCTTCTACCCATATTATTTTTTAAAAGATTTTACATTTTTCTTTTTTTCAATGATTTTTTTTACCATTGGTGTTTGTTGGTATCCAAATTTATTTATACACCCCGATAATTATATTAGAGCTAACCCAATGGTTACACCAGCACATATAGTTCCTGAGTGGTATTTTTTGCCTTTTTATGCTATGTTAAGGGCGGTTCCAGATAAGTTAGGTGGGGTGTTGGTCATGCTATTTTCAATTATAATATTATTTTTTTTGCCTTTTTTAGGTGCTTTTACGACTTTACGAAGTAGTGATTTTAGGCCAGTTTACCGTGTTACTTTTTGGTTTTTCATAGTTGGGTTTTTACTATTAGGTTGGCTTGGTGCTTGTCCTGTTGAGGAGCCTTATATTATTTTAAGTCGTATTTTAACTGTTTTTTACTTTGGTTTTTTTTTAATACTGATGCCGTTGATTGGTTGGCTAGAAACCTATGCTTTGAAACTTTCTTTAATAAAAAAAAAGGAAGCGCCTTTGCATTCAAATATTTTGATTAGCAGAAAATTATTATTGCAAAAAAAAAACACGATTAATCCAATTAATTTTTACGTTGGACAACACGGTGCTTTACATAAAAAAAAAATTTGATTATAACTATCATAAAAAAACATAAGTATTTTTAACGACTTGGTGGCGGAATTGGTAGACGCCGTAGATTTAGGATCTGCTTATTAAGGGTTCGAGTCCCTTCCAAGACAGTCAGGTAATTAGCTTAGCGGTAGAGCATTTCGTTTACACCGAAGGGGTCAGCGGTTCGAGCCCGTTATTACCTAGGTTTTTTGGCTTTCTTAGTCTAGTGGTTAGGACAGTGCCTTTTCACGGCGCAGACACGGGTTCGATTCCCGTAGAAAGCATGTTAATAACCATTGACTGTCTAAACCCACCCATCATTATATTTCAACAAATTAAAAATGTCGCAATGTAAAGAAGGCCTGCAACTAGTCGGAGCTGGCTTAGCCACGATATCGTTAGCGGGGAGTGGTGTTGGAATCGGAGTTGTATTTGCAGGATTAATGGTATCATGCGCGCGTAACCCACAATTGACTAAAAACTTATTTACGTACGCCATTTTGGGATTTGCGTTAAGTGAAGCTATTGCTTTATTCGGTTTAATGATGAGTTTTTTAATTTTATACGGATTTTAGCAACCCCAGCTAGGAGAAATAGCTTAATGGTAGAGCACTAGCCTGTCACGTTAGGGGTTGCGGGTTCGATTCCCGTTTTCTTCGTGGTGGGTTTTTTTTAACTTTTTGTGTTATGACAGTTTACGAGACACCATCTAGTTCTGTTGCGTTTTATTTGTTTAGTACGAGCGTTTTGACGCTCATTCACATAGTTCCTGTACTCCTAATGGTTGCAATGTTAACACTTGGTGAGCGAAAAGTAATGGGTTTGATTCAACGTCGTATGGGCCCAAATGTTAATGGGTACCACGGGCTTTTACAACCTTTTGCTGATGCTCTTAAGTTACTTGTTAAAGAAATTGTTATACCTTATAAAGCTGATAAGGTTATTTTTTTTTTAGCTCCTATTATTTTTTTAACGACCTCACTGACAATGTGGGCTTTGATACCGTACGATTATGGTGTGGTTATTGCAGATTTAAAGTACGGTATTTTAATTTTATTTATGCTTTCTTCTTTGACAGTTTACGGAATTATTTTTTCGGGCTGGGCTTCTAATTCAAAATACCCATTTTTGGGTGCAATAAGATCAGCGGCTCAAATGATTTCATATGAAATTACATTGGGTTTGATATTTGTGATAATTGGTTTATGTACTGGTTCTTTTAATTTGACGGATATTGTTGAGTATCAAATTGAATCGTGCTGGCTTATTTTTCCTCTTTTTCCTCTTTTTTTAATTTTTTTTGTTTCCTCGTTGGCTGAGACAAATCGTGCCCCGTTCGACTTGCCAGAGTCTGAATCGGAGTTAGTAGCAGGCTATAATGTAGAATACTCGTCTATGCTGTTTACTATGTTTTTTTTAGGGGAGTATTCAAATTTGATGTTAATGGCTAGTTTAATTTCAATTTTTTTTTTAGGGGGTTGGTCTGGATTTTTTTTCGGCCCCTTAAATTTAGCTATTAAAATATCATTAGTGTTGTTTATATTTATTGTAGTGCGCGCAGTTTTACCCCGTTACAGGTATGATCAATTGATGTCTTTGGGTTGGTCTATTTTTTTGCCCCTTACTTTAGGTTATTTATTTTTTATAATGGGTTTATTAAAATTTTCTAATGCCTTAACCGGTACATCAGTTACACGTCATTTTGATAATATTTCTCAAATTTTCGTTACGCTATGACAACATTAAAAATAATTCTAATGCAAGTGCTAACAGGGTTCTACCATATGGTGCAAGACCATCCTGGTTTTGCCTTTGGTTCCATATACCGGTATCTTTACTGGGGTCCGATACAAATTATGATAACCGTGGTTTTGTTAACGGGTATACTATATTTTTCAATTTTTAAATTTAAGTGGTCTAGACGACGCTATTTGATAGCTTATATGCGTTTTTTTACGGGCAAAAAGAAAATGATTGAGGTAGTTGAAAGTTTTTATACGGTGGTTTTTGCAATTTACGCAGGTTTACTTTACCATCCATATTTTTTAATGCACCGCGCTTTTTTATCGAAAGCGCGAAGAATTAGACAATACGATAGTTATATTGTACGGTATGTGAATACTTTATTAAAAAAAAAAATAAAAAATAAAAAAAAACGCGATACTTTTTGGAAGCTTATTGCACAAAATATGCATGATTTTTGGATTAATTTGCCGGAAGAGACCCGTGATGATATTGAATTTTATAGTCGTGAGTCCGGTGGATCTCGTGTAGATGCTCTTTTTGCCGCCTGGGATTATGCTGATGAAAGCTATTTTGTAAGTAATTCTGAATTTCATAATTTACTTTATTCTCATTTTTATTTATTCTCGGAAAACTATGTAAAATCTCAATTGCGTGGTGCTATTTACGATCTTTTTAGTGCAAAAGATTTATTAAAAGATAGCGCGGATCTTGATCAATTAGTTGATGGTTTTGTTGAGCACTATTTACATAGTTATATTCCGTCGGGCTCTTGGTGGCATTTAGCCTCACGTAATGCATCAACGTTTGCTTCTGATGTTGCTTATTCTAAAGATATTTTATCTTTGTATGATCGTTTGCCCCTTTTATTTCAGTTAAAAACTGAATACCTTTTTTTTTGGGGGCATAGTTTAGAAAATGATTATCATGGACCTGTAGTTACGGATTTAGAGGATGTTCCGCCGTTTACAAAAACTATAAAATTTATGAGTAAGTCATTTAATAAAGTTAACAAATGGTGGTTAAAAAATTACAAAATTGCGATTATGGGTGAAAGTGAGGAATTTGATGATGAGGTGACTCGAACACGTTGGGATGATTTATTTTCGATGGAGGAGTACAATCGATTGTTAAATTTAAAGATGGTAAATTGGCTACGTTTAGAACAATATTGGCATAAAAAGAGGGCCCGTTTATTTCGTACTTTAGTTTATATGAATTATTTTCCTCTAGGAACTGATTTGTCATATTTTTCGCCACTTGGCCCAGAATTTAAAAATGAATATGCAGGTACTCAAGAAATTCATAGATATACTTTATTGCCAGCTGATCTTTTGTGTATTCAAAAAGCTTTTACGCCAGGTGGTGCTTGGACTTGGAAAATTCGTAAAGCTACTCCCAAATGGTATCGCTATAAGTGGAAAAAGTGGAATCCTGAAACGAAAAAAATGAAAATATGGAACAGTGAGGGGCAGGATTTAAGTAATTATTGGCGTATTATGCAGACTTGGTTTATACGTTATCACCGTAAAAACACATATGGTTTTTCGTATATGGCTACTGATGAAGATATTGGCCGTTGGGATAAATTTCGGCTGATTGTTCCAATTGAAAGGGCTCGTGATTTTTATTTATTATTAAATTTTAAATTTTTTGAAGAAATGCTCGATTTGCCTATTGAATATGATAACCCCGATGAACGCTTTTTGCGTGATGACGATGGTAATATACAGCTAGATGAAGAGGGTAAACCAAAAATTGATGATGATTACGGTTATTTGTTAGATGAAGAGGGTAAACCGCAGCTAGATGAAGATGAGGAGCCGTTACTAGATCCCGAAAGATCTGATTACGATGAAACAGAAATATCTTGGTTGCTTCCTAACGATTCTTTTTTTAGTGATGGTTACGGCCCTATTTATAGTGCTTTCAACTACTATTTTGGTTTTGCTTATTATATGGATGAGATGGTTTTAGCTGACCCATCCGATGTTTTTGATGATTGGGCCCCAATGTCAGATAGTACTTTCGCACATAATATAACTCGTTTTGATCCAAATTTACCTTTGGACGATACTATTGCACTACATTCCGATCCTGTAATGGAAAGACATTATTCAAATAGTGTTTTTGATTTTGCAAAAAAACAGCAATTAGGTTTTCAAGATCCAGCTACCCCATCAATGGAAGGAATCATTGATTTACATCATGACTTAATGTTTTTTTTAACGATAATCGTTATTTTTGTATTATGGTTATTAATCTCAGTTGTTTATTATTTTTACCTTATTGATGAAAACGCAAATGAGTATGAAGATGTTACTATTATTTCATCATTAAAATCACATAATGTTGTTTTAGAAATTGTTTGGACAGTTGTTCCAAGTTTAATTTTATTATTAATTGCACTGCCTTCATTCGCTTTAATTTATTCAATGGACGAACTTTTATCTCCAAGTATTACGTTAAAGGTGATAGGTCATCAGTGGTATTGGAGTTACGAATACAATCATCCCTTACCAGCACCCGGTATTCAAAATGTTTTAAAACCAACTGATTTAGATCCAACATGCTCTGTTGAAAAAATTTTTGATAGTAACATGGTGCTTGAAGAAGATTTATTACCTGGTCAATTACGTTTATTAGAAGTAAATAATCGGACTTACTTACCAACAGATGTTAATATACGTGTGTTAATAACATCTGCTGATGTTTTACATAGCTGGGCGATCCCATCTTTAGGTATTAAAGTTGATGCGTGCCCGGGTCGATTAAATCAATCACCTTTATTTATTAAAAGAGCGGGTGTTTTCTACGGGCAATGTTCTGAAATTTGTGGAGTAAATCATGCTTTTATGCCTATTGTTGTTCATGCCGTAAATCCAATTGAATACTTAACATGGTTCCATAAAGCGTACACAATAAAAGAAATTTAGATAAGCTAGAGGAGTGCGG
>Ga0068879_1111077_pt1 | contig 14639 bp, 7 predicted proteins | sample NOAtaT_7_FD_65538 | JGI IMG/M metagenome (GOLD analysis project Ga0068879, IMG submission 65538) | Metatranscriptome of freshwater lake microbial communities from Lake Erie, under a cyanobacterial bloom - NOAA_Erie_Diel1S_2200h metaT... | ecosystem: Environmental > Aquatic > Freshwater > Lake ...
GCGCCGCCACTACTTCTAAATTAGGGCTTACGCAAAAGAACGAAATGTAGGGGCAATTCATGAATTGCCCCTACGATGAAATGCGAATTTTAAGCCATTTTTGTGTAAGCCCTATAGATGCTAACTGGATAATTTTGCAAGTTCTTGACAAGCAATTTGATATTGCTTATCAATTTTTGCGAGGAGTTCGGGTAAGCCTTGAATGTCTCCTCGTTTGCTCTTTAGCTCAACTTCGAGGCAGAGCTTGCCCAATGCTTTAGCTCCCAGAATATTACTACCGCCTTTTAGAGTATGAGCATTAAAGCCAGCCTCTTGGAGATTGTTATTTGCGATCGCGCGTCGAAGATTTTGCAATAGGATTGGTGCTTCTTCGATCGTGAATAATTTGATCATCCGTCCCATTAGATTGGGATTAATTAGCTCAAGATTCATAATCGCGGCTGGATCAATTACCGAAGAAATAGCTTCTTGTGATGCTGGATCTGTGCTCTCGTGATTAAATTGAGAACCCGCAGCCCATTTCTCGAGCGTGCGGTGTAGTGAATCCATCATAATCGGCTTGCTGATGTAATCATCCATGCCAGCCCGTAAACACATTTCGCGATCGCCTTGCATCGCACTAGCTGTCATCGCAATAATCGTCGGACGTTCATAACCTGCTTGGAATTCATCCCAATGATTAACCAAATAGGAAGCCGTTTCTAGCCCATCCATTTCGGGCATCTGCACATCTAGTAAGAGCAAGTCATATTGATTAACCTGTAGAGTTTCTAACACTGCCAAGCCATTATCGACAACATCAGGCTGATATCCCATTTTAATCAGCATCGCCATGGCTAGCTCTTGATTGATTATGTTGTCCTCAGCAATTAAAATTTTCAACGGGATGCGATCGCCTAGCCGAATATTACCAGTAGCATTTTTATTCATTGCATCTTGCAACGTATAACTTGGCTGCTCCTTAGCGATTTGGGTCATCACCGTAAATGAAAAAGTCGAACCCTGATTAGCCTTACTTTCAACTTGAATTGTGCCCCCCATGCTTTCGACCAAATTCTTGCAGATCACCAGTCCTAGCCCAGTCCCACCATACTTGCGGGAGGTAGAAACCGTTGCTTGTGCAAAAGGCTGAAAGAGCCGCTGCATTTGTTCTTTACTAATGCCAATACCTGTATCAGTGACCGCAAACAACAACTGAAAAGGGCGATCGGCTGTGGGAACTTGATCAGAAGCTAAGCGTACCCCAATTCGCACTGAACCTGAATCCGTAAATTTAAGCGCATTTGAAACCAAATTCAATAAAATTTGCCGCAGTCTTGTCACATCACCAATGATAAATGGTGGCACTTGGGGCTGCATCAAAACTTCAAACCTGAGACTTTTTTCTTTGGCTTTAGGTAACTGCACATCATAGATATCGCGCACTAGGGCTTTTACATCCAGAGGCGCATTTTCTAATTCCAATTTACCCGATTCAATTTTGGAGAAGTCCAAAATATCATTGATTACTGAAAGCAGCATTTCTCCGCTGACTTGGATCGTGCGAACAAATTTATTCTGTTCGGCGTTGAGATCAGTACTTGCTAAGAGTTGGGTCATGCCGAGCACCCCATTAATCGGTGTGCGAATTTCATGGCTCATCATCGCCAGAAATGCTGCTTTGGTACTAACTGCTCCTTCTGCTTCCTCTTTCGCTTTACGGAGATCTTTCATTAATTGCATCTGTCGCCGCTCTGCATGTTTTTTGGTAGTAATATCGCGAAAACACCAAATCAAGCCAAAAAACTTGTTTTGCGCAGAACTGACAGGGCTTGTGTAGTAATCAAATATGCGATCGCCATAAACAATTTCGCCATGTCTAACTAGATCGGGTGCATCGTAGGTAGTCTCTAACAGATTTATTAAAGCGGTGGGAAGATCAGGTTTAGTTAGAAATGCCCCTAATGGCGATCCGTTCTGAAATTTAAGCTCAGTATCATCATCAATAAATAAGTCATGGGGAATATTCCACATTTCGCAAAAACGACGATTAAGACTGACGATCCGCCCCTGTTCATCGACGGCAAAAATTCCATCGATCGCAGCCTCTTTTTGAGCATGGAGTAATAAGTTCGTCCGCTGAAGATCTTTAACCATCTCAACGTGGTCAAGGGCTAATTGTGAAAGTTCTTGGGTCTTTTGAGTCAGTTGTAGTTGCTGTTGCCGCAATGTCAAATGTACTTGTACGCGAGCAAATAGCTCGGCAAGTTGCAGGGGCTTGACGACGATGTAGTCTGCGCCACCAAGTTCAAAAGCTTTAAGCTTTGCTTGGAGGTCGTCATGGCTACTCGTAAATATAATTGGGATATTTTCAGCGATCGCATTGGCTGTAAGAACACAACAAAGTTCATTGTCACTTACTTGTGACATAAATATATTCAACAGGATCAAGTCTGGAGGATGGGATTGCACAGTTAGCAAAGCCTCACTACTATCTCCAGTAGCTTTGACGATATAGCCATATTCTTTCAGTGCTGATGCTAGCTCATGGCGAATATCTGGCTGATCGTCAACTACAAGTATTGTTGCTTGAAAAACATCGATCGCTTTTGCTTGCACGACTTGATCACCTTTTGATCACTTTAGTAGAAGGCTTACAGTGGTTTGTACTGAAGTAAAAGTAATATTTTTATAAAAAGAACTGCTAATCATATTTTTATATTTTTATATTTTTATAAAAATATGATTAGCAAAATTAGGACTTGTGCAAAATGACGAAACGTAGGGGCAATTCATGAATTGCCCCTACGATGAAATGCTTTTTTCAAGACGTTTTTGCGTAAGTCCTAAAAATATTAACGACCACCGACGGTAATCGCGTCTACTTTGATATGGGGTTGCCCAACGGTGACATAGACACTACCACTGATAGAACCACAGAAACCAGCGGCGAGTTCGAGATCGCGAGAACTCATCGAGATTTCTTGCATAATTTCTTTGGCATCGCCGATCAGCGTTGCGCCCTTGAGCGGTTTAGTAATCTTGCCATTTTCAATGAGATAAGCTTCGTCAACGGCAAAGTTAAATTGACCAGTAGGCAAGACACTGCCACCACCCATCTTTTTGCAGTAGATCCCTTTATCGACTGAGGCAAAAAGATCATCTAAAGAAAAATCACCTGCATCGATATAGGTATTTCGCATCCGACTAGCTGCTGCATAGGCATAGCTTTGGCGACGACCGCTACCTGTGCGTGGATGCCCTGTGCGTAACTCACCAGCGCGATCGCTAATAAAGTTTTTCAGAATGCCATTCTCAATTAAGAGTGTGCGCTGTGTGGGCATTCCTTCATCATCCATATCGATGGTTCCAAAGGCTTCTTCAGAGCGTCCTTCATCCCAAGCCGTGAGATTTTCATGGGCGATCTTTTGACCTTTCATTTCGGCAAATGGTGTAGTTTTAGCTTCGATGCCCGTAGTTTCTAGCAAATGTCCACAAGCCTCATGGAAGATCACACCGCCAAACTGGTTTGCCATGATGATCGGATAGGAGCCAGATTCGACATAATCGGCATAGAGCATTTTCCCTGCGGCTTCAATAATTTCATCGACGACAGGTTCGTAGTTCCAATTGCGGAGATAGCTGGGGTCGCTTGTGCCGCCAACACGCTTACCAATGGATGAACGATTTGCACCGTCAGCACAGAGTAAGTTAGAACCAATTGACTGGGTGAGGCGAATATCTCTGGCAAACGTGCCATCACTTGCCGCAACTAAGATCTCCTGCCAATCACGGAAATATCCCGATCGCCTTGATTGGATATGCTTGCCCTTTTTGGCAAGCATCTGATTTGTACCAAGAAGAATATCGCCCATTTCGCGCATGGGGCTACATTGGGCGATCCATGATTCTTTGTTCTTTTTGGTAGCATAGTCACGAAAGAGTTCCAAATGAATCGATGGAATAATTGAGCTTTGAGAGGGAAGTTGTAATCCTAAAATGGAAAGGGCCCGTTCGAGGGCAGATTTTAAGCCTAGGAAAGTCAAATTATTCGTACTGACATAGCAATCAGCTTTGCCTTTGAAGGCGCGAATCCCTGCGCCTGTGGATAAACGTGGTGAGATGCTGGTAATTGTGTCATCTTCAGCGAGACAGCTAATGTAATTATTTCGCTCTAGGAAAAATTCCACAAAATCGGCTCCTGCGGCGCGACCGAGCCCCAACAAGATCGAGAGAGGGGCTTCCCATGTTTCGTCAAAGCGATCGCTAACGAGAGAATATTGCAGATTTGGTAGCTCTTTGGTCTGGAGCAGGTTACTGATCATAGTGGCTAGCAATTTGTTGATTAGTTCTTCTGCAAGTGTAACAAATCAATAAACATAAAAAAGTCGGTCTTGCCATCAAGCGTTGAAACGGATGGTTTTGTCCGTGAAATCAAGGGAATTACCCCAGCCTAACCCTCCTCTCTGCAAGGAAATGGTTAGGCTGGGGTAAATTTAAAATAATAAATCACCTAAGTTTGCAGATAAATTCTCTCAACTTCTAACGCAGGGAGAGGCTTGTTAAATAAGTAGCCTTGCCCATATTTACAACCAACATTTTGCAGCCATTCAAGCTGAGCCTTTGTTTCAATCCCCTCGGCAATCACCGCTAAACCAAGTTGATTACTAAGAGCAATGATAGTATCTACGACATGGTAGTTACGATTTTCAGTTTGAATTTGACTCACAAAAGATCGATCAATTTTGAGATTATCCACAGGAAAACGATGGAGATAACCGAGAGAAGAATAGCCAGTTCCAAAATCATCAATGCTGATTTGAATGTGGCGCGATCGCAATTCTTTAGTAATAGCGATCGCAGTTTCGGCGCTATCCATAATTGCACTTTCAGTAATTTCTAATTTGATATTGGTAGGATTAACTTTAGTTTCGGCAAGAATGCGATCGATATCAGCAAGGAGAGTCGCGCAAGAAAATTGCCGCACCGAGAGATTCACACTCATGGTTAGCTCTGTCCAACCTTGCTGTTGCCATATATAAAGCTGCTCACAAGCCTGTTTAAATATCAGCATCCCCACAGGTACGATTAAGCCCGTTGTTTCCATAGAAGGAATAAATTCAGCAGGGGAAACCATACCTCGCTCAGCATTTCGCCAACGCACTAATGCTTCAAATCCTACTAGTTTTTGGTTTTGCAACTCAATGATCGGTTGATAATAGAGAATAAACTCTTGTTGCTCTAGCGCCCGCTGAAGATCATTTTCTAAAATCAAGCGATTGAACATAGTAAGATGCATTTGACGATCAAAGATTTGATGACTATCTTTACCACGCAGTTTGGCTTGATACATTGCTGTATCTGCATCTTGCAAGAGTTCATCAGCTTTGCGATCGCTATTTACTCCTAAAGCAATTCCCATGCAGACCGTAATGAAGATTTCACAATTTGCGACTACGAAGGGTTTTGTAAAACTTTGGAGAATCTTTTGAAGAAATGGCTCTATCGAACTTTCTTGATCAATCTGATGCAGCAAGAAACAAAATTCATCGCCACCCATCCGCGCCAATAAATCATTGGGGCTAAGGTGCTGCTGTAGACGTTGGGCGATCGCAATTAGTAATTGATTACCCACAGCATGCCCAAAAGAACCATTCACCAATTTGAATTGATCGCAATCTATATAGACTAAAGCGAGGGATGATTCTCCTGCTTTTAAGTTCTCTTTTAATTCTTGAATTAAGAATGCTCGACTCGGCAACTTAGTGAGAGCATCCTCTAAAAGCATATTTTGCAACTGTGCAGTACGCTTTTGCACCATTGCTTCTAGTTGGGTATTAAAGATTGCTAATTGTTGATATTGCTGGTGAATGCGAATCATTGAGCGCACCCTTGCAGTTAGCTCTAAACGATTGACGGGTTTACTAATAAAGTCGTCAGCGCCAGCAAATAAGCATTGGGCAAGATCCTTTTTAGTGGTTAAGGCTGTAACTACAATAATTGGGACAGCACTCCATTTTGGCATCGCTTTAATCCGCCGACAGACCTCAATGCCGTCCATATCTGGCATCATTACATCTAACAAAATTAGATCGGGTTGAAATGCTTCAAGATAAGCGATCGCATCTTTACCACTAGCCGCGTAATGCAAATGATAGTCTTGATTTTCCTGTTCAAAGTATTCACTAGTACTTAGGAGCGTTTCAATGACATCAAAATTATCAGGCTCATCGTCAACGACTAGGATAGAAGGTTTGTTCATGGGAATTAATTAATGACTAATTGAGGACTATTAGATAGAGGATTGAGAATCAGAATAATTTGAGTCTAATTAGAGACTAAAATTTTTTGAATAAGTTGTGTTAATTGCCTCAGCTTAACAGGTTTGCTCAAATAGTCATTAGCTCCTGCGGCAAGACAATGCTCTACATCTTTGTCCATGGCTAAAGCTGTGATGGCAATTATGGGAACATGATCGAGGCTAGGAATTTTGCGAATCTGTTTGGTAGCTTCTATGCCATCCATCACAGGCATTTGAATATCCATCAAAATTAAATCAGGTTTTGATACTTGTACTAAGGCGAGCGCTTCTTGTCCATTTTGGGCTACCACAATTTTATAGCCTTTAGCCGTTAAGTAGCTAGAAATTGTCATGGTGTTAAGTTCATTGTCTTCTACTAGCAAAATTGTATAGGAACGGCTTTGTGTGTTCTGGTTGCATTCAGAAGCGGCTTCAGTCTGATTGATGACGGATGGCAATACTTTAGTAGATGCTTTATAGGGAAGCGCAATTGTAAAGCAGCTACCGACACCTATTTCACTCGTTAGCATGACTATACCACCATGCATTTCCACTATGCGTTTCACTAGCGCTAACCCCAATCCTGTACCCTGATATTGACGATTAAGAGCACTATCGATTTGAATAAAAGGCTGAAACAGCTTAGTAATATTTGCTGGAGAAATACCGATACCTGTATCGATCACCGAGAAGTAAAGATAGCTCGATTCTGCTAATTCGGGTTTGGTGCTAATGATCGCAGAAGGTTGATTAGAAGAGGCTTGATTACCCAAAGAAGGGGGATGATTACCACTAACTTCTAAAGTAATGAATCCACCATCTGGAGTAAATTTGACAGCATTATTAAGCAAGTTGATCAAGACTTGGCGAATACGTCTTTCATCGACATTTAATTCCAAAAGATTGGGTGCGATTCTTGTTTCTAACTGGATACTTTTTTTGAGGGCTTGCTGTTTAACAAAAGGAAGACAGGATTGACAGAGAAATTCGACAGGAACATTGGAGTATTCTAGATCAATTTGCCCAGATTCTATTTTAGCGATATCGAGAATGTCATTAATGAGTTCCAATAGATGCAATCCACTACGTTCAATAGTTTGCAAAGCCTTGATTTGAGAATCAGTAACTTTGCCAAAAATCTGCTCTTGCATTCCCTCCGTCATCCCCAGAATCGCATTAAGTGGGGTGCGGAGTTCATGGCTCATATTAGCTAAGAATTCATCTTTTAATCGGGTAGCACGCGCAAGTTCTTCATTGGACATTGCTAGCTTTTGATTAATTTCGGTAAGGTGCTGCTGAGTTTTGTGCCGATCGCGAAGTTCTTGCTGCAACTTTTCAAATAAATCAGCTTGTTGAATGGCGATCGCTAACTGATTCGCAATTTGTTGGAGTAAATTAATTTCCCATGTTTGCCAATGTCGCGGGCGATCGCATTGATGCACGATCAGCAATCCCCAAAGGCTATTATTTTGAATAATCGGAACAACGAGCTTGGCTCTGACCTGTCTTTCGGTAAGAAACTCTACCAGACAGGGTAACATCTCATTCGACTGGGCTTCGCGATCACTGAGGGCGTATATTCTTCCTTTAATATAGCGATCATAATTAACTTGAGGGAAAATCTCTTTAGGAAAAGTAATATCTAAAATTGGGGACCATTGCGGCAATACAGATTCAGCAATGGCGGAACCTGTTCCGTCAGGAAAGACTCGATAAACTAGTACCCGATCTGATTTTAAAACTTGATGAACTTGTTGCACCGTGGCTTGCAGGATCTCAGGCAAATTCAAGGTCAAGCGAATTCGTTGAGTAATTGCGGCAAGTAATTTTTCCTGATCAACCTGTTGGCGAATCAATTCCTCTGCTTGCTTGCGATCACTAATATCCACTACCACAAAGATACATTCGTCCTCGGAGAGCAGCGCCAGTCCAACGAGCACATGAACAGAATGCCCATCCTTGTGATAATAGACTTTTTCCCAAGGCGCAATCACCCGACTAAGTTCCAAATGCTGGATGGCATGACGATCGATTGGCAGATATTCGGGAGGAGTAATATTTTCCCAGCTAATTTGCTTGGCGTTCAGATCTTCTCTGGTATAGCCAAGCATTTCTAAGAAGCGATCGTTAGCATCGCTAATCTGACCATTCAAGTCAGTAAACATCATCCCTACGATGTCTGACTCATATATGCGTCGAAACCGAGTTTCACTTTTCTGTAGAGCTAGTTCCGCCTGTTTGCGTTCAGCTTGATCGCGGACAATGATCAACACCTCGTCATCGCTAATCGGCACAATCCGTACTTCTTCAAAGACAAATCGATCGCCTCGATATATCTGATGCTCATAAACCTGTAATTCCCCCGTAGCGATCGATTTTTCGAGCATCTCTAACTGCTGCTGTAATAGATCAGGTGGCAATACTTCCGAGAGATGATTCTGAATTGGCAAGAAATTTTGTTCGGGATACTTAGAATTGATATATTCCAAGCATTTACCATCGCGCGACACCCGCAGTAATAAATCAGGAATAGCCTCGATTATTGCGCGTACATGGGATTCACTACTGTGAAGAGCTTTAGTCCTTTCTTGGACTTTAATTTCTAAGGATTGATTGAGTTCGATGAGTTCTGCTTCTACTTTTTTGCGCTCAATTAATTCTTCTTGTAGCTGTTGATAGGTGATGACTTGTTGATTTTCTAATAACTCATTGCGACCTTCCAACAAAGATATCTTTTCCGCCTCTAGGCGTATCACCTTTTGCTCTAGAACCTCCGCTAAATTGTAAATCTCGATCGGATTAAGTTGTAGTAAGCTCGTCTGGGTGATGATTCCCAAGATTGCTCCTTCTTCGCCAACTACAGCGATACGACTGATGAAGTGCTGCTCCATGATTTGATGTACCATCCACAGCGAATCCTCTGGCTTGACCGCAAAGATCGGAGTGCTCATCATCGCAGCCGCAGTCCAACTTTCTAGGTTTAAGCCTAGGGCTTGAAATTGGACAATATCGCGCTCAGCCAAAATCCCCACAGGTACTTGCAAACAATTATCTTGTTTTAATCTAGTTTCTGCAATGATCACAGAGCTAATGCGATAGTGCGCCATCAGTTTAGCGATCGCCAGCATTGATTCTTCGGGAGCAGCACAGATCACTTCACGAGTCATCACTTCTTTTACAAGCCTTAGTCGCAACAGATCGATCGGTCGAGAGGTTTGACGTAAACTTTCATAGGTGACAAGTCCCACAAGGCGATCGCTATCATCCACAATTGGCAAATGACGGATATGGTGCTGCTGAATGAGATTAATTGCCAAAAACAAATCAGTAAAAGCAGACTCTCGCAGAGTGACTACAGGACGAGCCATGACTTCTGTTACTGTAACGTCTAGGGGAAGTTGCTCGGCGCTTAGACGCACTACATCTCTCTCGGTGACGATGCCTACTAACTGCTCATTATCTACAACCAATACACAACTTGCTCGCACTTCGATCACCAATTGAGCCGATTGATTATCTATGGTTTTAGCTGCATCACATTGCGATTGCACCCCGCTCATTTGCGCGATCGCCTCCGAAACCTTAGTTTCAGTCGAAACAATAATAGGATTACGAATAATCGCTGATGTTAGTTCTATTTGAGCAGGGGAATTAAACATAAATTTATGAGGATCTGTTCTCAACTAAAGTGGAACTAGGATCGAAGCGGTAAAGAGATATTTACGGTTGTCTGCTGTTGATAAATGCTATTAATCGCAAAAACACCGCCAGCTAATTCAACTACCTTTTTGACGATTCTTAATCCTAAACCAATACCTTGCTGCTCATAGGTTTTACGCTCAAATTGCACAAAAGCATCAATACGATCAACTTGTTCTTCGGTCATACCTCGCCCTAGATCGTGCACTGACAAATTAAACATATTGTCCACCACTTGGCTATTGATTTTGATGATCGTCCCTGAAGCAGAAAATTTTACAGCATTATCAACTAATTCTTGGAGAATCGTCAAAAGATATCGATCCGATATGGCAATCACTGCGTCCTCAAGATCAAAGACAAGATCGTCTTTACTACGTTTCAGCTTGTACACATAGGCTTTCAACGTAGAGGCAACTGCGTCGCTAGAGAATCTAGTCTGAGCAGTTTTGAAGGATTGTTGACGACTTGGAGATGACTCTAACTCTAAGTAAAGCAGAAATTTTTTGGTTAAACTTTCTAAGCGCTGTGCCGAATCATCAACCCAGCCTAACATTTCTCGGATTTCGAGAATATCCATATTCTCAATATCTTCTTTTAGCAAAGAAATTGTGCCCATAATGCCATTTAGAGGCGTATTTAGCTCATGAGACATTCTCAAAGATAAAGTGCCTCGCAGTTCATTGAGAGTACTTTCGAGGATATTAATCGTATTTGATTGGATCTCGGAGAGAGCTTGAATATTATCGTACTGTTGCTTGATTCTCAGCATTGAATGCACTCGCGCTCGCATTTCAACACTATTAATTGGCTTACTAATAAAATCATCGGCTCCAGCATTTAGACAATTAGCTAGATCAGACTTAGAACTTAATGCTGTCACCATAATGATGGGTACAATTTGCCATTCAGGATTCGCTTTAATCCGCCTACAGACCTCTATGCCATCCATTTCTGGCATCATCACATCCATCAAAATCAGATCGGGCTGAAATGCTTCAAGGCTAGCGATCGCACTTTTACCATTGGCAGCGTAATGCAATTGATAATTCTGTTCGCTCAAGAGCGTCTCAATCACATCAAAGTTATCGGGTTCATCATCAACAACTAAAATAGAAAATGTATTTGTCATGAATTTTTGTCCAGATAATCCTCTAAATAAGCAATAACCAAAGGATAACTTTGATCAAGCTCTAGTAATAGGCGATCGCAGCCATCTAATTGCTGATTACGTCCTGCAACCTCTAATTTTAAAAGAGTCTCAGCAAATGATCTAGCACCAATCATTCTACTACTACCCTTTAAAGTATGAGCAACATATTCTATTTGTGAAGCGTCTTGATCTAATACAGCTTGATGAAGCTTAGTTAGTAAGCTGGGACATTCTTCGTTTAAGAATAGATTAATCATCCGTTTAGGCAAATCAAGAGAAACTTTCTCGATCTCTCTAAGCGCATGACTATCAAAGTCTGTACTCACTTCATCTGTAGTTGATTGTATTTCAATTTCTGGCGAACTATTCCCCCAACGCTCAATTATTCTTTGTAAAGTATCAAAAGATACTGGCTTGCTAATATAGTCATCCATCCCTGCATCTAAACACATTTCGCGATCGCCTTGCATGGCGCTAGCAGTCATGGCGATCAAGGTCGGGCGCGATGGACTAGTTGATAGTTTTGACCATTCCTGCACAATATAGGTAGCAGTTTCTAAGCCATTTAGGCGTGGCATTTGGACATCTAAGAACACAATATCAAAAGCGCTACTTTTCAGCGCATCAATAGCCTCTAGTCCATCATTGACAATCATTGGTGCATAACCCATTTTACTGAGCATCGCCAAAACCATTTCTTGGTTGATCAAATTATCCTCCGCAACCAAAATATTGAGCGGTAATTGCGTTGCAAGCGCAATACTAGATGGCTGAGATTGACGCAACATACTTCTCCTTTCATAGGGAGTCATCACATGAGGTCGTTCATCTGTAACTGAGACTGGCAAAGTAAAAGAGAAAGTAGACCCTTCGCCTAGAGAGCTTTCTGCCCATATATGTCCTCTCATCATCTGCACTAGTTTTTGACAAATCGCTAACCCCAATCCTGTGCCGCCATACTGACGAGCAGTAGCGATCGATGCTTGAGTAAAGGGCTGAAATAGCTTTTGGATCTGTTCAGGCGAAAGACCAATTCCTGAATCTTTTACCTCAAAAAGTAGTGTTATCTCCTCCTCTGACTGGGTTTGTGGCGATATGTATGGTGATACGGACAGGCGAACTGCTCCTGCGTGAGTGAATTTGACAGCATTGTTCGCTAGATTTAGCAAAATTTGACGCAGTCTGATCGGATCACCCAGAATATATGCAGGTGTATTTGCAGCAATCTGATAATGCAACTCAATTCCTTTTGTCTCAGCTTGCTGACTCAGGAGCGCACAGGTATCAGTAATCATTCCATGCAAATCAATCGGTAGATTTTCAAATAAAAGTTTTTGGGATTCAAGTTTGGAGAAATCGAGGATGTCATTAATTACAGTTAAAAGTATTTCGCCGCTAGTTTGAATAGATTGGACAAACTTATTTTGTTCTGGATCTAGGGAAGTAGTTGCTAATAACTCAGTCATTCCTAGAACTCCATTGATGGGAGTGCGGATTTCATGGCTCATCATTGCTAAAAAATCCGACTTAACTCGTAAAGCCGACTCGGCAACTTCTTTGGATTTTTGGAGATTGATTTCATAATTTTTGCGATCGGTTATGTCACGAAACCTCCAGACAAATCCCCAAAACCGACCATTAGGGGAAGTCACTGAACTACTAAAATATTCATAGGTGAGTTCATTGATCACCAACTCACCATGGTTAACTTGCTCTGGCTCGTCATAGGTTGCTTCTAATATTTGAGTAATCGTTGGAGGGAAACTTGCAGTTTGCAGTAACTGTAATTCCTGTGGCTTAGTAGTAGTCGTAATGGCTTTGATATCGCATATTTCACACATTTTTTGGTTATATGCGACTAATCGTCCCTGTTCATCTACAGCAATAATGCCCTCTAGACTAGCCTCAAGTTGAGCATGAATCAGCGCATTAGCCCGTTCCAACCGATCATGCTGCTCTTTAATACGTAGCATGGAGCTTACTCGCGCTCGAAACTCCAGAGAGTTTAAGGGCTTACTGATAAAGTCGTCGGCTCCTGCATTCAGGCATCTTGCCAAATCTTCTTTAGACTTAAGAGCCGTAACCATAATAATCGGCACGGCTTGCCACTTTGGTAAAGCTTTAATGTTTTTGCAAACCTCAATGCCGTCCATAACTGGCATCATGACATCTAGCAAAATTAGATCAGGCCGAAATGTGTCGAGATAGGCGATCGCATCTTTGCCACTAGCAGCATAGTGCAACTGGTAATCTTGAGTGTTCAAGATAGTTTCGATTACCTCAAAATTATCAGCTTCGTCGTCAATGATTAAAACAGATGCTAGATTCATCGCCTATCTTCTTAAATCGCTAAAAATTGATGGATAGTATTTACAGGCTAATTTAGCTTAACAGGTTTCGCGATATATTCATGCGCTCCTGCGGCGATACAGCGATCATGACCGACTGTAATTGCTTAAGCATTCAGAGCAATAATCAGAACGTCAGCTTCAGATTGAAAGCCTCGGTAAATGGAAATTAGAATACAACCATTACCGACAAATCAAATACTCTTTGATCATATCGATCGTTTCTTGGGGATGGCTCATATGTGGACAATGCCCCGTTGCTTTCATTAATCTTAGATTGCTCTGGGCTAGATGACGGTGCATATATTCTCCCACTGAGGTTGGGGCGATCGCATCCTCAGCACATTGCAAGATTAATGACGGTAAGGTTACTTTGGCGAGGTCTTGTCGGTTATCGGAGTAAAAAGTAGCTCTAGCAAAGTCGCTAGCAACTAAAGGATCAGTTGAGCAGAAACTGGTTTCTAGTTTTTGAGTTAGCTCAGGGCGAAAGTAGGAAAGCCGGAAATCTTGTTCCATCCCCTTTGCAAGGGGATGGTTAGAGTGGGGTAATTCCCTTGATTTCACAGATAAACTGAGATATGTGTACATAGTAGTTGCAAGGGGAGGGTTAGGGTGGGGTAATTTCCTTAGTTAAATTAAGACTTTTTGAATCATTGTAACTAGTTCTTTTAATTTTATGGGTTTAGTCAAATACTCATTTGCACCTGCGGCGAGACAACGATCGCGGTCATCAGCCATCGCTAGAGCCGTTAGAGCAATAATCGGAACTTTGACTAGACTCGTAATTTGCCGAATTTGTTTAGTAGCTTCTAGTCCATCCATTAATGGCATTTGCACATCCATCAAGATCAAATCAGGTCTGGCTGACAAGGCGATCGCGATCGCTTCCTCTCCATTTTTGGCTAACACAATACGGTAGCCTTTTGCTGATAGATAACTAGAAATCGTCATGATATTAGCTTCATTGTCCTCAGCGATCAAGATCAAGGGAAGTTGTGATTTGCCTGTGGTTGGAGTATCTAGTTGAGAGATTGTAGCTGTTTGATCTCTGTCAAACATTTCAGAAGAGCCCCCAACATTGGAACTATAGGGTAGCTCTATGAAGAAACGGCTGCCTATACCCAATTCGCTAGTTAAGCCCACTTTACCGCCATGAAGT
>Ga0068879_1001930_pt1 | contig 14073 bp, 23 predicted proteins | sample NOAtaT_7_FD_65538 | JGI IMG/M metagenome (GOLD analysis project Ga0068879, IMG submission 65538) | Metatranscriptome of freshwater lake microbial communities from Lake Erie, under a cyanobacterial bloom - NOAA_Erie_Diel1S_2200h metaT... | ecosystem: Environmental > Aquatic > Freshwater > Lake ...
AAAACATCTCTAAACTTTCTTAGTACCTAACTATCAAAGAGAGAATGTCAAATTCAACAAGAACCAAGTGGATGGCATCAGTTATCTCTGATATATTCAATATCAATGAATACGATGCACTTGAGCTCTTCCGCCATGCTAAACACCAACCTGTGTTCGACGGCTTCCTTAAGGGCACTGGGCCCGCAAGAGTCTTCGTCTACTACCAGAGTGCCTACAAGATCACAGAAACTGGTGACATCTAAGAGCTTCCAGGCCGCGAAGAATTCTAACCGATGGTGAGAAAGAGCGCCTAAAGGGCAAGGGTCTTTACTTTGTGAGGACAACTCCCCCGGGCAAGCCCGTCAATCCCAACATGGGCAACGACAACGATGTGCTTTTTGGTGAAATCTCAGAGCACACAGTCACCTCGCTGAACGTCGTCATCAACAACGTCTTCAAGCCACTCGTTGACCGCCTTGAGCCGGCCGACTGGGGTGTATGCGAAGAGGAGTAGAAGAAGGAGTTCACACAGGTGTTCGATAAGTTCGCCCTCGAATTGAAGGACGCCCTGAAGAGTATCCAGAGCAACATCGTGTTGGAGCAGTATGATCGCAAGTACGACGACAAGATCAAGAACATCTAGAACACGAAGAACCTCGACCCCGAGATGCTCAATGACTTTGAGCGCATCTTCAATGACTGGTCCGAGAAAATCGAAGCCGCTCTCGAAGAGACCGAGTCCGAACGCAAGGAGGACAAGGAGGCTGGACCCCGCATTGAGATCGAGTACTGGAGACAACGCATGAGAAAGCTCACTGGCATCTCTGAGCAACTCAGAAGCAAGAACTGCAGAACTGTCTACGATGTGCTAACCCAAGCCTCAAGCAACCAAGCTGATGGTGGTGGCAAACGTGACAAGATCTACTTGGCTACCTCCAAGTGGAGAACCATTGAACTGAGAGTGACTGAGGCCCTCAACGAGGCAAAGGACAATGTCAAGTACCTTTCAACTCTCGAGAAGTTCATCGAGCCACTCTACGAAGGAACTCCTGACTCCATCAAGGATACCTTACCTGCATTGATGAATAGCATCAAGATGATTCACACCATTGCCAGGTACTATAACACAAACGATCGTATGACTGGCCTTTTCATTAAGATCACTCAGCAAATGATCAACAACTGCAAGTACAACATCCTGTACTTCAGAAGAATCAGAGAGGGCACCGAGAAGACCGGCAAGAGAATTATGTCTGATGAGGTCCTGTGGAGCCACGAAGAGTACCCTCCCGATGAGCTGATTCCAGTGCTCAAGACCTGCCTTGAGTTGAATCAGGCTTATCAGAAGCAGTACGAGATCACCAAGGAGAGACTTATGAACATGCCAAAGGGCAAGCAGTTTGAGTTCTCCCCGAATCACATCTTCGGAAAATTTGATCTCTTCTGCCGCAGAGTCGCCAAACTCATTGAGCTCTTTGGAACTATCCAACAATTCAAGACTCTTGAGAAGCACAATCTCGAGAACATCGGCGCAATCCTCTCTCAGTTCGATAAGAACGTTACCGCATTCAAGAAGAAGGGTCACAAGCTGTTGGACTTCTCCAACAACACTTTCGATCGTGACTTCGTCGAATTCAATGTTGACGTTTCTTCAGTGGAAACTGAATTGTAGCGTTACATCGACAAGAATTTCGAAGTGATCACCAGCATTGAGGATTCACTTAAACTTCTTAGAAAGTTCCAAGCAATTCTACAAAGAGACAACCTTCGTAACAGTGTCAACTCCAAGTACACTATTCTATTCCATAATTATGGTTTGGAGATTAACCAGATCGAGGATCAGTACCAAAAGTACAAGAACAACCCTCCAATTGTTAGAAACTTGCCCACCGTTGCTGGTAGCATCACCTGGTCAAGACACTTGTTCCACAGAATCTCTGGACCAATGGAGCAGTTCCCTCCTTCTTTGATCAAGCAAAAGGAGTCAAAGAAGTTCGTCAAGATGTACAATAAGACTGGTTATACTCTGTTTTCCTTCGAGTATCTCTGGAGACAAAAATGGGCTCATGAGGTCGAAAAGGCCAAGGCTGGACTTCAGGCTACTTTGATAATCAGACATCCTAACAACAACAAGCTCTATGTCAACTTCGACAGTGAGATCCTAACCCTCATTCGTGAAGCTAAGTGCTTATCTAGAATTGGTATTGACATTCCCGAAAGTGCTAAAATTGTTCTTTTGCAAGAAGACAAGTTCAAGATGTACAACTCTGAGCTTCACTTCGTCTTGAGAGAGTACGATCGCATTGTCAATAAGATCAGACCCAATACTAAGAGTTTGCTCGTTCCCCATCTTGAGGATCTTGAATACAAGCTGCGCCCGGGTATGGTGACCCTTACATGGACCTCTATGAATATTGATGGATACCTTCATCACGTCCATCAAGGTCTTGCCAAGTTGGAACAGTTGATCATCAACATCAACGACATCATGGAAAACCGTATTGAGAACAACCTTAAATCTCTCTCCAAGACAGTCCTGGTCAACTTGCCCCAGGATGCTCAAACATTCACCCTTGACGATTTTGTTGAGATGCAAGAGGCTTGGATCCGTGAGGAATCTCAAAAGCTTAAGTCCAAGAACCAAGAGGTTGAGAGTGCAGTTGAAGATTTGATTCAGACCATCTGCTCTTACCAGTTGGATCAGCATGTTGAGCCTATTTCAGCTGAGGAAATCCAAAAGCTCTCTAAGTACTACAATTGGTCAATGTATCAGGCTCTCCTCCATGCCACTAAGTATTCTCTCAACCAGATGAAGGAAAGAATCTGTGGAAGAAGAAATGCACCAAAGCAAGTCCTTAAGCCTTTCTTCGAGGTTGATGTCCACCTTGATGGCGATACTTGCACGCTAAAGCCCACTCTTGAGGAAGTCCAGAGTGCTATCAACCGTGCTGCCTCTCACGTCTTAAAGTCAACAAAGCGCGTGTAGAACTGGAATCAGAAGGACATTCCTGAGGAACAGAGAGAGCCATTCTATGACTGGATTGCTAAGGACAAGGAAATTGTTAAGGTGATCCTCCTCTTGACTGGTTCAATTCAGGGAACAAAGAATAATGTCAAGAAATTCCTTGATAGCTTTGAGCGATACAACTGGCTTTGGAGACAGAAGATTGACGAGAGCCTGAAGAAATTCAACTCCAAGAATCCCCAGCTCGAAGACTTTGAGACTAAGTTGAAAGAGTTTGTTGGTTTTGAAGATGAAATTAATCAGATCCTCAACTATCACTAGATTGGCGCACTCAATCTCAAGTCAGAATCTGTCAAACTAGGTCTTAAGAGATGGATTGAGATGTGGAAATCCGCTTTCTCTAAGGACCTTCACAAGAAGGCAAAGACTCACCTTGAGAGCTTGACTGATGATATCAAGTAGATTAGACTTAAGATCGAAAAGCCAGTCAAGGATATTGACAGCTTGGGCAGTGTAATGTTTGCTCTTGAGGAAATCAGAAAGAAGGAGTCTGAGATCGAACTTCAGTTCAGACCAGTTACTGAGATGTACTCCCTTCTTGAGACATACCTTCCTGAAGTTATGGAGAAGGAAGAGTCCGATGTTTCTTCTATCATTGATAAGGACTGGGCTAAGCTCGTGATTGATGCTGAGGCTGTGAGAAACTAACTTTAAGGACAGCAGGCTGAATTTAAGAAGAGCTTGATAGTTGGTATTAACAACTTGATTGTCGACGTTGAAGAATTCAGAAAGAACTTTGAGAAGAATGGTCCCATGGTGCCAGGTATCGAGCCTAAAGAGGCACTTAACAGACTTAGAATGTTCTCTGATGAGTATTCAGTTAGAAAGAGAAAGTACGACTCATACTTCGCTGGTGAGACCTTGTTCGGTCTACCTCACTAGAGCTACCCTGCTCTTGAAGAGACCCGCAAGGAAATTGAACTTCTCGACAAGCTATACAGTTTATACTCCAAGGTTAAGGATACTATCACTAGATGGAGAGATATCCCCTGGTCTGAGATCCAAAACGAAATCTCAAAGATGACTGAGCAGATTGAAGTTTTTGGAAGAGATTGCACCAAGCTACCAGGAGTCCTAAAGACTTGGGATGCATATAAGGAACTTAAGTAGGAGATCGATGACATGACAGAAATCCTTCCTCTAGTTGAATCGCTCGCCAAACACTCCATCAGACCAAGACATTGGGATGAAGTTATTGCCCTTACCAAGGAGGATATTCCTTATGCCTCTGAATCATTCACTCTTTAGCAACTTTTGAAAGCTAACTTGCTTGGATTCAAGGAAGATATTGAAGATATTGCTGACTCTGCTGATAAGTAACTTAAACTTGAGACCCAGCTTAGAGAGGATATCATCAAGTACTGGGAAGATGCCGAGCTTGAAATAAAAACATGGAAGGGAGTAGACACTCCTTGCACCCTTGGTGGAAACATTCAAGATATCCAAGACAAGCTTGAAGAGCATATCATGGCCCTCAATTAAATGAACGCCATGAGATATGTTACTCCCTTTAAGGCTGAAGTTGTAGAGAAAATCACTTTGATTGCTGATGTTACTGAAAACATTGAAAAATGGCTCAAGGTTCAGACCCTTTGGACCAACCTTGTTTCTGTTTTCACAAGTGGTGATATCTCAAAGCAGATGCCTACTGAGTCTAAGAGATTCAAGGCTATTAACGCTCAGTGGCTAAAGATCATGGAACGTGCACACGAGCAGAGAAATGTCATTTAGTGCTGCACAAATGATATTCTGAAGAACTCTCTCCCCACACTTCAGGAGGGTCTCGAATACTGTCAGATGAAGCTCGAGTTTTACTTGGAGACTAAGAGAAATACTTTCCCTCGTTTCTATTTCTGTTCCAATGGTGACTTGCTCAAGATTCTTTCAGTGGGTTCAGACCCCAACGCCGTCTAAGACGATTTTGAAAAGCTTTTCGACGCTATAAACCATGTTAAATTCGATGAGGCCGATCGCAGACTCATTGTTACTGTCGAATAGACAATGGGAACTGACAGGAGCGGAAAGATGATTGCTGAGGAAGTTCAACTAATTGAAGGAGTCAAGGCCGAGGGTAATATTGAGAATTGGCTCCTCGCTCTTGAGAAAGAAATGCAGAGATCAGTACGTATTGTTTGTCAGCTCGGTTCTAAGGACTGCTTCAGTCTTCCTCTTAAAGAATTCGTCCATAAGTATCAGTCACAGGTTGCTTTGGCTGGTATTCAAATGGTTTGGGCCAACAAGGTCTAGGGTTGCCTTGAGAAACCTCAAAAGGAAAGAGTTTAATTACTCGAGAGCAGAAAGAAGGAAATCAACCAAATTATGACTGACTTGTCAATAATGTGTCTGGAGGATCTCGATAAGCTCTCCAGAACTAAAGTTGAGACTCTTGTGACAATTCATGTGCATCAGAGAGATCTTTATGGCAAAATCTTGGACGACACCAAGAAGTACGTTATTAAAGATCATAACGATTTTGACTGGGTTAAGAACACTAGACTGATGTGGAAAGATGAAGAGGGTCACGTTGCAGTCTAAATTTGCGATGTTGAATTCATCTACTCTTATGAATTCCTTGGTGCTAAAGAGCGTCTTTGCATCACTCCTCTAACTGACAGATGCTATATTACGCTTTCTCAGGCCTTAGGTATGCTTTATGGTGGAGCTCCAGCTGGCCCTGCCGGAACCGGTAAGACTGAGACTGTGAAGGATCTTGGAAGAACTCTTGGTATATTCGTCGTAGTCACAAATTGCTCTGATGAGCACAAGTATAGAGATATGGCTAAGATTTTCAAGGGTGTGTGCCAGTCTGGTCTCTGGGGTTGCTTTGATGAGTTCAACCGAATCTCACTTGCTACATTATCTGTGGTTGCCGCTCAAGTCGAATCTATCACTATTGCCAAGAAGCAGGGCTTGAAGAGGTTCATGTTCCCCAGTGAAAAAGAACCCATTGGTCTCATTGCATCTTGTGGCTACTTTATTACTATGAACCCAGGTTATGCTGGTCGTTAGGAGCTACCTAACAACTTGAAGGTGCAGTTCAGATCAGTGTCTATGATGCTTCCCAACCGTCAAGTCATCATGAAGGTCAAGTTAGCGTCTGTCGGTTACAGCACCTACGATCCTCTTTCAAAGAAGTTCAATGTGCTTTACAAGCTTTGCGAGGAGCAGCTCTCAAAACAGAGGCATTACGATTTCGGTCTCAGAAATATTCTGTCAGTTCTTCGTACTGCAGGTAACGTCAAACGATCTGAAAAGCCCGACGCTGATGAGGAAATGCTTATGGCCCGTACCCTTAGAGATATGAACTTGTCAAAGTTCGTCGCTTAGGATCAACCACTTTTTGAGTCTCTCATTAGAGATATCTTCCCTAGGCAGACAAACATTCCTAAAAAAGTCTACAAGGAAATCGAAGCAAGTGTTAAGACACTCCTGAAGGCTGCAAACCTCGTTGAAAAGCCCTCTTGGGTAATAAAGATCATTCAGCTTTACGAGACATCTCTCGTACGTCACGGTTTTATGACAGTCGGGCCAGTAGGATGCGGAAAAACCACCATCAACAATATTCTAACTGACGCTCTCACCGCAAATGCCCAGCCTCACAAGATTATGAGAATGAATCCAAAATCAATTACTGGTCAGGAAATGTATGGTGTCATGAATAATGTTACGGGTGAGTGGATCCCAGGTGTTTACTCTCAGATTTGGAAGAAATGCAATGACAAAAAGAACAAGTACACTTCTTGGATTCAGTGCGATGGTCCAGTCGACGCTATTTGGGTCGAGAACCTTAACACTGTGCTCGATGATAACAAAATTCTTACTCTTGCTAATGCCGAGCGTATTCCTATGAATGATAACTGCAAGATGACTTTCGAAGTCGGAAACTTAGATAATGCCTCTCCCGCTACCGTGTCTCGTTGTGGTATCGTGTATGTCTCAGAGTCTGATTTGAACTGGGAACCTCTCGTTGAAACTTGGATCAGAGATAGACAGGAAGAGAAGAAATACTGCCACCCTGAAGAAGGCAACTGGCTAAATGAATGCATTAAGAAGTACATTGAGAAAAAGGATCTCTTCATTCTTCTTGTTAAGGAATACACTTACGTCATGTTCTCACCCCCCGTAGTTAGAATCTCTCAGTTGCTCAATCTATTGTGCGCTGTATTGATGCAGTTCCTTGAAAAGCAAGAACAACTTGAGAAAAAGACATTCGAGATGTACTTCCTCTACTGCTTTGCCTGGGCTATTGGAGGTCTCTTCGAAACTGAAGAAAGAGAAAAGTTCTACAAGTACATTGAGACTTGCGGCGGTCCTCTTCCTCCAATCCAAGCCAACAAGATTTCAATTGAAAAGGAGACTCTCTTCGACTACTATATCGATCCAAACACTAAGTAATGGAAGCTCTGGGAGGCTGACCAGTGGGTCCCTCCTAAGAAGCTCGCCTTCTCTCAGCTTCTCATTCCAACAATGGACTCTACAAGAGCTGAGTTTATCATTAACAAGATTGCTAATCTTCCTCATCCTAGATCTGAGAAGAGAAAGGAGCCTGGAATAAAGTCTACATTGCTGACAGGAGCTGCTGGTACAGCAAAAACCTCAGTTGTGCTCATGTACACTTCCAAGTTCGACAAGGAATAAATGCTTATGAAGAGAATCAATTTCTCAAGCGCTACAACTCCCTTCAACTTCCAAGAGTCGATTGAGAGTGAAGTCGAGAGAAAGCAGGGTCGTACTTTCGTTCCTCCTGGTGGTAAGAAAATGACTGTCTTCCTTGATGATATGTCAATGCCCTTCGTCAATGCTTGGGGTGATCAAATTACTCTTGAAATCGTCAGATAGCTCATTGACCATAAGGGATTCTATTTCCTGACCAAGGATGACCGTGGTTACTTCAGAACCATTGAAAACCTCCAGTACCTTGGTGCTATGAATCATCCAGGTGGTGGTCGTAATGACATTCCTCACAGACTAAAGCGTCAGTTCTTCTTGATGAATATGACTCTACCTTCAACCAGATCTATTGAGAATATCTACGGTAAAATTTTGGAGCAGCTTTTCCACCCTAAGAAGTACGGCCCCGAAGTCATCGGAATGAGACCTCTTCTGATCGATGCCACCATTGCTCTGTGGTCAACCGTTAAAAATAGACTCCTGCCTACTCCCGCTAAGTTCCACTACGTCTTTAACATTCGTGAGCTTAGCAGAGTGTTCTAGGGCATCTGTGCTGTTGCTGCCAAACCTGAGTATGAAGTTATCAAGAAGTGCAACTACATCAAAGAGAAGATCCGATCTGAACTCTTCTTGATTGGACTCTGGAGACACGAATGCGAACGTGTCTTCGAAGATAAACTTATCAGCAACGGAGATAAAAAGATCTTCCACGATCTTTTGGACAAGACAACAAAGGAGAAGTTCCGCGACTCACTTGGCTTCGAAGATGAGCAACTCTTAACTTCTTATCTGTTCTCTGATTTCCAGCGTGAGGATAAATTTGACGAATATGGTGAGCTCATTGAAGTTGCTCCCTTCGTATACGAGGCAGTTCCTGATATCGAAACCATTAGAAAGAGAGTCTATTCTAAGATGGACGGCTATAATGAGAAGTATCCGTCAAAGAAAATGAACTTGGTCATTTTTGATGATGCTCTAAAGCACCTCCTAAGAATCACTCGTATCATCAACTCACCCAGAGGTAACTGCCTTCTGGTTGGAGTCGGTGGATCAGGCAAGCAATCCCTCACAAAGCTTTCCTCATTCATCTGCAAGCAATTTTACTTCCAGATTTCACTCACTAAGTCGTATGGTGAGACTCATCTGAAGGATGATATCAAGAACTTGTATAGAGAGGCAGGTCCCCTCGGCAAGCAAGTCACCTTCATCATGACTGACTCTGAAATCAAGAGTGAGAATTTCCTTGAGTCCATCAACTCTATGCTTGCCACCGGTGAAATCGCCGGTCTTATTCCAAAGGATGAGAAAGACATCTTCGCCCTCGAGACCAAGAATGTCTACATGAAAGAGGCTGGTAGCAAGGGAGAGGATCCAAGCACTCTAGAGCTTTGGATTTATTTCATCAACCGTGTTAGAGATTGCCTCCACATGGTCCTCGCCTTCTCTCCAGTTGGAACCAAGTTCAGAGAAAGAGCCAGAAAGTTCCCTTCACTCTTCTCCTCTTGCACAATCGATTGGTTCCTTCCCTGGCCCGAAGAAGCACTTGTATCTGTGTCACAGAAGTTCCTAAACAGTTTCAATATTGAATGCAACAAGGAAACAAAATCTCAGCTTGAGAAGCACATGGGTAAAGTGCACGATATAGTTACTGATGTCTGTGGTGAATACTTCCAGAGAATGAGACGCTACGTATATGTGACACCAAAGTCATATTTGTCCTTTATTGATCAATATAAGCAGGTATACAAGTCAAAGTATGATGGCATTGATAAGGATGATGTTAACATAAGAAACGGTCTCGATAAGCTAAAAGAGGCAGCCTAAGGTGTTGAAGAACTTAAGGTTGATCTCAGAAAAGAGGATGCTAAGCTTAAAGAAGCATCAGAAGTCACTGATCGTCTCTTGAAGGATCTTGAAGTCGAGAATAAGAAGGCAAGCATTAAGGAGGAGGAGGTTGCTGGTGTCAAGTCACGCTGCCAAGCTCAAGCAGACTAAATTGCAAAAGATAAAGAGGAAGCAGAGAGAGATCTTGCTGCTGCCATTCCAGCTCTGAGACGTGCTGAAAATGCAGTCAAGTCAATTCAGCCAAAGGATATTAATGAGCTTAAGGGTATGAGAAATGCCGTCGACACCACAAGACTTATCCTGGATACTATCAATTTGCTTTTTATTAAGCCATTAGTTCCAGTAGTTCAGAAGGGATTGAATATTCTTAAACAGGAAATCCCATTCGTTGCAGATTCCTTCGACGAGTTCACTAAGTTGACTCTAATCAATCAGAACTTCTTGAATAACTTAATGGACTTCTCTTAGAACGAAAAGGATAACATTAATGAGGAAACTGTAGAGCTTCTTGAGCCTTATCTTACTCTAAAGGCTCCAAGTGGTGATGACGTCTTCACTGGTGATGTTGCTGCTAAAGCCTCTGGTGCCCTGAGAGGTATGGCTATATGGGCTGCTGCCATGTCAGACTACTACAAGGCATCAAAGATTGTGAAACCCAAACTTAGACTTCTTGAAATTAAGAATGCCAGTCTTCAAGAAGCTATGGCTAACCTAGCTGCTGCTGAGGCAGAGCTCAAGGAGACCCAAGAGCTCAAGGCAACTCTCAAGAAGAAATTTGATGACCAGATGGCTGAGAAAAATGCCCTTCAAGAGAAGGCTGCAAAGACCAGAAAGAAGATGGACCAGGCTAATCGTCTGATTAACTCTCTCTAGGATAACAAAGAGCGTTGGATCCAGAATGCCAACGAGTTCAAGTCACTTAAGTCAAGACTCGTTGGTGATGTCGCAAAAGCATGCGCTTTCGTTTCTTACTGCGGTCCATTCAACAGTGACTTCAGATCTAAGCTTGTGAACGAGCTTTTCAACAATGACCTTAACGGAAGAGGTATTCCTACCACTAATGATATGGAGCTCACTAAGTTCCTGGTTGATGATGCCACCGTTGGTGAATGGAACTTGCAAGGTCTCCCATCAGATGAGCTTTCTATCTAGAACGGTATCATGGTTACCAGATCATCCAGATACCCACTTATGATTGATCCCCAGAGTCAAGCTATTTCTTGGATCAAGCGCAGAGAAAAGGAGCTAGTTGAAAGAGACTGCATCTTTACTTTGAACCATCCTTCACTTAAGGATGCTCTCAAGTTCCCTCTCATGGAAGGATACCCCGTGCTTATTGAGCAGATTGAAAATGAGGTCGATCCCATCCTTGACCCTATCCTCGAAAAGCAGATTATTGTCAAGGGACGTAACAAGTTGATCAAGATCGCTGACACTGACATGGATTACGATGACAAGTTCCGCCTCTACATGACCTCTCGCCTGGGCAACCCCCACTTCTCCCCAGAGCTGGCAGCCAAGGCGACCATCATCGACTTCACTGTGACCCAGAACGGTCTAGAGCAACAGTTGCTTGGTCGTTTGATTTCCAAAGAGCAGAAATCCCTTGAAGAACAATTGACTCAGCTGCAAGAGGAAGTCACGCTGAATACCAAGACCCTGCAGAACTACGAGCAGATGCTCCTCGACAGACTGGCCAATGCCCAGGGATCTCTCCTTGATGACGTTGAACTCATCGATGTGCTCGCTACTATCAAGAACAAGTCCAAGGAGGTCAATGAGAAACTCGCCGAAGGAAAGGAGAAGAGGGTCGAAATTAATGAAAAGAGAGAGGCATTCAGAGGTGTTGCTGCCAGAGGTGCAGTGCTTTACTTCTGTGTCGTCGAGTTGATCAAGGTCAACTGGATGTACAATACTTCTCTGTAGCAATTCCTCGGTTTGTTCGATTGGTCAATTGACTTCTCACCAAAGGCTCAGCTTACTAAGGACCGTGTTGCCAATATCACTCAGTGGCTGACCCGCAAGGTCTACAGATACATCAACAGAGGTATCTTCGAGAAGGACAAGATTATGTTCAAGTTGATGATGTGCCTCAAGATCTTGATAAAGGACGGAAAGCTTACCAATGCTGACGTCAACGTGTTCCTCAAGGCCGGTGGTGGTATCGACGATAAGCAGAAACTTGTCTCGTGGCTCGACCCGAAGCAATGGCTTAACCTGAAAGCTATCAGTATCCACTCTTTCGGTAACGAGCGCTCTAAGTTCTTCGGCTCAGTCATTGAACGCATGAAGAATGAGACCAAGAGTGACGATCCCTGGAGATCTTGGTTCAACGCCAACGATCCCGAAAACGTGCCGGTCCCTGACCTCTAGGAGAAGATCAACGCCGACCAGAACATCGGCCACTTCCTTCACATGGTCCTTGTACGTGCTCTCAGAGAGGATCGTACCCAGCTTGCCTGCATGCAGTTTGTGCAGAAGTGCCTCGGCGATGAGTACGTGCAGCCAGTGACTGACCCCATCTCCGAGCAGTGGGAAGAGTCCAGGAACAACAAGCCAGTTCTCTACCTGCTTTCACCAGGTGCTGATCCCACTGGTAACATTGACGAGTTCGCAAAGAAAAAGAAGAAGTTCCCTACTGGCAAGGTATCCATGGGTGAGGAACAAGAGACACCTGCACTCCAGATGATCAAGGCTGGATTCGTGTCTGGTGCTTGGGTCATTCTCAACAACTGCCACTTATCACTCGAGTTCATGGCTCAAATGGAAGAAATTCTTTTCCCTAAGGGAGTTGAAATTCATGAAGACTTCCGTCTCTGGATCACCTGCGAACCTCACAATGAATTCCCTCTTGGTCTACTTCAGATGGCTATTAAGGTCACCACTGAACCTCCTAAGGGTCTGCAAGCTGGTCTCTACAGAACCTTCACTACAATGGTGAACCAAGACTACCTTGAAAAGGTAGAGCCCTACGACAAATGGAGATCACTGGTCTACACGACTTGCTTCCTCCACTCAATAGTTTAAGAGAGAAGAAAGTTCGGTGCCCTCGGTTTCTGTATCGCTTACGAGTTCAACACTGCCGATCTCGAGGCCTCACTGACCTACATCGACAAGCACATGACTCAGTGTGCAGCTCGTGGAGAAACTGTATATTCATGGAAAGCCATCCAGTACATGGTTACTGAAGTGCAATACGGTGGCAGAATCACCGATGATCTCGACAGAGAACTCATGAACACCTATGGTCAGCAGTGGCTAACCGATGCTGTGTTCACTCCCAATTACATCTTCAACACCACATTTACTGAGTTCAGCTATGCGATCCCTGATTCATCGGAGCACACCAAGTTCATGGAGGCAATCGCCGCGATGCCAGTCAAGGACTCTCCAATCATTTTCGGCATGCATCCTAACTCCGATATCACATACAGACTCAATGAGTCTCTTGCTATGCTTACTACCTTGATCGATACTCAGCCAAAGGAAGCCTCAAGTGCCGGTGGCAAATCAAGAGAGGAAGAGGTCAAGGAAAAGATCGAGAAGGAGCTTCTTCCTCAGCTCCCTCCTGATTTCATTGAAGCTGAAATCGAAGAGAGACTTAAGATGCTCAAGGGACCTAGAGGTCTCAACGACTCTGGAAAGGCTATTCCTCTTAACGTCTTCCTCTTCCAGGAGCTTCAGAGATTCCAGATGATCCTGTCAATTGTCAGAAGAACCCTCACAAACATGGTGCTTGCTATTGAAGGTTCCATTATCATGACTCCAGATCTAGTTGAGGCAATTGACTCAGTGTACGATTTCCGTGTGCCCAGACCTTGGGTATATGACCCTACCGGAGCTGAAATCGCCTGGCTCATGCCCGCTTTAGGAAGTTGGATGAAGGGTCTATTAGACCGTCACTTCCAATTGAACAACTGGATCTCCAAAGAGCGCCCACTGTCATTCTGGCTGACTGGCTTCTTCAACCCGCAAGGTTTCCTTACCTCTATGAAACAAGAGGTTACTCGTCAGCACAAGGCCCAGCAGTGGTCACTTGATGAGGTTGAATATCAGACTGATGTCATGAAGGAAATCATCTTTGGAGACGATGGAAAAATTGAAGGTAAGCAGCTACCACAGATGGCAGAGGGTGTCCTTATCCATGGTCTTTTCCTTGAAGGTGCCAACTGGAACAAAACAGACAAACGCCTCGAAGAGTCCTTGCCCAAGGATCTCTTCCCCTAATTCCCTATTATTCACACCTATGCCATTTCAACTGCCCCAGTTACTGGCCCAGGTGCTGGTGCTAAGGCAAAGTAGGATGATGGCAGAGGTGGAGAGAAGCATCAGTATTACTGTCCTGTCTACAAGTATCCCAAGCGTAATGACAGATACTTGATCTTCCGTGTGAACCTCAAGTGCGACGTGCCAGGTGGCAGCAATGCCCTCAGCAAGGGTGTTTCACCTGCCATGAAGTGGAAACTCATGGGAACGGCACTTCTCTGCTCTAAGGAGTGATCTCATTCAAGATTACTTCTACTATTTCTATAATGGAGTTACGTCTCCTA
>Ga0068879_1009312_pt1 | contig 13914 bp, 2 predicted proteins | sample NOAtaT_7_FD_65538 | JGI IMG/M metagenome (GOLD analysis project Ga0068879, IMG submission 65538) | Metatranscriptome of freshwater lake microbial communities from Lake Erie, under a cyanobacterial bloom - NOAA_Erie_Diel1S_2200h metaT... | ecosystem: Environmental > Aquatic > Freshwater > Lake ...
GCCAAAACACAAACAGCATTTTTCCAGGAACTAATCAGCAAATATTGTGGGATAATATTTTGTTTATTCCGCTATGCAGGAGGCTGGTTCTCCTGAGGTGGCAGAACTCGTTCCAACCCCTTCTCTGCCAGCAGGCATAGAGGAGTTTCTTTGTAATATTGCCGCGCCACTACTTGGAATTCAAGAGCAAGGTAGCTTGCTGGATTATTTGAAAGGGCCGGAGGCAAATGCTTGCCTTCGCAAGTTTGCTGGTGATAGGAAATATCCCGTGCTCTTCCTCCAAAATGCTACAGACGCTGCAATAACTGCTGATTCCAAATTTGTGTTGCAGCTGGAGGTAGCCTTCTCAGAAGACAAACCTGCTGGTGTGGTATTCATTAAGGCCCAACCAGATAGCATCCTCGATTCCGAACGTGCTTTGATGCCGCAGCTGCTCGTGCTCAATTTGGCGGGTGGCTCACCTTTAGAGATATTGCATTCATTTCTTCACCATTCTTTGGGTCCCTTTTTCCGCTCTTTCTTTAAAGCAAGCGGTTCCAGCAGCAGAGGAAATGAGATTGACACCAAAGGAGTTGCCACGGTGAACAAGAAATTGGCCGAACTGGAGCTTTCACTTTACAACTGCAAACAAAATATCCAAATTGAGGAAGTGATGCTGGCGTATCACCCAGAAATTCTTTTGGCCGACGAAAAGTGTAAGCAGCAAGGAATTCCTCTGAAAGTCCAAGAATTAGGGGACCGTGCAACGCAGACCGACTTTTTGAACGCTTTACAGTCTGGTGTAAATATTTGGATACGAAATATTCAAAAAGTTACCAAGCACGAAAGGATTGATCGAATGCCAGACGGAAGTGAAACTGCTCAAGAAATTAAGTTTTGGCTTGAGCTAGAAGGTGCTTTGAAGAATATAAGTGAACAGCTCAAATCACCTGAAGCTCAATGCACGTTGAATACGTTAAAGCAAGCAAAAAGATTTCACGCTACTGCTGCATTTGATACAGATACAATAGGGTTGAAGCGGGCAAAGGAAATAGTTGAACACTACAAGAGCTTGATGAAAGATTTCCCTGTTGATGAACTCTTGACAGCGAGTGAGATTGAAAAAGTCTCCTCCGCTATTAAGCAGATATTCACTCATTTGAAGCGCACAAAGAATGCTCACTATCCCATAACGCGTTATCTACATCTTGTTGAAGCCATTTCGCGTGATATGTGCACAAAGGTCCTTTCCTTGTTGCGTTCAAAGCGTTTAATGCATCTTCCCTATTCAGACTTTGAAAAGGTTACTTCTGCATGCCGACAATTATTCACAGTATGGGAAGATGAATTTGAAGCGTTTCGTGGCTCAATAAGAGATTTGGCGCGAAAGAGAAACAAAGAAAAAATTCCTTTGAGGGTTAATGCTGAAAACAGACCGCTCCAAGAGCGCATTGAAAGTTTACACAAGTTCCGCCATCAACATGAAGAACTACGAAATGTGATCGTTCGCGTCCTTTCAGCTCCTCATGGCACTGCCGAGAGTGCCGCTAGCCGGGAAATAGATGAAGCGTATGCACACATATTGGATGTAGATATCCTCGACCTTTCTCCAGATGGACTTGAGTTGTGGGAAGCTGCCGTGAAAAGATATGACGCCAAAGTGGATAGAGTTGAGTCTCAGATTACTGCCAAGCTTCGCGATAAATTAGCAACAGCAAAGAACGCAAGCGAGATGTTTCGCGTTTTTAGCAAGTTTAATGCTCTTTTCTTTCGCCCTCGTATACGAGGTGCAATTCAAGAGTATCAAACTCAGCTGATAGAGCGCGTAAAGGACGACATTAAGGCTTTACATGATAAGTTTAAAACCCAATATTCGAACTCCGAGGCAGCCTACATGAGCCAACTCAGAGACTTGCCTCCTGTATCAGGTGCTATAATATGGGCAAGACAAATTAAACGCCAGCTTGCAACGGAAATGCGCAGAGTGGAAGATGTGCTTGGCAAAGGTTGGGAATTAGATGCTGAAGGACAGAAATTGAAAGCCGATGGAGATAGATTTAGGCAAAAGCTCAACGCCAATTTGATTTTTGACAAATGGGTGAAAGAAGTCGAGGCACGCAATTTTCAGGTTTCCGGTCGGCTCTTGGATGTCACTAAAAAAGGGAACAAGCTTAGCTTAGATATTCACTTCGATCCCAACATTATAACACTATTCAAGGAGGTCCGAAATCTACAATGGTTGAATTTTCGAGTGCCATTTTCGATAACCCTTCTGGCGAGTAATGCAAAGCAAGTTTACCCTTTTGCGGTTTCTCTAAAAGAAGCTCTCCGTACCTTCTCCCAAACTGCTGCCCTTGTACAACCCGATATTGCTCCGCTCGTGGCAGCATACAAACGTGATGTACAACAATACATAAATGAAGGCTTCCATTTGAAGTGGGAATCTTTATCCAAGCTTGATCCCTTTGTTCGTCGGCTTTCTGATTCAGTCATGACATTCAAGGACAAGGTTGATGAATTGTTGATTAAGCATGCGGAGATACAATGAAATTTAGAATTATTAAAATACTGCCCCCTTGAGGATCGCACTTTACGCGAAGCATTAGGCCGAGTGCAAAAAGTTGTTGACGAACTTAATCTGGCTTCGTATTCTAATCTGGATTTTTGGGTGCACAACTTAGATAAGCAAGTTGAAGGTATTCTCACAGAACGACTAAATGAGGCTCTGGTGGCTTGGATTGCAGCTTTTGATCAAGACTCTGTCCCTCCTCAACCGCAGGCTGGACTTGCTAGTCGTGGAATTTTGCGAGGCAAACAAACGTTAAAAGCTGATTCTCCGAGAGGGGACATTGATGCTGGTGACTCTAACTCTGGTCAGCTCAAGAGTGTTTACAAGCCTATCATTAAGCCCACACGCCATGAAATTATTGTTAGAAATCAAGTCATGGCTCTGCACCCACCGCTACATCATGCCAGGGAACACTGGATACAGCAACTTTCTGCCTATCTCGGTGTTATTTGCTCTTTGCCACGATTACAGAGTTCTAGATACGACGAAGGCCTCATTAGGAAGATGGGAGGGGATAGGCCTGTTGCAGAAACTTACCGTCATTTGCTAACCAAGTTGCCCGAGGGTGAGCTTCGTCGCTCTTATGCTGCCATCGGTGCCATGGTAGCCAAGGCGCAAGATTACGTTGATCTTTGGCTTCAATACCAGGCTCTTTGGGATACTGAGGAATCTACCTTGTATTCTCGGCTGGCAGATGACCTTCGTTCTTGGCAACAGCTATTGGAGGAAATTAAGCGTTCACGCCAAACATTTGACACTTCTGAAACCGAAAAAAATTTTGGGCCTATTACGATCTTGTATGCACAGGTTCAGTCAAGTGTTACGCACAAGTACGATTATTGGCACAAAGACGTACTAAAGAAGTTTGGAGCCAAATTGGCGGATGAAATGAAAGCTTTCCATGGAACGATATCCACTGCGAGAATAGAATTAGAGCATCAAACAATCGACACAAGTTCTTCAGCCGAGGCCATAGCGTTTATCATCAAAGTTCAAGATATAAAGAAGAATCTAAACGTCTGGAGCGGTCAAGTTGAATTGTATGCGTCTGGTCAAGCTTTGCTTAGGAGACAAAGATTCCTTTTCCCATCTGATTGGCTGGAATATGATATGGTGGAAGGAGAGTGGCTTGCCTTCAACGAAATACTAAAACGCAAGACAGAGGCCATAAATGCAGAGATTCCTTCACTTCAAATGAAGATTTCAGCCGAGGGTAAGTTGGTGGATGAAAAAATTCGCCTATTTGCCGAAGAATGGGGCACCGCGAAGCCCATATCAGGCGACACCAAGTTCTCTACCGCATTGGAGACCTTGAAAATTTTCGATGGCCGTCTTGTTCGTTTGCAAGAGGAATATGATCGTGTTTGCAGAGCAAAGGAGGCGCTTGATTTGGAACCACAGACGGATAACAGCCTCTCCTCAATAAGGGAAGAGATGAAAGATCTAAATGAGGTTTGGAATAAGTTGGCTTCTATTTGGGCATCAATGGATGGCCTGAGAGAAACCCCTTGGTCTGCAGTGATTCCACGCAAAATCCGACACGCTTTAGATGAAATTTTAAACGGTCTTAAGACCCTACCTACTCGAGTCAAACAATATGCCGCATTTGACCATTTACAACATACTGTTAAAGGGCATTTGAAATCAAATCTCATCATCGTTGACTTGCGTTCTGAGGCGTTGAAAGAGCGTCATTGGAAAGAGTTGCGTAAGAAGTTAAACGCAAGTTGGCTCTTAACGGACCTCACCCTGGGAGATATCTGGGATTCTGACCTTCAAAAGAATGCAACAATTTTCAAGGACATCATCCAAAAAGCTCAAGGAGAACTTGCCCTTGAAGAATTTCTTAAACAGATTCGGCAATTCTGGCAGCAGTATGAACTTGAGCTCGTCAACTACCAAAACAAAACACGGCTTATCAAGGGGTGGGATGACCTCTTTAAAGCTGTTGGTGAACATTCCAATTCCATTGCAGCGATGAAAGTGTCTCCCTATTTTAAAGTTTTTGAAGAGGAAGCCCTAACTTGGGAAGATAAGCTCACCCGTATCCTTTCTCTTTTTGATGTCTGGATCGATGTACAACGCAGATGGGTGTATTTGGAGGGCATTTTTAGTGGAAGTGGTGACATTCAGCACCTGCTGCCTGTCGAAAGTGGCCGCTTTAGGTCCATTAATACCGAGTTTGTTAATCTGATGCGAAAGGTGGCCAAATCACCCTTGGTACTTGAGGTACTTGCAATCGATGGCATTCAGCGTACTCTGGAAAGATTAGCAGATTTATTGGCCAAGATTCAAAAAGCTTTGGGCGATTATCTAGAGAAACAGCGCGCTGCCTTCCCACGATTCTATTTTGTCGGTGATGAAGATCTTCTGGAAATCATTGGTAACAGCAAGGATATTTTCAAGATACAGAAGCACTTACGCAAGATGTTTGCTGGGCTGGCATCTCTCATTTTGGATGAAAGCCAAAGTGAGATCCTGGGCATGGCATCCAAGGAAGGCGAAGAAGTCATGTTCAAAAAAGTAGTTTCCATGAAGGATCACCCCAAGATTCATGAATGGTTAAGTCAAGTGGAGAACGAAATGCGCTTCACCCTTGCTTCATTACTACAGGAGCAGTTTTCTCGTCTACGAAGCATTCAGGCTGTCCTGGCTTCAGAAATAACTGCATCTGCCTCCCCAGATACCACTGATTATCTCCAGTGGATAGAGTCTTGCCCTGCCCAGCTTGTTGTCTTGGCAACACAGGTTCTTTGGTGCCAGCGCGTTGAACAAGCATTCAAGGCGATGGAAAGTGCAAGCAGTTCTCTCACCCTTGCTCATGTGCTGAGTGAAATCGAAGGAACCCTCAACATCCTTGCAGATAACGTGATGAAAGATCTTCCCGCTTTAACGAGAACAAAGTACGAACATCTCATTACGGAATGCGTTCACCAGAGGGATGTTACGCGCAGTTTGATAAAAGACGGCGCTCGTTCCCATACTGACTTCCTATGGCTGTATCATATGCGCTTCCGTTGGGAGGAGGGCAATGAATCAGTTCCGCTGATAAAACGCCTCACTGTACAGATGGCAAATGCAACTTTCCATTATGGTTTTGAATATCTTGGTGTGGCCGAACGGCTTGTGCAAACACCTCTGACTGATCATTGCTACCTGACTCTCACTCAGGCCCTTGAAAGTCGTCTTGGCGGTAGCCCCTTTGGCCCGGCTGGTACAGGCAAGACAGAAACTGTGAAAGCATTGGGAGCGCAACTTGGGCGATTTGTCCTTGTGTTCTGTTGTGATGAAAATTTCGATTTCCAGGCGATGGGCAGAATTTTTGTTGGTCTTTGTCAATGTGGAGCATGGGGTTGCTTTGACGAATTCAACCGTCTGGAGGAAAGGATGTTGTCTGCAGTTTCGCAACAAATTCAAGCAATTCAGCTGGCTTTGAAGGAAAAGGCCAAGGAAGTTGAAATTCTCAACAAGGCAGTGAAGATAAATCCTGTCATGGGCATATTCGTCACCATGAATCCGGGCTACGCGGGACGGTCGAACTTACCTGACAATTTAAAGCAACTCTTCAGAGGAGTGGCAATGATCCAACCAGACAGAGAATTGATTGCCCAGGTGATGCTGTACTCACAGGGCTTCAAGACCGCAGAACGGCTAGCATCAAAGGTGGTACCATTGTTCAATCTCTGCCAAGAACAGCTCTCCGATCAAAGCCATTATGACTTTGGTCTGCGAGCACTTAAGAGTGTACTCGTTTCGGCGGGCAACATCAAACGCCAGAATACCTCACAAGTGGATGGTGCAGATGAGGAACAAGACATTTTGTTGCGAAGCATATGCGAGACCGTCATTCCTAAACTTGTTGCAAGTGACATTGTGCTGTTTAAAGGGCTATTATCCGATGTATTTCCCAAACGCGAACCTCGCAATCTTCCGCTTGAAGAATTGGAACGTCACATAAAAGATGTGTGCAAGGAAAGATATTTGGTCCCATCTCCTCAGTGGGTAGATAAGCTGTTCCAGTTGTACCAGGTTTTGATGCTTCGACACGGTGTCATGCTTGTCGGTCCCTCTGGTTCAGGAAAGACAACAGCCTGGCGCGTTCTCCAAACCGCTTTGGAAAGAACCGACGGCATAAAGGCTGAAGCGTACCTACTGGACCCTAAAGCAATAACAAAGGATCAACTTTTTGGTACCTTGGACTCTACGACCCGAGAATGGACAGATGGCCTTTTCACTGGACTCCTGCGTCGCATAATCGACAACGTGAGAGGAGAGAGTAACAAGCGCCATTGGATCATCTTCGATGGTGATGTTGACCCTGAATGGGTGGAAAATCTCAACAGTTTATTGGACGATAATAAGCTCTTAACTCTTCCAAATGGTGAGCGCCTAGCACTGCCAGAAAATGTGCGGATTATGTTCGAAGTGGATGGTCTCCGTTATGCAACTCCAGCAACAGTTAGTCGTTGTGGTATGATATGGTTTAGTGAGGAAATACTAGCCACCCAGATGATCTATAAGAACTACCTTACATCTATTAGGTGGAACCCCTTCGATGAGCAGGAGAAAGAGGCATTGCGAGTTGCACTGTCTAATTTACCTCCAGAAAAAATTGAGGAAGGAGGATATGTTGTGCCTCCGGGACTCCAAGTTCAACGTGATGCAGCCGAAGTGATGGCTCGGTTCTTCGATGAAGGCGACTTGGTTGACAAGTGCTTGGCTTACGTGGGTACTCAAGAGCATATTATGGATTTTACTAGGCTGCGTGCGATGACAGGAGTATTTTCGTTGATGAACAAGGCAATATCCAATATTATCGACTACAACAGTACGCACGATTTCGGCATGCCTCAAGATAGGTTGGAAAGATACATTACCAATCGATTGGCTTATGCTTTGATGTGGGGATTCGGAGGTTCACTCCGTTTGACCGACCGCGAAGCCTTTGCTCGCTACATACAGACTGTATCTTCCACGCTAATGCCTCCTCCTACAGGCCCACCATTGTTGGATTACTGGGTATCTGTGGAAGATGGTGAATGGGCACTCTGGAATGGGGTAGTGCCCACAGTCGAAGTTGAAACTCACTTAGTTGCTTCTCCTGATGTTGTCATTCCGACGGTGGACACCATAAGACATACAGACGTCCTTCGTTCATGGTTAGCTGAACACAGGCCCCTTGTCCTGTGCGGTCCACCCGGATCAGGAAAGACAATGACCCTATCCAGTACACTCTCTAATTTACCGGATTTTGAGTTGGTGTCGCTGAACTTCTCAAGCGCGACCACTCCAGAGCTTCTCCTAAAAACATTTGACCAGCACTGCGAATACAAGCGGACCCAAAAAGGGGTAATCCTGCAACCAGTTCAAACAGGCAAATGGCTTGTTGTCTTCTGTGACGAGATAAATCTGCCTGCAACTGATAAATATGGCACTCAACGTATTGTTACGTTCCTTCGCCAGCTTACGGAGCAAGGTGGTTTCTGGCGGCCAAGCGATCACCAATGGATAACGCTTGAACGCATCCAATTTGTTGGTGCGTGCAATCCACCTACTGATCCAGGTCGTGTGCCTCTCACACATCGTTTCCTTCGCTATGTGCCTTTAATTCTTGTTGATTTTCCTTCAGAATCCTCACTCCACCAGATATATGGTACCTTCTACAGGGCGTTGATGAAATTGCAGCCCGGCCTGCGTTCACAAGCTCAGTCACTTACAGAGGCAATGGTGGAATTTTACTTGGCTTCACAGAAGCGCTTTACTCCTGACATGCAAGCACATTACATTTACAGTCCACGAGAACTTAGTAGATGGATTCGAGCACTCCATCAAGCACTGCAGGCTGCTGAAGGAATGTCTCTTGAACAGCTCATGCGATTATGGGTCCATGAAGGTCTGCGTCTCTTTGCTGACAGGCTGGTTGAAAAACATGAGATCGAGTGGACAAATAAGATGTTGGATGAGGTGGTACTAAAGTATTTCCCGAATATCGATTCCGCTGCTCTTGCCCGGCCAATACTTTTTTCCAACTGGCTCTCGAAAGATTATGTTCCTGTTGGCCGAGAAGAACTTCGCGACTATGTGAAGGCCAAGCTGAAGGTTTTCTACGAAGAAGAGCTTGATGTTCCCTTAGTAGTATTTGACGAAGTATTGGAACACATCCTTCGTATCGACCGAGTCTTCCGTCAACCACAAGGCCATGCTCTTCTCATTGGTGTTTCGGGAGGTGGTAAAACGGTACTTTCCCGCTTCGTTGCATGGATGAATGGGTTATCCATCTTTACCATCAAAGTCAACAACCGATACACCCCGGAAGACTTTGACTCGGATCTCCGAACTGTTATGAAACGCTCGGGCTGTGCTGATGAGAAAATTTGTTTCATTTTTGATGAATCGAACGTACTTGAATCATCTTTCCTGGAGCGCATGAACACGTTGTTAGCTTCTGGTGAGGTACCTGGTCTCTTCGAAGGTGATGAATATGTAGCCTTGATGCATCAATGCAAAGAAGCGGTTACAAACAAAGGCCTGATGCTAGACACCGAAGAAGAGATGTTTAAATGGTTCACCAGTCAAGTGAGAAAGAATTTGCACATTGTGTTCACCATGAATCCTGCCTCTCCAGACTTCCACAACCGTGCCGCTACTTCTCCCGCTTTATTCAATCGTTGTGTCTTGGATTGGTTTGGCGAGTGGTCTGAATCGGCTCTCTTCCAAGTTGGCAGTGAATTCACTCATAATGTCGACCTTGATGATCCAAACTACATCCCTCCATCCTTCTTCCCACCAACAGAACTTCCCCTTTCCAACACCTCAGCTCCTCTACATCGGGACGCTGTTATTTGTTCACTTGTGTACGTACACTCAACCATTGCCGAGGCAAATGTCTTGCTGGCTCGCCAGCAGGGACGCACCAACTACGTAACTCCCCGCCATTATCTCGATTTCATTAACCACTTTGTACGACTTGTGGCCGAAAAGAGAGAAGAACTGGAAGAACAGCAATTACATTTGAATGTGGGATTGCAAAAACTGAGAGACACTGAGCAAGCAGTCAGTGAACTCCAGAAGACTCTGAGAGAGAAGAGTGCTGTGTTGGAAGCGAAACAAGCCGAAGCCAACGACAAATTAAAGCAGATGGTGAAAGATCAGCAAATTGCCGAAGAGAAGAGGCAGGCCTCATTACTGCTGCGTACCGAATTAGAAAAACAAAACGAGGAAATAGGAATCAAAAAGGCGAAAGCTTATGAAGATCTCGCTAAAGCTGAACCTGCCGTAGAGGAAGCGAAGAAGAGTGTATCCAACATCAAGCGCAACCACCTGGATGAAATCAAGACACTTGCTCGTCCTCCAGACAAAGTACGGCTCACACTTGAAGCAGTGGCCCTGCTCCTAGGCCATAAAGAAACAGATTGGAACGCCATTCGTCGAATGGTCATGGATAAAGCGTTCATCCCGTCAGTGGTTTCTTTCGATTCATCGAAGATATCCACCAAACTGCGAGCCCAGCTCAAGAAGGACTATCTGTCAGATCCAGATTTCAATTTTGATGCAGTCAACCGCGCCAGTAAGGCCTGTGGTCCCCTCGTCAGTTGGATAATTGCTCAGTTGACGTATTCTGAAATATTGGGTAGAGTTCAACCTCTACGCCAGGAGGTCGAAGACCTTGAGGTCGCCGCAGAGGCATTGACGAAGCAATCGAGAGAAATGGAAGAGATGATTGCACATCTCGAAGCCTCCATCGGGCAGTATAAAGACGAGTATGCAGTTTTGATTAGTGACACCCAGGCTATCAAAGCCGAGATGAGCAATGTAAAGAGCAAAGTAGAACGCAGCATCGCTTTACTTGGAAATTTGACATCAGAAAAAGACCGTTGGGAAAGCACTAGTGCTACTTTCAAGGCACATATGTCAACACTTATTGGTGACGCATTGTTGGCGGCTGCCTTTTTGGCCTACATTGGTTTCTTTGACCAACACTATCGATCGATGTTGATGGGCAAATGGCAAAGCTATCTATCTTTGACCGGCGTGTCGTACAAGAATGACCTCTCCATCATCGAGTATCTATCCACCCCCGACGAACGGCTTGCATGGCAGGCAAATTCTCTGCCGGTTGATGAGCTCTGCGTAGAGAACGCCATAATGTTACAAAGATTCAATCGGTACCCCCTGGTGATAGACCCCTCTGGCCAAGCGGCACAATTCCTGATGAACCAATTCCGGGACCGCAAGATTAAGAAGACTTCTTTCTTGGATGCGTCATTTATGAAGAATCTTGAAAGTGCTCTCCGATTTGGTACTCCTTTGCTTGTAGAGGATGTGGAAAGCATTGACCCAGTCCTCAATCCTGTACTAAATAAGGAGATACATAAAACTGGTGGCCGTGTGCTCATTCGTCTCGGGGACCAGGATGTGGATTTTTCACCTTCATTCGTCATATTTATGTCTACTCGTGATCCTACAGCACACTTTACTCCTGACTTGTGCAGCAGAGTAACTTTTGTTAACTTTACCGTAACGCCCAGTAGCTTGCAGAGCCAATGCTTGCATGCTGTTTTGAAGGCCGAACGTCCTGACATTCATCAGAAGCGAATTGATTTGATGAAGCTGCAAGGCGAATTCAAGGTCAAACTCAGAGGGCTGGAAAAATCATTGCTAGACGCCCTGAATGAATCTCAAGGCAATTCCATTCTCGAAGATGATCATGTTATTGGGACATTGGAATCTTTGAAAAACCAGGCCGCCGACATCGCGCGACGAATGCGAGAAACCGAAAATATCATGGAGGAGATTACTTCTGTATCCTCGGTGTTCAATCCCATTGCCTCTGCTTGTTCTGCAATTTATTTTGCACTCGAGCAAACTGCTTCTGTTCACTTCTTGTACCAATATTCATTGCAGTTCTTCCTTTCTGTATTTAATTACGTTTTGGAGCAAAGCGAATTGCTAGCCGGTATCAAGGATCCTGAGGAACGACTCGAAGTGCTCACACAGCACATGTTCTTAACGACATTCCAACGAGTAGCGAGGGGATTGCTACATGAAGATCAAGTTACATTCGCGATGCGCTTGGCTCAGATCAAGCTTGGTCAAATGAGTTCTACACCGGACGCTAGGCTTTTAGACTTCTTGATGCGAGGAGGGCTTGACATGCCAAACGCTAGCATACCATCAGAATTGGCTGTTTTACCATTCCTAAGCGAACAACAACAGCGCTATTTGGTAGAACTGAACACTTTGCCTGCCTTTAGCGGGGTCATCAATAGCATCACCTCTTCAACCGTTCAGTGGGAGGAATTTATTCGACACCCAACACCAGAAGAACAGACTCCCCCATCAATTGATGCAGGAAAAGGAAAGGAAAAGAAAGAGGACCAATCAGAAGTTTCTCGCCGTCTCTCAATACTTTTGTTGCTCAAAGGATTGCGTCCCGATCGTCTCGCTGCAGGCGGTAGTCTGTATGTTACAGCAGTACTTGGAAACGGATTCTTGACCCTCCCAGAATTGGACCTAGCAACAACCGTGGAAAAGGAGACCACATCTGGCACACCACTCTTGCTCTGTTCTATGCAAGGATATGACGCTTCCTACAGGGTAGATGCCCTTGCTTCATCTTTGCGACGCCCCTGTGTTTCCCTCGCCATCGGTTCTGCAGAAGGTTTCGATCAAGCAGACAAGGCGATTGCCTCAGCCGCACGCTCTGGAACCTGGGTCCTCCTCAAAAATATCCATCTTGCACCACAATGGCTCGTTCAGCTCGAGAAAAAGCTTCACGGTCTTGAGGCGAAACCTTCTTTCCGGCTCTTCCTCACTTCTGAGATACATCCGCTTCTGCCCGCATCACTTCTTCGCGAGTCTCGTATCTTTGTGTTTGAACCACCACCTGGCGTAAAAGCAAATCTTTTGCACACTTTCTCATCCATCAGCGCGGAACGTATGGAAAAGTTGCCTGTCGAGCGAGGAAGAGTCTATTTCCTGCTTGCCTGGCTTCATGCGGTAGTGACAGAGAGATTACGCTATGCTCCTCTGGGCTGGTCGAAAGCGTTTGAATTTAACGAAGCTGATCTGCGTTGCGGTCTTGAGACTTTGGACCACTGGATCGACTCGATTGCTGCAGGCAGGTCCAATATTCCCCCCGAGCGAATTCCGTGGGTGGCCCTGCGTACCCTTCTTGCTCGCACCATTTATGGAGGACGAATTGATAATCCCTATGACCAACGTCTTCTTGAATCGTTTATTGATAATCTCTTCGTTTCTCGCAGCTTCGATGAAGGATTCCAACTTTCTCTTGCTACCAACTTAACAGCTCCTGATGGTCGCTCTCGTTCCGATTTCCTCGAGTGGCTTAATCGTTCTCTGCCCGATAATGAGTCGCCCGCCTGGCTTGGGCTTTCGGATAACGCAGAGCGCTTGCTTATGACCGTTAAAGGCAATAATATGCTGAAGCGCTTGCTCAAGATGCAAACTGTGGATGCCGAGGAGGAAGTGCCTCAGTCTGACGCCTCCGATGGATCCAGTGCATCTGCTGGTGGACGACCTGCTTGGGTCGCTTCTATGTTGGGTGTAAGTCAGAACTGGTTGCAGCTCTTACCACAGCAACCAGAAACTCCAATTGGCAAGGAGAAACATGAAGGGCCAGTGGAGAGATGCTTATTGCGCGAACAGGAAGTGGGGTGGGGTTTGATCGGCATTGTTCGCCGTGACTTAGGGCTTCTTCAACAAGTGTGCCACGGAGAACAGAAACTTAGCAACCATACGCGTTCATTGGTGGAATGCATCAACAAGGGCATTTTGCCTCGTCACTGGCGCCGCTATGTAGCCCCACCATCCCTTTCCTTGAATCTTTGGATTGTGGATCTTGCGCGCCGAATGGCTTCCTTGCCTGCGCCTTCTCCTCCTCCCTCGTCTGTGTGGCTGGGTGGTCTATTTAACCCAAGCGCCTTTATCACCGCCACTCGCCAGGCAGCAGCCCGTGCAAATGGCTGGTCGGTCGAAAACATGGAGCTGGTGGTGCAGGTCCTTTCCCCAGGAACTGTCCCAGAACCTAGCATCAACCGCTTCGTCGTGCGCGGACTAACTCTGGAAGCCGCTGGCTGGGTTGACGGCAAGCTGGCACAAACAACAGATCTAACAGCCAATCTGCCAGACACGTTGTTCTCTTGGCGAAACAAAGAGGACCAACCTGAAAAAGTATCCGATGCCGGACATGTACCTGTGTCTCTGCCCGTTTACATCAATTCTGAAAGAACCGAATTCTTACTCGCTGTGGAATTACCAGCTCCCGCCTCCATTCCCAAAGAGATTTGGTACCAACGGGGTGTTTGTCTCACATGCCAACGGTGGTAACAGGGCGATTGAATCTT
>Ga0068879_1013935_pt1 | contig 12997 bp, 8 predicted proteins | sample NOAtaT_7_FD_65538 | JGI IMG/M metagenome (GOLD analysis project Ga0068879, IMG submission 65538) | Metatranscriptome of freshwater lake microbial communities from Lake Erie, under a cyanobacterial bloom - NOAA_Erie_Diel1S_2200h metaT... | ecosystem: Environmental > Aquatic > Freshwater > Lake ...
ATAATCCCGAAACAAAACAATTCGGGAAGCTTTTCGAGAAAATCAATCTACGTCCGCTAATATGCAGCTGAAACGCATTTGCTGGGTTTTTACGCTCCTCATCGCCGCAACGCTCTCCCTCCATGCAGGGCCCACAAGAGAAGCCGGTAAAGAACTTTTTGGCGCTAACTGCGCTGCCTGTCATGCCAAGGACATGAAGACAGCTTCTACCGGCCCTGCTCTGGCAGGCCTGGAGGAGCGCTGGGCCGGTTATCCGAGAAAAGATCTTTACGACTGGATTCGCAATTCTCAGGCACTCATCGGCAAGGGCCACCCCCGTGCCAAAGAACTCTGGGAAAAGTACAAGCCAACTGTGATGAACAGTTTCCCTGGTCTTACTGATGAGCAGATCGAAAGTCTCCTTCTTTATATCAAGGAACCTGTAGTTGCAGTTCCAGGTGCTGCAGGTGCCCCGGGCTCCGAGCAGGTCAAGGAAGCCGAGAGTCTCCCCTGGTTTTATATAGGTTTGGTAACAGGTCTCCTGCTGCTTGCCTTTGCTCTGATGCGCATTGTTGACAATCTCAATAATGTGGCACGTGTCCGCGATGGCAAATCTCCCATTTACCGCACTATGCGTGATATTCTGACTACCAAGGGTGCTATAGCATTCCTGGTGTTCGGTCTCATACTGGTGTTTGGTTACAAAACGGTGGACAATGCGACGCGTATGGGTCGCGAGCAGGGCTATATGCCGACTCAGCCGATTAACTTCAGCCACAAAACACACGCTGGCACGCACAAAATTGACTGCCAGTATTGCCATGATACAGCACGCCGCTCCAAGCATGCATCCGTACCGGCTACCAACACCTGTATGAATTGTCACTCGGCAATCAAAGTAGGTTCAGTGGGAGGCACCAAGGAACTGACCAAAATTTTCGCTTCCATAGGTTTCGACCCTTCTGCCAACCGCTATATTTCTGATTATGAGAACCTGAGCGAGAAACAGATCGAAGATGTTTACAAGAAATGGATCGGCCAGCAGTATATGGAGAAGAACAGCCTTCCCGCACTCGATGAAGCAGGCAAAAGCACTGTCGAGGCAGAGTGGGATGGTATTGTAAAAGCACTGAAAGAAGATTCCAACGGGAAAATTCAGGGTCCAATTGAGTGGGTTCGTATCCATAACCTCCCCGATCACGCCTACTTCAACCACGCCCAGCACGTTTCTGTCGGTCAGGTTGAATGTCAAAAATGCCACGGACCTGTACAGGAAATGGATGTTGTTTACCAGTACTCTACTTTGGGTATGGGCTGGTGTATCACCTGCCACAGCGAAACTGAAGTTAAATTCAAAGACAACGGTTTCTATGCACAGTACAATCAGGAGTACATCAAAATGCACAAGAGTCTTGTGAAAAAACCGGAATCCGAGATGGAGAAAGTCACCGTCGAAGATATCGGAGGCCTCGAGTGTCAAAAATGTCACTATTGATTGTTCCAAAACCAACCCCGCAGACCACAATACACAAACCAGCACCTTTTTCAATATATGCACCACGATAACGGTATTTGGGTAAGCACCGAAGATCTGAGCCGCGAAGAATCCTTCCTGCAGTCAGCAGAGCGCGAGTTCTCGGTCGAAACTATTGACCAGACCGACGGTAAATGGCAAACAAACCGCCGCGATTTCCTCAAACTGATGGGATTCGGTCTCGGCGCTGCAACTGTAGCTGCCTCCTGCGAGATTCCTGTCAAAAAGGCAATTCCTTATGTCACCAAACCCGACGAAATTGTTCCCGGTGTAGCTAATTACTATGCCTCGAGTTTCGTCAACGGCGGTGATTACTGCGCGGTGCTGGTCAAAACCCGCGAAGGCCGCCCGATTAAAATTGAGGGCAATTCACTCAGCAGTGTAACTAAAGGCGGTACAAGCGCCCGCGCACAGGCATCTGTACTCAGCCTGTACGATAACCGCCGTATTCAGTTCGCCGGCAAGGTTAAAGACGGTCAGGTAGAAAAAACCGACTGGTCCAAACTTGACGCCGAAGTAAAAGAGAAGCTCGCCGCAGGTGGAAATATCCGTGTTATCACAAACACGATCCTCAGCCCTACGGCAAAGAAAGCACTCGGTGAATTCCTGGCGAAGTATCCGACCGCTTCAGTAGTTACCTACGACCCTGTTTCTGCCTCTGCACTCGTTGCAGCAAATGAGCAGTGCTTTGGTGTCGCAGCTGTTCCCGACTACCGCTTCGATGTAGCTGAAGTTATCGTGTCATTCGGTGCCGACTTCCTCGGAACGTGGATTAGCCCGGTTGAATACGCCCGCTCTTACTCTGCCAACCGCAAGGTGTCTGCCAAGAAAGGCGCAAAGATGTCGCGCCATTATCAGGTGGAAACACACATGTCCCTGACCGGCTCCAATGCCGACAACAGGATACAGGTGCGTCCAAGTGAAATGGGTTCTGCGATTGTTGCTCTTTACAATGCACTGACTGGCAATTCAGGTGGCCCGAAACTCAACGACAAGGCCGCTGCTGCTATCAGGAAAATTGCATCCGACCTGCAGTCCGCCCGCGGTAAATCACTGGTAGTATGCGGTTCCAATAATGTGGCCGAGCAAATTATCGTCAATAAAATCAACGATATACTCGGTAACCTGAATAATACAGTCGCTTTCAATGCTGTTTCCAACCAGCGTCAGGGCGATGACCGCAAAATGGAGGCGCTCGTTGCCGAAATGAATAACGGTCAGGTGGCTACCGCTATCGTGTGGGGCGCTAACCCTGCTTACGACTATTCAGGAGCAGCTTTCAAAGCAGCTTTCGCAAAGGTCGCCACGCGTATCTCTCTCAATACAACACTCGACGAGACTACGCTCCTGTGTACGCACGCTGCGCCCGCACACCACGCGCTGGAATCATGGGGCGATGCAGAGCCCAAACAGGGACATATCAGCATCATCCAGCCTACAATTGCTCCGCTGTTCAGCACCCGTCAGGCAGAGCACAGCCTGCTCGAATGGGCCGACAGCGCTAATTTGGACCGCAACAGCGACCAGCCGTACTATCAGTATGTGAGAGCTGCCTGGACGTCTGCTGTATTCAATACACAATCCCGATACAGCACACCAGCCGCATTCTGGGATATGAGCCTGCATGATGGTGTGTTCGAAAATGCACCCTCCGGACGCTCAGTTTCCTTCAATAGTGCCGCAGCTGTAAATACTGGCGCAGTATCCCAGCCTTCTTCTTCCGAGCTCGAAGTCTCATTCTACGAGACAGTCAATATCGGTAACGGCCAGTATGCACATAACCCTTGGCTTCAGGAAATGCCCGATCCCGTTAACCGTACCGTATGGGGTAACTACCTGAGTGTCCCGGTAGAGTGGGATGGTAAAGACATCAAAGGATGGAGAAATCTGGAAGATGGTCAGATTGTTGAACTGGAAGTAAACGGACAGAAAATCCGCTGCACGGTAATTCGTACTTTCGGTCAGACCCCGGGTACAGCCTCCATCGCACTTGGTTACGGCCGCGAGGCAGGTGGTTGTGCCGCCGGCTATGGTGTAAATGTAAATCCGCTCCTCAAAAACGAAGGCGGTTTCACGCAATACTACCTGACGGATGCCAAAGTTACTCCAACGGGTGATGTAGAAAAAGACTTTGCCTGTGTTCAGCACCACCACACAATGGGTGTGCAGGGCAAACAGGGCGACAAAACAGTGAACGTGGATGAAGCAGTCCTTGCTTTCCAGGGATCATTGACTGAGCGCTCTATTATCTTCCAGACAAATGTCAAAGATCTCGACAAGCTCGAGACCCAAATGGAAGAGTTCCATGAACACTCCGGTTACCTGAACTCCAAGACACTTTACCCGACCAACGAAGAGTACTTTGGTACCGGACTGAAGTGGGGAATGTACGTTGACCTGAATTCATGTATCGGTTGTGGTGCTTGTCAGGTCGCCTGTGTAAGTGAAAATAACGTTCCTGTTGTAGGCAAGAACGAGGTGATGCGTCACCACGAAATGACCTGGCTGCGTATTGACCGCTATTTCTATGGCGATGTCGAAAACCCGAAAGTGGTTTATCAGCCGATGATGTGCCAGCACTGCGACAATGCTCCATGTGAGAATGTTTGTCCGGTAAATGCTACTAACCACTCCATGGAAGGTATCAACCAGATGGCATATAACCGTTGTATTGGTACCCGTTACTGCGCCAATAACTGTCCGTACAAAGTCCGCCGTTTCAACTGGCTCGACTACACTACAGCCGACTTGTGGCCTGCCAACGAGGAGCGAGTTTTCCACGGTGCCGGCGACGACACTCCATTCTACGCAGATAACCTCGTACGCATGGTACTGAATCCGGACGTTACGGTTCGTACCCGCGGTGTAATCGAGAAGTGCTCTTTCTGCGTACAGCGTATTCAGGAAGGTAAACTGACTGCCAAGCGTGAAAGCCGCGCTATTCAGGATAACGATGTCCGCACAGCCTGCCAGACGGCTTGCCCGACCGGAGCTATCGTGTTTGGAAATCTGAATAACCCTGAAAGTGAAGTCAACAAGGCCCAGAAGAACGCCGGTGCACTTGCTTATCAGGTACTTGAGGAAATCAACGTACGCCCGGGTGTGCGCTATTCTGCCAAGGTTCACAACGCAAACGAAGAACTTTTCTCCTGATCGGTCAATTCCGGGTTCCGTCGGAATCCAAAGCTGACACGGATCAAATAAAAACGATCAACGATCTCAACTAAATTAATATGTCTCACGCAGTTGCGCCGGTCAGGCACATATTGATCGAAGGGAATAAATCCTACCACAATATCACGGAGGATCTCGTTTCTCCAACCGAGAAGAGTCCGACACGAGAGTGGGTTGTGGCTTTCACGCTGTCTGCTGCCTTTCTGGCGCTGTACATTTTCTCAATCGTATGGACGGTTTGGAAGGGTATCGGCGAATGGGGAGCCAACAGAACAATCAACTGGGCTTACGATATCACCAACTTCGTTTGGTGGATCGGTATCGGTCACGCAGGAACACTGATTTCAGCGATTCTTCTCCTGTTCCGCCAGCGTTGGCGCACAGGTGTAAACCGTGCGGCCGAGGCTATGACCATTTTTGCGGTTATCTGCGCCGGTCAGTTCCCTATCTTCCACATGGGGCGCGTATGGCTTGCATTCTTCATTTTCCCTTTTCCGAACACGCGTGGTCCGCTCTGGACGAACTTTAACTCGCCACTTTTGTGGGACGTTTTCGCGATTTCGACCTATTTCTCGGTTTCCCTCCTGTTCTGGTATACCGGACTTGTTCCTGACCTTGCCACCGTTCGCGATCGCGCAACCGGTTTCCGCCGCAAGATGTACGAATGGGCCTCTTTTGGCTGGACGGGCAGTGCCAAGCACTGGCAGCGCTGGGAAGCTCTCTCGCTGGTACTTGCCGGTATTTCAACGCCGCTGGTACTTTCTGTACACACTATCGTATCATTTGACTTTGCCACGTCGGTTATTCCGGGTTGGCACACGACCATCTTCCCGCCCTACTTTGTTGCGGGTGCAATTTTCTCGGGCTTTGCCATGGTGCAAACCCTGATGATTATTACCAGGAAGGTGTTGAGGCTGGAAGAGTATATTACGCTTAACCACGTTGAGTCAATGAACAAGGTAATTGTACTCACGGGTACAATCGTTGGTGTGGCATATCTGACCGAGTTGTTCATTGCATGGTATTCCGGTTACATATATGAGCAGTTTGCTTTCTACAACCGTGTATTCGGTGTGTACTGGTGGTCGTACTTTGGTATGATGTTCTGTAACGTGGTTAGCCCGCAGGTCTTCTGGTCCAGGAAAATCCGCCGCAGTATCTGGTGGACGTTCTTCCTGTCTATCGTTATCAACATAGGTATGTGGTTCGAGCGTTTCGTAATCATTGCGACTACACTCGCCCGCGATTACCTCCCGTCATCCTGGAGCTACTATCGCCCGACCTGGGTTGAAATCTCCATATTCGCCGGTACAATTGGTCTGTTTTTTGTTTGCTACCTCATCTTTACCCGTGTGGCTCCTGTTGTTGCCATCGCCGAGGTCAAGTCAATCCTGAAGGTAGCCGGCGACCAGTACATCGGCAAAAATGCCAACAAGAAACACCATTGAACTAATCCGGTAATCTCCGGTCACTGTCAACAAAAATAAATTTCGGTAAATAAATGGCTTCAAACAGTAAAAAAGTTCTTTTCGGACTTTACAACGACGAAGAAGACCTGAAGTCTGCTATCAAAGTTGCCAATGAAGGGCATCTGGATATCATGGACGTTTATACTCCATTTCCTGTACACGGTCTTGATCCTGTGCTTGGACTCAAGGAGAGCCGTCTTCATTATCTGGGTTTCATTTACGGGGCTACGGGCGCAAGCTTTGGTTTTCTCACCATGTCATGGATTTTTACCCGCGACTGGCCTATTATGTTCGGTGGCAAACCTTACTGGTCTGTTCCAGCCTTTATTCCGATTACTTTTGAGATGACGGTGCTGTTCGCTGCATGGGGTATGACTATCACTTTCTATACTATATGCGGCATGTGGCCCGGTGTCAAGGCTAAAACGCTTGATGACAGGATCACCGACGACAAATTTTGCGTGGCCTTTGATGTGACCGATGCATCTGAAGGCGATGTGGATCATCTCAAAGGATTCTTCTCCAGAACGAATGCCGCAGAGGTGAATGTGAAAACCATCTAATTTCGATCAACGCTCACACGACAATGAAATATCTAATAAGCGCCGTTATCGGGATTGCCCTTTTTGCGTGGCTTTTCTCCCTTTGTTCTCCGGCTGGTAAAGACAAAACCGGTCACGAGTACATGCCGGATATGTATCACCCCATCACCTACGAAGCCAATAACTACAGCGCATACTTCTGGAATCACTGGGAAGAAGACAATGCGATCAAGAAGGCTGAACTTGCTCAGCCACGTGAGGCTGTAAATGGTACAGTGCCTCGTGGCTACACTGCGGTTTACTATACAGGTGCCGACGCACTTGATGTGGTTCGCGGAAAAAATGCTTCAAATGCTATTGCTGCTCCGGTAAACGGAAATGCTCCGTTCTATTATGTAAATACAGAGGAGGACCGCGTTCGTTGCGAGAAGGAGATGGTTCAAAATCCTTATCCTATTACAAAAGCTGGTCTCGACAAGGCAAAGCCACTGTATAATGTTTACTGTGGTGTATGCCATGGCGAGAAGGGAGATGGTCAGGGCTATCTGTACTCTGGTCCGAATGCCAAGTACCCGAATGCTCCGAAGAGTTTCGTTGTAGATGAAATGATCAGCGCCGGAAATGGTCGTTATTACTTCGCTATCATGCACGGCAAAAACGTGATGGGGCACTATGCCGACAAACTTTCTTTTGAGGAGCGCTGGCAGGTTCTGCACTACATCCGTTCACTGCAGGCTCAAACAAAGAATGCAGAGTACAGTGAAACAGCGAATACACTGAGCAATATTGAGCAACCGGCTAAAGGTGCTGCAACCGGACCTGCAAGGGTTCCTCAGTATGCCACACCTGTAGCGGCTAACTAAAATTACCCCGCTCAAACGAAGTAACCACCTAGTCAAAAACAAAATTCTCGGGCCCTGCCTGATCTGCGATATGAATCTGAATACGCAATTCGTATTTGAAAGCAAAACAAAGCGACTGCTTTTGGGCGGTATGGCTTTGGGTGTGCTCAGTCTGTTGTACATCTACATGAACGACGACGCATATCACACCCGTTTCTGGACAACCTGGCTTCACCATGCGGTCTTCTTCAGCGGTATATCCTTTACCGCGATGTTCTTCCTGTCCGGACAGATCACTGCCTTCGCAGGCTGGAATACTGTCATCAGGCGCGTGTGGGAGTCCATGAGCCAGTTTATGTGGGTCGGTATCATTCTGATGGGCCTCATTGTGGTCGGAGTTTGGGGGCATCTTCACCACCTGTACCACTGGAACGCCGAGGGCGTCACTGATATCAACAGTCCGCATTACGACAAAATCATTGCCGGCAAGGCAGGCTTCCTGAATCCGGTGTGGTTCACTGTAGGTACTGTTGGCTTCCTGGCTATCTGGTATTTCTGGGCAATGAAACTCCGTCAGGCTTCTGTAGATCAGGATACGATGGAAACTGCCGACTTCAAATACTACAAGAAGCAGCGCAAGTGGGCGGCGTCATTCCTTCCGCTGGGTGGCTTCCTGAGCACGGTATTCCTGTGGCAGTCGGTTATGTCAATTGATACACACTGGTACAGCACCATGTTTGCATGGTACTCTATGGTATCAACATGGCTGGGCGCTATTTCGCTCACTGTTATACTCATCATCTACCTCAAATCATTGGGGTATATGGATTATGTATCATTTGACCACCTCCATGATATTGGCAAGTTCCTCTTTGGTATTTCTGTTTTCTGGACATATCTGTGGTTCGACCAGTTCATGCTGATATGGTATGCCAATAATGGCGAAGAAACTATCTATTTCTTTGAACGAATGAATCATTACCCCGTTCTTTTCTGGGGTAACTTGCTTCTCAATTTCGTTACGCCATTCTTTATACTTATGCGTAACGATACCAAGCGCAAGTTTGGTACCATGTTCTTTGTCGCACTGATTGTGTTCTTTGGTCACTGGTGGGATTTCTTTTACATGATCAAGCCGGGTGCGCGTATTGCTGCGCATGAAGCTATGGAACTCGCAGAAGGAAAGCATCACGGCGCTGCGCATGAAACTGCACATGTTGCGGCCGCTCCAGAGGCTCCTCAACATGCGGAAGACCATGCTGCTCCGGCAACTGCAGACACAGCTGCACACGCTGCTGGCGACGCTGCACACAATGAGGCGCATGAAGCGGCGGCTCCTGCAGAAACTGCACATGAGGCTTCACACGAAGCTGAACATGGAGCAGCCGGCCATGGTGAGGAGGTTGATGAGTCCAAGTCATTCAAACTCGGTTACACTATACCGGGCCTCGATGATTTGGGAGTATTGACCGGATTCCTCAGTCTCTTTTTGTTCTTTTTCTTCAACCAGTTGAGCAAGTCATCTCTGGTTCCTCTCAAGGATCCGTTCCTCGATGAAAGTCTGCATCACGAAACTGGTGCCATGATTGAAGGAGAAGGCGGTGGGGCGCATCACTAAAAATAACTCCGACAGATTCGTCTGCAGAAAGCAAAAAACACAAACTTTCACTGGTAAACTGAAATAATAAAGCAATGACATCGCTAATTGTCCTTCTTTGTGTAATTCTGGTCGCAATCGTACTGGTACAGATCGGAAAAGTTTACGAACTGACAACCGTTATCAAGGGTGAGGAAGCTGCCATGCGCGACAACAGCAAATGGAACGGCAGACTCTCACTGGCCTTCGTGGTGGTGTTCCTTGTCAGCGTAGTCTGGTCGGCTTACGACTATAAAAATTTAATGTACGGATATGGTCCGCTTCAGTCGGCCTCCGAGCATGGTAAGACACTCGATGATATCTTTGATATTACTTTGTTCTTCACTGGTATCGTCTTCGTTCTTACACATATTGCTCTGTTCTGGTTCGCCTACAAGTATCAGTGGAAGCCTGGACGGACTGCCAAATTCATTCCTCATGATAACCGTCTGGAGATGTGGTGGACAGCTATCCCCGCATTTGTTATGACTGTGCTGGTTATTGGGGGACTGAATGCCTGGAACGAAGTAATGGCTGATGTTTCACCTGACGAGGACTATATGGAGATCGAGGCGACTGCACAGCAGTTTGGCTGGACCATCCGTTACCCTGGTCCCGACGGGAAAATCGGTACACGTAATTACAAACTGACCACGGCTACCAATCAGTTGGGTATTGATTTCACAGATTCCAAGTCATGGGATGATGTTGTGCTTCCGGGCGGAGAGTTCTTTTTGCCCAAGGACAAGAAGATACGTGTGCGTATCATTGCCAAAGATGTACTCCACAACTTCGACTTGCCACAGTTCCGTGTAAAAATGGATGCTGTACCTGGTATGCCTACTTACTTTGTGTTCAAACCTACTATTACCACTGCAGATTTCCGATCAGAACTTCGCAAGTATCCGGAGTACAATGAGCCGGCTGACAAGGCCGATCCGACAGGTCCGAAGCGTTGGGAAAAGTTCGAGTTTGAGTTGGCATGTGCCGAGCTTTGCGGCAAGGGTCACTACTCCATGCGCCGTATTCTGAAGGTTGTTCCGCAGGATGAGTTTGATGCCTGGTACAAGGGACAGAAATCTTTTTATGATACGGAAGTACGTGGTAAAGAAGGAGATCCCAACATGGGTAAAGTACTCGATTCGGAAGTCAGCAAGCGTGCTGCTGAATTCAGTGAGGCTTTCAAAGCTGCAGTAGAATCTGCAGATGCAAAAACCGTGTCACTTTCCAACGTTTCCTACGATGGTGAAACGGCTACACTTTCTGCCGACAGTAAATATGAACTCGATAATCTGGTAACTGCACTGAACACTTTCCCTGCTGTAAGTGTTGCAGTGTCTGCGAGTGGTTCCGAGGCGGCTGTACGGGCTGCTGCAGTAATCAAATACCTGACTGACAGAGGTATCGGAGCTGATCGCCTCAAGGCTGGAGCTGCCTCTGAGAGCGGAGTCAGCCTGACTATTTCCCGGTAAGACAAATCACACGAACAAAGATTTCAAAACCATAAAAGTACCATGGCACAAGTTGTAACAGCTGCTGAGACGCTTGAGGATAAGCTCACCGAGGAACTTGGTTATAACGACCACTTCCATGAGCATCACCACGGCGATAAGTACCAGTCAAACTTTCTGACTACTTATATTTTTAGCACCGACCACAAGATTATTGGTCGGCAGTTCCTGATGACGGGTATTTTCTGGGCCTTCATTGGCGCGGCAATGTCCATCGTTTTCCGTCTTCAGCTTGGATTCCCGGAGGCCGATATGGCATGGCTCCGACCGATTCTGGGCAAATGGATTCAGGTTGATCCTAATGGTATTGGTAAACTGGATCCTGAATTCTACTATTCACTGGTTACGCTTCACGGCACGATCCTTGTGTTCTTTGTGTTGACTGCCGGTTTGAGTGGTACATTCTCGAATATTCTCATTCCGCTGCAAATTGGAGCCCGTGATATGGCTTCTCCGCTGCTGAACGCATTTTCCTACTGGTTCTTCTTCCTCGCCGGTGTGGTCTTGTTCCTGTCTCTTTTCCTGAGTACAGGTCCATTCTCGGGTGGCTGGACGGCATATCCGCCGCTCAGTGCGCTGCCTCAGGCCTCGGAGGGTTCGGGTGCAGGTATGACAATGTGGATTGTTTCAATGGCACTCTTCATTGTATCTGCTCTTTTGGGCGGTATCAACTACATCACAACGGTTCTGAACCTGCGTACCAAGGGAATGACGCTGTGGCGCATGCCCCTTACCATATGGGCGTTCTTTATCACAGCTGTACTGGGTGTACTTTCCTTCCCTGTACTGCTCTCGGGTGTGCTCCTCCTGATGTTCGACCGCAGCATGGGTACATCATTCTACCTGAGCGAGATTGTTGTTGGCGGACAGGTACTCGAGCGTATCGGCGGAAGTCCGATCCTGTTCCAGCACCTTTTCTGGTTCCTTGGTCACCCGGAGGTTTATATCATTATCCTTCCGGCGATGGGAATTGTTTCTGAAGTACTGTCGGTACACTCCCGCAAGCCTATTTTTGGATACACAGCCATGGTTTACTCCATGCTTGCCATTGGCTTCCTGGCGTTTATTGTGTGGGCGCACCACATGTTCATGTCCGGGGTGAATCCTTTTATCAGTAACTTCTTTGTGATATTCACACTGATTATTGCCGTACCATCGGCAGTGAAAGTATTCAACTGGATAGGAACGATTTACGGTTCCAATTTCAGGTTTACGTCTGCCAGTTTGTTCGGAGTCGGTTTCGTTTCGATGTTCATTTCCGGTGGTCTTACCGGTATCTTCCTCGGAAACTCTGCGATTGATATTCAGATGCACGATACCTACTTTGTGGTAGCTCACTTCCACATTGTGATGGGTATTGCTGCATTCTTCGGTATGTTTGCCGGTGTATATCATTGGTTCCCGAAAATGTTTGGTCGTTTTATGAATGAGACGCTCGGGAAAATACACTTCTGGGGAACACTGGTTGGTGCTTACGCCATCTTTTGGCCGATGCACTATACGGGCCTTGCAGGTGTTCCACGCCGTTACTATGATGCCGGTGCAACATTCGAGTCATTCCGTCACTTTGGCGACCTGAACAAGTTCATCACCGTTGCTGCCATTTTCGTGTTCTTCCTGCAGGTACTCTTTATCATTAACTTCTTCTACTCCATTTTCAGTGGCAGAAAAGTTACTGTGAAGAATCCGTGGGGTGCCAATACACTTGAGTGGACTACACCGATTGAAGCAGGTCACGGTAACTGGCCTGGCCGTATTCCTACTGTTCAGCGCTGGTCTTACGATTATTCGAAGAATGGTGAAGAATTCATTCCTCAGTACGTTCCGCTGAAAGAAGGCGAACGTGATATGGGTCACTAAAAAGCCACCAGTCATAAACTTTGATTCATGCATCGCGAAGAAGTCAAACAGTTCGTTCTTTTTTCAGGATTGAGGCAGGCCGTAACTGATTTCGGATTGCTGGTCAAGTTTAAACTGACTCTGTTAGTTCTTTTTTCTGCTGTTATGTCTTACGCTATCGTCAGCGGGGGCAATGTGACCTTTCCGGCCATGTTCCTGCTGACGATGGGTGGATTTTTGGTTACCGGTGCTGCCAATGCCCTGAATCAGGTGCTTGAGCGCGACTATGACCGCATGATGGTTCGTACCGCGGGCAGGCCACTTGCTGCTGGCAGAATGTCCGTTTCTACTGCAGTACTCACTGCCGGTATAATGGCATTGACGGGTATTGTTATGCTTACGCTGCTGAATGTGATGGCCGGGTTCCTCGGAACGCTCTCTCTCATCAGTTACGCTTTCGTTTATACTCCC
>Ga0068879_1067209_pt1 | contig 11826 bp, 13 predicted proteins | sample NOAtaT_7_FD_65538 | JGI IMG/M metagenome (GOLD analysis project Ga0068879, IMG submission 65538) | Metatranscriptome of freshwater lake microbial communities from Lake Erie, under a cyanobacterial bloom - NOAA_Erie_Diel1S_2200h metaT... | ecosystem: Environmental > Aquatic > Freshwater > Lake ...
ATTCGCGATCATCGGAAGTTTTCAGACCAAAGGAATCGGTGGTTTTGTCATAGCTGGTAATGTAGCCAGCGATCAGGTCTGAGAAGGTAAAATCAACAGCGTTAGCCATGGTGATTGCTCCTAAAAATAGAGGGTGGATAATTGATAAATTGATAGGCGGTGAAGGATCTCATGATTTACCAAATACCGCTATATTCTTGATCAGCGAAATTCTGGTCCGATAATCCAGTGTTCATCAGTCACCATTGTGTGGATGTATTTAGATTCAAAAAGATCGGCAAAGTCGGGCAAGATTTTCTGTTCATACTCGGTGGATTTATAGGCTTTTTCCAGTTTTTGAATGTCATCAAACCAGAGCATTGAAACACAATCTAGTAAGGATTCTCCAATCCCATAAAAACTATCCCTGACATGGCATTGAAAATAACGGCGAAGCCCTGGAATTTTCATGACTTTGGCGCTATGACTTCCTAGCATTTTCTGGCGAAATTCTTCTAAAGGCATTCCCGCTTTGCGTTTAACGAGTATCAAGAGTTTTACCATCGTGGATTCCTTTTGTAAAGGCGGCCCCTCCATCAAGACGTGAGTATTAGTATCTAATCCTACGGTACGCCAGAAGGCAGCCCAGTTGGGTTCATCTAGTCGGGCTCCTGCTAAGAACTCTTTTGACTGGAGAGATGCGAGTTGTTCTTGTTCGTTCTCTAGCCAAATTTCAGCAACACCACTAAAGAGCGGCTCTTCTGGTTCCGAACCAAAAGGAATACGAGTATCGACCATATAACGCCTGATTTGAGGGATTTTGCTGGCGTAATAAACTGCGTGGAAATTAACCCAGTAGTTTTGAAATTCCTTTTCACTCATACCGGGCTTGGGATGAGCAAAGATCAGTTGATGAATCATATTCCTATTCTCATAGTACAGGACAAAAAGTTGGAAAAGTAGGTGAGGGTTAGCATTCATTCATAGGCTGTTTTTCCGGCCAGATTCTCCCAAGCGGCAATATCCTCTTGCAGTTTTGCGATTTTACCCCGCATCACACCGATGGCATCACCACCTAATGGTAAGTGTAGAGGAGAATGATCAGATTTCAGAACTTGGACAATAAGGTCTGCCCCCTTATCAGGATCATTAGGTTGTTTTCCCGTCAAAGATCCGAATAAATCCCGCAATTTGGACGCAGGAGTACCTACATATTCCGGCAGAATTTTCGCCGTTGAAGAAGCTTTAGCAGGAAACTCCGTACGAAAAATTCCTATGGTGAGGACGGTGGTTTTAATGTTGAATGGTTCTAATTCTTGAGCTAAGACTTCTCCAAGTATGTCTGTCGCTGCTTTAGCGGCACAATATACTCCTAACCCTGGATAACCTATAAAACCGCCAACGGCGGAGAATTGGAGTATATGACCGGATTGCTGTTGACGCATCGTGGGTAAAACTGCTTGAATTAGGCGAAGTCCACCGAAGAAATTCACATCAAAAATTCTCTTGACTTCTTCCTCGCTTGTCTCTTCGACCGCCCCCACCATACCAGAACCAGCGTTATTGGCTAAAACATCAATACGTCCAAAACGATCAAGAACTTTTTGCACTCCAGACTCAACAGCATCATGATCGGTAATATCCATTTCAACTCCAAAGGCTTTGAGAGGGTTTAAGTCCTCAAATTGAGCAATCTGTTCTCGATTACGCAAGGTACCAGCCACATAAGCTCCTTCTGTGAGCAGTTTTTTAGCCAGTGCCAAACCTAAACCAGCGGACACTCCTGTGATGAGAACTACTTTGTCGTTGAGATTATTTGTCATGATTTTTGGGTAAAATTTTCGAATTAAGTGATCATGGTTTAGGGGTCAAAAGGGTTGAGTAAAACCTATGTGATTGGTTCCAGACCAAGTTGTCTCAGAAAGTCGAACAGATCGAAGTACAGATGATATTCAACGATTAGGCCATCTTCAAATCGCCACACATCAACCGCCGAGACATCAAGGGTTCTGCCTGTAGGAGCAATTTCTCCACTTGGTAAAACTAAGGGGCCGGTGTGGGTTCCCGTAGCGTGTAATTCAAAAGCTAATGTCTGTCCAGACTCAGCAGATAGACCCCAAATTTCATGAGTAAAGTCTGGCAGAGCCCGGAAGTGCATCAACATCCATTCCCGGTAAGCTTCACCCCCAGTAAAAGAGCCGATGGGGGTGCGTATATCTGCCGATGGGCTAATCATTGCCACCACCTCGTCCATGTTCTGAGCATTGAGAGCGGTAAAGAAATGTTGAGCTTTTTCCAGTAAAAACATGACAAGAAGTCTCCTTCAATACTTAACTTATGAGCAATTAGGGTTTAAAAAACTCAAAAGATTACTTTTTTAAGCTTTTAAAACTGGGAAATATGATCAGGTCATGGGATGTTTTCTGAGAAAGTTTAAAGCCGCTTTTCCTACCTCCATAGGATTCATGCTTTGCATCCCGTGAGTAGCATTCATAATGCCAGCTCGTTCAGCTTGGGGTAGCCATCTCATAAGAAACTGTTGAGCTTCTCGAAAACCGGGCATAGCGGCCTCACTATCTAGACCCATCACAGCTAAGACTGGCATTTTAGGCTTATTCTTGACTAATTCGTCTGCTTTTGACATTCTAAATCCCCAATTGACAATGGCTGGAAAATCTATGGTAAAAGCTATATCGGCGGCGACTGCAACTCTATCCCAAACATCCAGGGGATTTGTCATCTCCACAGCCCCAAGGAAACTAGGACCGCAGACATCCTCCATATAACGTTGAGCAGCCCCTAGTTTATCCCCTGCTTGAAACATTTCCATAGCTCGATTAAAGGCTCTGGAGTTGGCTTCTACCGCAGCTGGAGATTCTCGGTTAAAGTAAGGTTCAAGAAGTATAGCAGAATGTACTATATCGGGATAGGAAAGCATTAATTGAAAACCAATCACACCGCCAAAGGAAAAGGCAAGAACATGGGCTTTCTTAATACCTAAATGTTCTAGTAATTCTTTAGCCTGTTGCGCCCCTTCTTCAATACTTAAGCTATCCTTTTCTAAGGTGCTGCCATTATAACCAGCCCGGTAATAACTAATGAATTGGTAATCTTCAAAAAGATCAGGATAGAACTGTAGAGGGGTTATAAGACTGTCAGCAATGTTGGTACCATGAATACAAAGTACAGGTTCACCCTTGCCAATAACTGTATATCTGAGTTCTGCATTACTAACCTTTGCTCTCAGATTATGTTCAATTGACCAATCCCTACCAATATACATGATTGCCTCTGGTAAAATAATCAACGTTACAGAAAATAGCTAGGAAGCAAGCACTTCCTGCAGAATTTCACCCATAACTTCTCCATCTCGAGGAGTTAGGGAAAAGGTGGTTAGGTGGCCAGAAACTCCGCCGATTTCCCGGAATTGGGCATTAGGAATCCTTTGGGCGTCGACCTTGCACTCTTCAGGTTGAAACATTCTGTCACCAGTAAAAGCAAATACAAACATCTTTGCTTTGATTCGGCCAAGAGCTTCGGCTAAATCACCACCTCCACTGGGATCGGCAGTGATAGTTTTACGTGCTTGTGCCACTAGATTGTTAGGGTCTAATGGCAACCAAAAAGCTTCCCAGAATCGGACTACGAAATCATTCACAGAAGCAAAGCCAAGAGAACGCCAGACCTCATCTCTGTAGAAGCCGACCTGTGGTAAAGTCATCGCCGCCCCATGGCCGACATGACGTAGGGCAGACTGTAAAGCTTGAGGATCGTTATAAAATCCATCATTCCATGCTGGATGAGAGGTTATTGGCTCCTCAATCACAGTCCGCAACCAAATCAAAGTCCAAGGGGAAGGTTTCGCGGCACCAGCGATGGAAGCGGCACGTTTAACCATATCTGGGAAGCGCACTGCCCACTCATAGGTCTGTAAAGCTCCCACCGACCAGCCTAAAACCAGCTGTAGTTCTCGAATGCCGAAAACTTCGGTTAAGAGTCGATGTTGTGCGATGACATCATCGGCAATATGGGTTTCTGGAAATGCCCCTTTTTGAAAGGGAATCGGAGTATTACTGGGGGAGGATGACAATCCGCCTGCAAATAGTGCTGGCAAGATAATAAAGTATTTACGCGGGTCAAGAGGACGATTTTCGCCAATATACATCTCTAAAGAGTCTGGAGAACCCGCCAAAAAATGGGGAAAAAGAATAGCATTATCCTTAGCTTCGTTTAACGTCCCATGAGTTCTATAGGCGAGTTTAGCGTTAGGAAGTGTCAGTCCACTGATTAGGCGGAAGTCTCCTAAATCAAAGATTTCCAGGGATTTTTGCTCTGTCATGTTTTTACTTATTGTCAGTTAGTGAATTTGTTGTTTGATTAAATCTGCTGCTTTTTCCCCAATCATGATGATGGAGGTGTGAGGGTTAGCGGATGGAACGGTAGGGATAATCGAACCATCTGCTACTCGTAAACCTTCTACTCCATAGACCTTTAAACAAGGATCAACAACGGACATATTGTCGATTCCCATTTTGCAAGAACCAACAAAGTGATAGTAAGAACCGAGATTATTAATGATCCAAGTTCTCAATTCTTCATCGGTTCGCACATCCCGACCTGGATTGATTTCTGTGAGTCCTAATTTGGCAAAGGCTTGGGTTTGGTAAATATCCCGGGCAATTTTAACCATAGTCACAATCCGATCAATATCTGCTCTTTCCGCTCCATAGTTGGGATTAACTAAAGGATTTACTAAAGGATCACTACTGGCTAGACGAATCCACCCACGAGATAAGGGAGAAACTAACCCAGGCAAGGCTAAAATGATCCTTGGATCAACTAATTGAGCCACTGAGGGAACGGGTTGATTGGTTTGAACCCTTTCAATAACATTTTGAAAAAATCCTTCTCCAAAGGGGGCCCGGTGAACAATACAGATCTCCAAGTCAGGCACAATTAAATCGGGTTGAGATCCCCAGAAAAGAGCTGCTTCTGTCATATTTTCTTGGGGATCTGAGCCAGGTTCTGCCATCATTCCCATCGGTCCAATCATCAGAGGATGATCATGAAAGTTTTCCCCTACACCGGGTAAATCTACGACCACTGGAATGTTAAATTGAGCTAGATGCTCAGGTTGGCCAATTCCCGAAAGCATTAGCAGTTTAGGTGATTGAATCGCTCCAGCACAGACAATCACTTCTTGATTAGCTCTAGCGGTCTTTAGGATGCCATCTTGCCAATATTCAACCCCAACACAACGATTATTTTCGATTAATAGCCTTGTGGTTTGGGAATTAGCACTTAGGGTGACATTGGAGCGTATTAAGGCTGGCTCTAGATAAGCATTTCTCGCTCCACAGCGCTTGCCATCCTTGATGTCTATATGATGCCAACCTGCGCCAAATTCCTGGACATTAAAATCTTCCACTAATGGATAACCCATTTCTACACAGGCATCAATAAAAGTTTGTGAGACTGGGTTGCCTTCAACTTGGGCATTGATAACATTAATGGGTCCCTGTTTTCCCGCCGTTGGATTGGTGTTATCTTGTTGATTTTCTAGTTTTTGCAGATAGGGCAAGACATCTTTAAAAGACCAACCAGCACAACCATTATAAGCCCAGTTATCGTAATCTTGAGGTCTGCCTCTGGTATGGATCATGTGATAAATGTTAGAGCTGCCGCCGATGAGTTTCCCCGATGCACAATAAACTTGTCTGTTATTCAGACCAGGCTGAGGAACACTCATATAAGCCCAGTCTATTTCTGTGAGCAAGAGTTCATTCCAACGATAGGGAATGTCAACGGCTTCTATAATTTTAGTTCCTCCAGCTTCAAGAATTAAGACGGTGGCATCAGCAATTTCGCTTAAACGATAGGCAATGGTGGAACCTGCTGCCCCTGAACCGACAATAATGAAATCAAAACTATCTGCCATAAATTTCTTCCTTGTATCTTGAGATTTTTTTGAGATTTAATATTTATTTTGATTACTACTTCTGAAGAGTAATAATCATATCAGCCGCTTTTTCTCCAATCATAATGACAGGAGCGTTAGTATTTCCACTGGTAATAGTTGGCATAATTGAAGCATCAGCAACTCTTAGTCCTTCTATTCCATAAACTTGCAATTGAGGATTGACTACCGCTAAGTGATCCCTACCCATTTTACAGGTTCCAACTGGATGCCAAACTGTTGAGCAAACTCGCCGAATATATGCGCTCAAATCTGAGGAACTTGTCACCGATGATCCGGGGGCTAATTCTCGTCCTCGAAACTCATTAAAGGGAGAAGTATCAACTAATTCTCGGGCTAGTTGTATTCCTCTAATGAAAACATTGATATCTGTTTCACATTGTAAATAATTGGCCTGAATAACTGCTAAGTCTTGAGGATTATTAGACCTCAAAGAGATAGTGCCTCGACTTTGGGGTTGGGCAACAATGGGAGCAAAGGTAAATCCAGGCCCGTCTGTGCGATATTCTGGTTCGATAAATTGAACCGGACCGAAAAAGAACTGAAGATCTGGTGAAGCGGAAGTGATTCCACTCCGAGTCCAAGTAAACAAACCAGCTTCAGAAAGTAGGTTCGGTAAAGGTTGTTCTTGTTTACATTCATATCCAACTCCTAATAAAAGATGATCTTGTAAATTTTGTCCGACTCCAGGTAAATCGACAATGACTGGGATGTGATGGGCTTTTAAGTGTTCAGCCGGACCGATTCCAGAGAGCATTAATAGTTTAGGAGACTCGAAAGAACCACTACTAATAATGATTTCTGATTGGGCTTTAACTTGATGAAGTTTCCGCTCTTGCAAGTATTCAAGCCCGATCGCTTTATTTGCCGATATTAAAATCCGAGTGACTAAAGCTTTTGTTTCTACGGTTAAATTGGGGTTCCCTAAAATTGGGGTAATAAAAGCTACAGCAGTGCTACAACGTTGATTATCTTTGGTTCGGGTGGATTGATAGAAAAATGCTCCGTTTTCCTGTTGTTGACCATTACAGTCCCATCCGTTACCCTGATAACCTAGTTCCACTGCTGCGGCGACAAAAGCCTGAGAAACGGGGGAAGGATTGGCATAATCGATCACGTTTAATACGCCACCACTGCCCCTATATTCTGGTGATCCACCTTGATAATTTTCTGACTTTTTGAAGTAGGGTAAGACATCTTGATAACTCCAGTTTTCATTGCCCAAACCATTCCAGTGATCATAGTTACGACGATTTCCCCTGATGTACATCATGGCATTAACTGATGTACCACCGCCAAGAACTTTTCCCTGAGCAATAGAGATTTTACGATTATTCAAATAGGGTTCTTCTTCTGTTGAGTATCCCCAGTCTGTTGTGCCACTCCACAGGGAAGTCATTGACTGAATATCTGTGTTATGGATAGTAGGGTTATTATCAGCATCTCCTGCTTCTAATAGTAGAACGTGACAATCAAGGTTTTCAATAAGTCGATTGGCAATCACACATCCAGATGCCCCAGCACCGACAATAATATAATCAAAGGCCTTTTCAAAGTTCATTTTTTAGCTCCCTATCACTTTTTCCAGATCTTGGTCAGATAAACTACCAATCACATTATCAACCACAAATTCCAGATAATATTTACCCCACATAGTTTCCCACAAGCTAAAAGCTAAGTCAAACTTTTCTCCTCGTTTATCTGCGAGTAAGTTTTCCAGAACCCACACAAAATCATCAAACTCTCTTTGAGTAAAATCGTATCTTTGCTGGGCATACCTCATCACTTCGTCTTTTTCTTTTACCTTCAACTCATTTTTTAACAAAGAATCTTCAGCAAGAGCTTTTAAAAAGTTGCAAACTTCTCTTTTAGACATAGATTAACTCCTTAATCAATAACAATTGTATGATCAATAGGTTGAATTAACTGCTCTAATTCTTCCTCACTTAAGCCACTAAGAAGATTGTCTATTATGTATTCTAAACGATATTTACCCCACATTTTTACCCATAAACTACTATAGGGGCCAAAGTCTTCTCCTAATTTCTCTCTAATTATCCTTATTTCCATTGCCGCTATCACCTGAGACAATTGCTCAAACGTAAACCTTTGTCCGATATTTTCAGCATGAAACAGCAATTCTGCTAAATTTCTTGTCTTAAACTTTTCTCTCAATTCAGAATCGTTGAGTAGTAAGTTCAAAAAGGCGGCTACATTTTCCTGAGACATAAATACTCCCTATCGATAAAATTTGATTGTTCTTTGTTGTTACCCAAAGTTAATCTCAATACCTAGTCTCCTTGGCGTGACTTTAACTTAGAGCATCAGTGATTTTAGGGTCATTCCCCATCCCCTGCATCCATCCAGGATAGATAGGAGAAGGTGTCGTCATTTCATCAATCGCCACTACCTCTTCTGCTGTCAGGTTAACCTCAACGGACTTCAAATTGTCCTCTAATTGCTTCATGTTATTAGCTCCAATGATGACAGAGCTTATGAAGGGCTTAGTAAGAATCCAAGCTAGGGCAACTTGGGCCACAGAAGCACTGTATTTGTCGGCAATAGACTTTAATTTTTCCACTACAGCGTAACCTTGTTCCAAATTAATGGGCGGAAATTGAAACTTGTTTCTGCGAGCATCTTCAGGGGCAGGATTCTCCCTGGTGTACTTTCCACTCAGGAAACCGCTAGATAAAGGACTCCAAGCTAAAATTCCTAATCTTTGGTTTTGAGCCAAGGGGACAACTTCATGTTCAATATCTCTGCCGAGCAAAGAATAATACATTTGGGCAACAATAAAGGGGGAATAGTTTAGCCTTTCTTGAATGCCCATCATCTTTGCCGCTTTCCACGCCGGCAGATTACAAAAGCCGATATAGCGCACATAGCCTCGTCGGATAACATCTTCTAAAGCCCGGAGGGTTTCTTCCAATGGAGTCAGGGGATCGACAATATGAATCTGATAGATGTCGATGTAATCCGTACCGAGACGCTTCAGACTGCCTTCGACTGAACCAATAATATGTCGATAGGATAAACCAGTATCGATGAGGTTGTCCCCACTGCGAAAACCGCACTTGGTAGCAATAAGAATATTATCTCGTTTGCCTGAGAGTGCTTTGCCTAAAATTATCTCAGACTGTCCACCTGTGTAAGCGTCAGCAGTATCAAATAGGTTGACTCCCGCATCAATAACTCTAGCTATTAGATCATCGGCTTGATGTTGGTCAATGTGATTCGTTAGTCCAGGAACCAATTCGCCTTGTCCGAATGTCATAGCCCCAAAAGATAGTCGAGAAACCACTAATCCAGAATTTCCGAGTTGAGCATATTTCATATTATACCCTCTATACTCTATAGTGCTTTCTGACATCTTCAGCGAAACTCTGATAGTCCCTTAAAGGCCAAACCACCTCAAATTCTAGATATTCCCTCATAGGTAAACGACCTAGTGCTGTTCGGTCTAATTCATCGATTGATTCCACATCGATAATACCGATAATACGCTTCTGGGCAGCAACTTTATAAAGTTGAGCTTTTACTGTACCGGATTCATCAAGAGATTGAGCATTTTCTATTTCCTGTGTTTCTAAATCCCACAGTTCATCTAACGTCAATCTTCCATCTATGTTCCAACGCATTTGAACGTAAAACAGCATAATTCAAAACCTCATAACTAAGTTTTCATTGCCATTGAAATTCAAGCATTATCAAGCTTGGATTGGATGAATTTAACAATCTGATGGTCTGAACCAAAAACTTCTGTAGCGATATCTAATGGGGTTTTACCATCATGTCCCCTTAGATCGAGTCTAGCTCCTGAATTAATCAAAATTGTGGCACATTGATCATAGCCATGCCAGAGGGAATCATGCACGGCTGTATAACCATTAGTTGCTCCTTGATAATTGAGATTAATCCTATCTTGCTCTACCAACATCTGAGTAATTTCAACATGGCCGTTGTAAACAGATTTATGTAGAGGAACTGCCCCAAAGACTGGCTCGACAGCGTTGACATCTGCGCCTGCTTTGAGCAGTTCGACGACAATCTCTGCGTGTCCGTCACGACAAGCAACTAGCAAGGGAGTATGATGATCGTTAAAGCCATTGACCATTGGATATCTTTGGTCGATATCAACTCCCGACTCAATCAGTTGTTTGACGGTTGTTAAGTCATTGTTATTTACCGCAGCCATGAGTTTTTGGCTTTCGCTCTTTTGTCGATCAGAATCCCGACGCTGATTGAGCATTTGTTCGGCTTCAAGTAACCGCTCTCTGCCAATGATATTGACATTGAGTTCATACTCAAAATGTTGCTGTAAGGAAAAGCCATAATGGGTATAAAGATTCAACCCGGCCTCTTGGTCTAATAGGTATTGCACAATGTCAGGGTACTTGAACCACAAGGCATCCATCAAAGGTGTATGTCCTGTAGTTGGAGCCACCGAATCAATAAAAGCTCCTGCTTCTACCAGTAGACGGACTACTTCCACACTACCCCCCTGACAAGCTTTGTGTAAAGCCGATGCTCCTGCACGACTGTCAACGGTAAAGACATCTGCTCCTGAATCTAATAAAAGCTTGACCATTCTGGGGTTACCATGCCCTGCCGCGAGCAGTAGCGGGGTTAAGCCAGATGGATGTCTTGTATTAACAGACACTCCTTCTCGAATCAAACTTTCAATGGCTATGAAGTCATCATTCTCCACCGCTTGCCATAATCGCTCATCTGACATCTCATAACTCCTTTTTTCAAGTAAGTTGAACCATTCAGGGGGGAAATTACAGACTGATCATCCAATTTTCCTCGTATTCGAGCGACTTCATATCGATGGGGAACTGACTGGATAGCCAAAGACAAATTGGTATGCTAGTTTGTTATCCCGAATTGCCCAAAAATCGGTATTGACCCAATTCCCTCTATCTGGGGTTTTAATGGGAATTTGGAAAAAAATGAAATCGTCTCCTTCAATAAAGTTAAAAGGGGCACCGGCTTCGATAGCACCGTGATTTCGTGGATCAAAAATTGTTCTTTGAGCTTTGATAATTGCCTCTTTCCCCTGATGAATATAAGGAGGAGGTCCGTCGAAGTAGGGGAAATTATGATAGAGGATTGCATCATCGGTATAGGTCTGGTTAACCATAGTGTCTATGTCTTGTGCGGCGACATAGCGCATGTGTTCCTCAAAGAACTGACGTTTAGAAGTTGGTGTGGTCATAATAAAATACCTTTTTTGTTCGTATTAGTTCCAGTGGATGAACAGAGTGAAACTTAGAGTAGTTCGGAGAAATTGACGTACCCAGCCAGAGCTTGAACCTATTTGACCCCAATTTTTTCAGGATGGACATTTGCTTCTAAAACCACGTCTATCAGAAAAGGTCCTGGATGGTTTAACATCTGTTCAATAGCACTGGCTATGTCAGCAGGTTTTTCAACTCTAACCCCCGGTACTCCCAGAGATTGGGCGATAGAGGCAAAGTGAATATCTGGCTTAGATAAGTCGAAACTCAAGGGATAGTCTCGCTCTGGAATATTTCTTTCCTGCCAGTAAGCGTCTATGTTCTCCTGTAAAATGCGATAAGAGCGGTTATTGCAGATCACAAACTTGACATCAATGTTATGACGGGCGGCCGTCCAGAGTGCCTGAATGGTGTACATGGCTCCCCCATCCCCGGCAAATCCAATCACGGTTTTATCGGGATGAGCTAATTTAGCCCCAATCGCCCCTGGAATGCCGACTCCCAATGATCCCCCACGGGTGACAAAGTAGTGTCTTGGTTTGGTAGGTGGGAAATAACGGGTTATAGCAGGGGAGTTAGTAATTGCTTCATCAAAGATGACTGCATCTTCGGGAAGTTTGGCGGCTA
>Ga0068879_1068901_pt1 | contig 11752 bp, 10 predicted proteins | sample NOAtaT_7_FD_65538 | JGI IMG/M metagenome (GOLD analysis project Ga0068879, IMG submission 65538) | Metatranscriptome of freshwater lake microbial communities from Lake Erie, under a cyanobacterial bloom - NOAA_Erie_Diel1S_2200h metaT... | ecosystem: Environmental > Aquatic > Freshwater > Lake ...
CCGGTGTCTGTAACCGCATCAGGCGAACTGACCATCGCCGCCTCTGCCGCCGCCTCTGGCACGGTATATGGCGTGTTTGACGGCGTGGAGTTTACCGACTCCCAGGGCCGTCGCTCCGTAGCAAAGTGGGCATCCAAGCTTACGCTTGACGCTTCTTCTGACATCGTGTTCTGGGTCTTCACCGATCCCGAGCTGGTGTACGAGGCACAAGTCAATGGCTCGGCAACAACCGCGTCCATCGGACAGCAGTACAACTTTGAGACCGCAACAGGCATGACCCCCGCCAGTGGAACAGCCATTGGCAATGGTGGCGCCGGCTTCTCCACCTGTGCTCTAAACGACACAGCTGTTGGAACTGGCAACCAAGGTCAGGTTCGGGTTGTTGGTCTGGGCCGTGAGGTGGCCTATCCTCCTGGTGAGACAAACGCCTGGGGTGACACCTACACGATTGTACAGGTCAAGATCGCAAACAACTCGTTTGTGTATCCGAAGGCTTCGGTCTAATTAACGAAAGAAAGGATTAAGCAATGGCAACCCCAATGCGTAGTACGGACTTTCGTGCGGTAGTCGAACCGATTATCAACGAAGTCTTTGATGGTGTTTACCAGCAGCGTGATGATGAGTGGAAAGGGTTTGTTGAGCAAATCCAAGGTATTCCCCGCAACTATCACGAAGAAGTAATGCTGTTCGGCATGAACGCAGCTCCCGCTATGCCCGACGGAACTCCGGTTTCGTACGATCAAGGCGGTACGCTGTACATCACCCGATTCATTTATCAGATCTATGGTTTGGCATACGCTTTGACCAAGGTTCTGATGGAAGACGGCGATCATATCCGTATCGGCAGCACCTTCGCCAAACACCTGGCTCAGTCCATGATTGAGACCAAGGAGACCCTGTGCGCCAACCTGCTGAACTTCGCGTTCACCGCAGGCTACACCGGCGGCGACGGCGTGACGCTGAGCAACAGCGCACACCCCGTGGCTAACGGCTTGACGTACAGCAACGTCCTGGCCACCCCGGCCAACCTGTCGCAGACCTCGGTTGAGCAGATGCTCATCCAGATCCGCTCCGCCATTGACAACAACGGCAAGCGTATCCGTCTGAAGGCAGAGCAGCTGATCGTTCCTCCCGCGCTCGAGTTCCAGGCTGAGGTTATCCTCAAGTCTGTCCTCCGCTCCGGAACGGCTGACAACGATCTGAACCCGATCAAGTCGACTGGTATGCTCCCGAAGGGCGCCCACGTGGTGACCCGTCTGAGCTCTACCAAGGCATGGTGGGTGCAGACCGATGCCGAGAACGGTCTGATGCTGGTTATGCGCCGCCCCATGGAGAAATCCATGGAAGGTGACTTTGAGACCGACAGCATGCGTTACAAGGCAACCGAGCGCTACGCGACCGGCTGGCACGACGCACGCAACATCTACGGTACTCAAGGCGTTTAATTAGTACCCGGCAGTGCAAAGCCCCAGAGTAACCCGCTGGGGCTTTTTTATTGTCTTTTCTGCATAAGTAGACATAGGAAGAAACCCGCCCCACTCAGACAGCCGATCTCTTCCCGGCTGACGGCTTAGCGACGGTTTGGGGCAACCTCTAAGCAAGGACAATAGAATGTCACGCACCACTTTTTCGGGACCAGTAGCGTCCCAAAACGGCTTCATCAGCATCGCCTCCACGTCAGAAAAAATTCTGACCATCCAGGCCCCGGCCGCTCTCTCGGCCGACACGACTCTCACGTTTCCTAACGGCGCCGGCACAAACGGCCAGGTACTGACAACCAACGGCACCGGCACCCTTAGCTGGACGACCAACGGCGCAGGCACCGTGACCTCCGTCGGCGGAACGGGCTCCGTAAACGGCCTCACGCTGACCGGCACCGTAACCTCGTCCGGCTCGCTGACTCTGGGCGGCAGCTTTGCTCTCCCAACAGCATCCGCCGCAAACGTCGGAGATATTACCAACGCCATCAACACCACCGGCAAGTATGCCGGAAAGATGGTCGTTGACTACGCCACGGGAATCATCTACACCGCCGTCGGCGCAACCGCCGCATCGGACTGGGCACCATCAGACGCCAGCGGCCTCGTAACTCCCGTTTAATTAGGGGCCAACCATGCGCCAAACTACAGTAACAGTGCCCAGCCTTTTGGGTTCTACTACAACTTCGGCCGTGGTGCTTGATCAATACCTGACCCCGTTCAGCGTCTCGTACGCAAAGACGGGATCGGGTACTGTAGAGGTCTCGCTGACCGACCCGTTTCCTGTATCAAACGGAAACTTCGTCGCGCCAACGTTTACCTGGATCACGGCACCAACCAGCGCGCCCAACAGCGCCACATCTCTTGGGCAGCCGTTTAGGGCTATTCGCCTAAGCGGCGCGGCTCCGGGTGACACGCTGACGGTTGTACAAGCCGGGGTAAAGTAAGTGCCCATCTACCTCGATACTCGAGGTAACTCGGTTCTGTCGGTCGCTATCTGCGACCGATGCAACCGAAAGTTTGCCTACGTGGACCTCATGCCGGACCCAAACTTTCCCGGCATGAGGGTCTGCAAGGACGACGTGGATAACTACGACCCCTGGCGTCTGCCGGCAAGGCAAACAGAAAACATCGCCCTTCGGCACCCGCGCCCGGACCAGTACATTGGCATCGCCAACCGACACCTGGTCACACAGGGTGCGCCAAACGCTGCCGGGGACTCAATGTTCATCGACCAGGATCCTCCCGAGTCTACGACCGCGGGCGAGCCTGGCGACATACAATACTAAACCATGGCCGATCGTTCCATATCCCAACTTCCAGTCGCGGGGCCTTTGTCCGGCACGGAGCTTGCTGTTGTCGTCCAGAACGGCATAACCAAGCAAACACAAGTCACAGACATCACGGCACTCGGGGGCGCAACTGGGCCCACGGGCCCGGTCGGACCCACAGGGCCCACTGGACCCATAGGGAACCCAGGACCCAGCGGCCCAACAGGGCCCACGGGGCCGACAGGCCCGACCGGACCAACGGGTCCCACAGGCGACCCCTCGACTGTCCCCGGCCCTACCGGGCCGACCGGAGACACCGGGCCAACGGGACCATCTGGTCCGATTGGCAACAACGGCCCCATAGGGCCAACCGGGCCAACGGGACCCACCGGGGACCCATCCACCGTGCCGGGACCGATAGGGCCAACCGGGCCCAAAGGCACATCGTCAAGCTTTTTTCCGTACAAGGCCAAGACGACAATAACCAGCGGCGACCCGGGCGCGACACACCTGATCTGGAACAACTTGACACAGATCAGCGCGACCCAGATTAACGTCAGCCACATAGACAAGGACGGTGTCGATATTGACATCTTCCTGGCCACGCTGCAGGCCACGGAGCAGATTATTATCCAGGACGCGTCCAGCAGCACGGACTACCAGACCTGGGTAATCTCGGCCGCGCCAACGATGCAAACGGGATACATTGAGATCCCCGTCACCCTCGTCGACTCCGGCGGTACAGGAACGACCAACTTCCCAAACAACCACGAAGTTTTTCTTGCTCTGGTAAGCGGCGTGGTGGGGCCCACCGGACCAATCGGACCCACCGGACCCACGGGTCCCATCGGACCAATCGGACCCACAGGGGACACGGGTCCCATCGGACCCACGGGGCCCACGGGGCCAGACTACGGAGTTCGTGTCGTTGCCGTTCCTGACGCGACGTCCATAACCGTCAACGCCGATACCACGGACATGGCCACCCAGAGCAACACGCAAGCGGCTGGCACATTGACAATCAACGCACCGACCGGGACGGTCGTAAACGGGCAAAAGATAATGATCCGCCTGACGTCGACAAACGTTCAGACGTTTTCGTTTAACGCGGTGTTCCAGGGCTCAACCCAGCTGCCTCTTCCAACGGTCTCGTCTGGCTCGTCACGGGTTGACTACATGGGATTTATTTACAACTCCACGTCTGCCAAGTGGCAGCTTATATCGAGAGTGTTTGGGTTCTAGGTATGGAAGATACGGTTGTTATTGAGTTTGAGAGGCAGGCAGAGAACGGTTCCGTTTTTAGGGACGCGATCCACCTACCAGCAGACCACACTCTCTCAGTCGACGACATTGAGTCCATTAAGGAGCAGCGCTTCCTTGCATGGCTCGGTGTTGTTGAGCAGTTTAGGATCCAGTCCGAAGCAAGTCCGGAGGTGGTGCCAACGCCAGGAGCGCAAAGCTAATGGCCGACCGCTACTGGGTGGGGGGCACCGGGACCTGGAGCTCCTCAAGCACAACTAACTGGTCTACCTCGTCCGGCGGCTCGTCCGGCGCGTCCGTACCGACAACGTCCGACGACGTGTTTTTTAACGTCAACTCAAACGTCGGTACCGGGTCGTTCACGGTCACGATAAGCGGGTCAATAAACTGCCGAAGCATAACCGTGAGCGGGCTTGACGGGGCCATGACGCTGGCAAGCAGCGGCACCGGGACCTGGACAATCGCCGGAAGTATATCCTTCCCGGCCACCAACCTGACGGTCACGTCATCTAGGCCTATAACCCTAACCCCCACATCGAACTCGACGATCAACACAAACGGGGTCTCGCTCGCAAACACCAACATAACACTTAACACCACCGGGTCGAGCACCACAACGCTAACCGGCGCTCTGACGTGTTCTAGGTTTATCGTTACGGACGGGGCTTTTTTTACTGGCGGATACAACTTAACAGCGCTAAGCTTTGCGTCCGCTGGGTCAGCCACAAGAACAGTAAACTTATCAACAAGCACGCTGACGCTGTCTGAGTTTTTTGATTTAGGTACAGCCCCAACAAACTTAACGTTTACCGGAAACAGCTCCACCATTAACATGACCGGCACCGGTGGTTTTTGGGGAGGAGGACAAACCTACAACGCGGTAAACTTTACTAATAATTCATCGGTTGCATCTATAATTATAAATGGAAACAATACCTTCTCTTCCCTGTCCCTGTCTAACAACACCAGAACAACAACCGCATATTATGTTTTCCGCATACAAAACAATCAGACCTGCACGTCAAGCTTTATTGCCAGGACAACGTCGGCCGCGGCCCAGGTCCTAATAGTAGGCGACCCCCAATCCGCCACCGAGAGGGTGACAATATCCTCGCCATCGGTCACGCTGGTAAATGCCGGGTTTGGCAACATCATCGCCGCCGGTACCGCGGCCCCGTTTACGGGTACAAGAATAGGCGACCTGGGAGGAAACCAAAACATAACCACGGACGCGCCCAAGACGGTGTACTGGAACCAACCGGCCGGAGGAAACTACACCGACGCGGCCTGGGCCCTTGGCAGTGGGGGGTCCGTCAGCGCCGACAACTTCCCCCTCCCGCAGGACACGGCGGTCCTTGAAAATACCGGACTAAACACAAGCGCCACGATCACCGTCCCCGCCAACACACTGTTTAACGGCATTGATACCTCGACCAGGACAAACGCAGCCACACTAACCGTGCCAACAACTGGGTTAATGGTTGGTAAAAAATACAACTTCTCCTCCCCAAACGTAACATACGCAAGCACTAACATATTTTTTAATAGGCCGGGCGTGACCGACGGCGAGCAGGAGGTGTGGCTGCCACTGTCAACCAACAATTTTACTCACTCACTTTACGCTGAGTATCTTTTTAGTTACAACCCGGTGACGTTAAGGCAAAACGGAACCTTAAAGTTTATGAACTCCGGGCGGGCGTTTAATTATATTTATCTTGCCCGCGGGACGATAGACGTAAACGGTCAAAACGTCAAGATGACCAACATCAACGCCCGTTTTGAATATGTTTTCGTTAGCAGCGGCAGCACCACTAATTACTCTCACCTAAATTTTAACAGCGGCACGATTGATTTTGAATTTACAAAATCAGGTACCCACACAGCAATATACCAAAACTCAACCTGCTACACAAAGGGTGACGCCGCAACCAACAGCGGCAGGTTTAGAATTATGACCACCCAGTCCGGTGGATTTATTACCTATGTTTATTCGCAGGCACCTCAAATTAGTCTTGGTATCGTGCCCTTTAATTTGGAGATAGTGCAGACCTCCCCAACAAACTTTATAAATTACGTATATCTAGTTCCTACCAGCGGGGGCGTAACGTTTTTAAACAACTTGACAACGACGCCAGCGGCCAGCGGAAACGTTAATTATTTTTATAACTCAGCAACAAATATTTGCTTAACCGGAAACATAAACATAGGAGCCAGAAGCACTATTGACGTTCCTAACGCACTTAGTTTACTTAACAATGTGTTTTCTTTGCCTACCTCGTCAACCATATCCATAAACGGACCGACCACAGCCGTTGTTACGCCCGCTATAGAAATTGGTTTTGACAGGTATGTCGGTGTGGCTCGGACAACCAACAACTACATTTTACAAAGCAACTCCGATGTTGGCTTTTCTACCACCACAAACGGCGTTACATCCTTTTACGGCGGAAACTTTAACTTTAATGGGTACTCTTTCAGGTTTAGCCGTTTTATTTTTGTAAACTCAATGACCACGCTGACCGCCGGAACGGGGGGCGAGGCCGTATCAGCCTACGCCTCTGGCAGCACAGGCACATACACCTGGGAAGCTGTAAGTTTTTGCACTATTGTTGGAAATTTAACGTTTCGCTGTGATAACAACACCAGTAATTTGGTATCCTTTCTTCACGCCACGGGAAGCGCAACTAACGCGCTAAGCATAAACAGAAGCGCCGGTACGGGATATATTTTTCCTGGCTCAAACTCTTACATAAGAGACTTCAAGCCGACAGCGACCAACGCGTACCTAGCTAACAACGTATTTGTCTCGGGCGATATAACACTGCCCGCCGGAGCCACTACAGCTTTTGTTTATCTTTATTTAGTTGGCGGCGCGACACAGGCGGTGACCGGGAACGGGGTAACAGCAAACTATTATCTTAGCGTTCAAAAAACTGCCGGCACACAGGTTGTCTTTAACGACAACGCAAGGTTTTACTATTTAGAGTCATTAACAGGCGACGTAAACTTTAACAACTTCAATTGTACAATAACATCTAACGTAGTGTCTCAGGCTGGTGGCTTGAAGACATTCTATATGGGTACCGGAACGCTGACCACGTCTATTTTTAATGTTTCTACCGACTCCGCAGACGTAACTATTGTCCCGTCAACCTCCACCATAAGAATGAGCAACGCGGGCTCTTCTACAACGTTTCACGGGGCCGGAAAGACATACAACCGCCTCCTAAAAACGGGAAGCGGGACCTTAACTATCAACGGATCAAACACGTTTAACACTATCGAGAACGAGACATCGCCCGGAACGATTACATTTACGTCTGGCACGACTCAGACGGTGACAGACTTTAAGGTCTCCGGCACGGCAGGCAACTTGATCACAATCAACAGCTCGACCCCCGGCAGCCAGGCCACCCTGTACAGCGTCCCCGATTCTTTAGAGAATTGCAACTACCTGAGCATCCGCGACTCAAACGCCACCGGGACAAAGTACTGGTACGCAGGAAACAACAGCACCAACGTCTCAAACAACTCAAACTGGATATTTGCAAGCCCAGACGATTTTAGTTTCTCAGCCTTTTTTGGATAAAATGAAGATTGCCGTCTACGCCATAAGCAAAAACGAGGAGCAGTTTGTTGAACGATTCTGCGATTCGGTCAAAGACGCCGATTGCGTAATCGTGGCCGACACCGGCTCGACCGACAACACCGTTTCCCTGCTAAAGGAGCGCGGTGTTAGGGTCTACGACATCTGCGTATCGCCGTGGCGGTTTGATAAGGCAAGAGACGCGGCCCTGGCCCTGGTCCCTGCCGACGTGGACGTGTGTATAAGCCTCGACCTCGACGAGGTCCTGGAGCCGGGCTGGCGAGAGGAGATTGAGCGCGTGTGGGTCCCGGGGTCCACGACACGCCTGCGGTACCTGTACGACTGGGGCAACGGCCTGCCGTTTTTCTACGAAAAGATCCACGCACGTTCCGGCTACCACTGGCACCACCCCTGCCACGAGTACCCGCGCCCGGACATGAGGATCTCGGAGACCCACGCGACCACCAACAAGCTCCTGGTAAGCCACAAGCCGGACCCGACAAAGAGCCGAGGCCAGTACCTGGACCTGCTCAAGATGTCGGTCGCCGAGGACCCAAGCTGTCCCAGGAACGCTTTTTACTACGCCAGGGAGCTCACGTTTTACGGTAAGTGGCAGGAGGCAACGGAGGCCCTTCAGAACTATTTAGCCAACCCACGAGCTACCTGGGCCAGCGAGAGGGCCTACGCGATGCGTCTTTTGGGCAAGTCGTACGCGAACCTGAAAGATAACCAGAGAGCCATGGAGTGGTTTTTGAAAGCGACAGAGCAGGCCCCGTCGTCCAGAGAGCCGTGGGTGGACCTGGCCAAGGAGCTATACCGGCAATCTTCATGGGACAAATGCTACCAGGCCGCGACGAGAGCGTTACAAATTACGGACAGGGAGTTTGCGTACATGACAGACCCCGAGTCATGGAGCTCCCTGCCGCACGATTTACTGGCCATATCGGCCTACCACACGGGACGCTTTGAGGAGGCCGAGCGTCACGGGAAGGCGGCCTTGGATTACAGCCCGAACGACGACAGGCTCAAAAACAACCTCCGCTGGTACAAACAGGCACAACAAAAGGCGGCTTAAATGGCACAGTCTGGAAAAACACCTATCTCGCTGTATCACAGCACAACCGCCCTGGCGACACCCAGCGCGCTAAACTTAGTCGACGGCGAGCTGGCGATTAACATCAACGACGGTAAACTTTACTACAAAGACGACCTGGGCGTGGTGCAGCTCATTGCCGCCGAGGGATTTATTCAGCCAAACTCAACACAGACCCTAACAAATAAAAGAATCGACCCAAGGGCTGTATCGGCCCCGGCCACGTCCGGGAACCTGACAATAAACGGCGACGTCACCGACCTGTACAAGGCCGAGGGTTTGACAGGGGCAATCACGTTCCTTCAGCCGAGCGGGACCCCCGTCGACGGCCAGAAGCTGATGATTCGTATCAAGGACAACGGCGTGATTAGAGCAATTACGTGGACCACAACCTCCGGAGCTTTTCGGGCGGTCGGGGTAACACTTCCGACAGCAACTACAGCATCCAAAGTCACGTACGTCGGGTGCGTGTACAACGCGACGGATCTGTTCTGGGACGCTGTTGCCACAGCCCAGCAAGCATAATATGCGTAAGATTATTTTTACTTTTTTAAGCCTAACGGAGCGTAGCTGTGGCTGATAGGTACTGGGTTGGAGGTGCTGGGAACTGGAACGACACAGCAAAATGGTCTACATCATCTGGCGGGGCTGGCGGTGCGTCTGTCCCGGGCGCTGCCGATAACGCTATTTTTGATATCAATTCTGATACCGGCACCAACTTTACCGCGACCGTCAACGCCTCGTTTACAATTGCCAACCTTACTTTTACGTCCGTAGACCGACTAATTACGCTCGGCACGGCAGGCAACCTAACCGTTACTGGCGCCACAACAATTTCTGCTAATGCGCCGGCATCCCCGCCGACCACTGGGATGTTGGTGTCCGGAAACGCATCGCTAGGGGCCATTACTTTAAATTCTGGATTATTAAATATTGATGGTAATACGGTTACTGCGGTAACTTTTTCATCAGGTGCCAATGACATCAGAACTTTTGATTTTGGCACTAATGGAAATATAAACATTACTGGCAATAATACCACAGTTTGGAATTTTGTTCTTATTGGAACACCAGTTGTTTCCGGAACCGGGGCAATAAATTTAACCTACTCTGGCGGGGTAGGCACTAGATCTGTAAACAATTTTACACTTTCCGGCAATCCCAACGTTAACGTTACCGCCGGAACTGATTCGGTCCAAATTGCTGTAAATATTGGTTCTCTTAATTTTACGGGGTTTTCAGGCACTTGGGTTAACATCAGTTCCCTTACTATAAACGGAAGTTTAACTGTATCGACAGGGATGACCGTTGGCTCCGGAACTAATGGTGTTGCTATTGGCGCAACAGGAACAATAACCTCTAACGGTAAAACATTAGATTTTCCTTTAACTATAAGCGCACCAAGTTCTACGGTATCTCTGGGCGACAATTTAAATTTAGGATTAAAAACTTTAAGTGTTATAAGAGGAACTTTTACTACAACGGCAAGCAATTTTAGTATTACCGCAAGGGCATTAACATCAGATACTTCTAACACTAGATCAATTTTGTTAAACGGAAGCACGGTTACTGTAGGCGCTCTAGCTGCCGGGATATCTTTTTCCTTTGGGTCTACACTAACATTTGACGCCGGAACATCGTCAATAATTGTAACCCACCCAGATGGTGCAATTTCTAGCAATGTAAATACAATTTTTTACAATGTTACATTTTCTTCATCGTCAACTGGCACTAGAACAATAACCGGCAATCTTACTTTTAATAATCTTACGCTAACGGCGTCGGCCACAGGGTTAAGTAAATTATATTTATCGGGCAACCAAACTATTAACGGGACACTTACTTGCTCTGGCTCATCTCCCACACAAAGAGCGTATCTTTTTACTCCCACACTAGGAACACAGCACACGATCACCGCTGCAGCTATTTCTGCCGATGATTGTGATTTTAGGGACATAATTCTTGCCGGAGCGGCGGCTGGCGCGGCACCCACCCGCGCGGGAGACCTTGGTAACAATTCCGGGATCGTGTTCCCCGCCCCCAAAACGGTCTACTGGAACCTTGCCGGAACCCAAACCTGGAACAGTACGGGGTGGGCTACGACACCATCAGGGACACCCGCAGTAAATAATTTCCCGTTAGCGCAAGACACGGCCGTTTTTACCGACATCGGGGCCGCCACATCTGTTAGCACATCCCCAATATTTAACCTTGGAAGCATTGACGCGTCAAGTAGAACGTCTCCTCTAACATTAGACCACTCAAGTACAATTGAGATATACGGAAACTATTCGTTAGGTCCGGGTGTAACCTTTACTGGGTTTGGGCTTAGATTCTCTTCTTTTGGAACACAAACATTTACGTCGTCGGGCGTAACACTTTCGGGGGGAATAACTGTAAACAAACCGGCGGGTACAATTTTTCAACTCGGCGATGATTTTTCAACAGCACCATCATCTATTACAACTTTTAGGCTTAACTCCGGCATTTTTAACACACAAAATTATAATTTTACTTCCAGCTCTTTTATTTCTGATGGTACAGCAACTAGGACCATCACCATGGGCTCCGGTCTTTGGACTCTTAACGGAACCGGAACCATTTGGAATGTAAGTGCCACAAATTTAACTTTTAATAAAAACACTGCCAATATCCTTCTTTCAAGCTCATCGGGTTTGTCTAGAAGTTTTATTGGTGGTGGGTTAGTTTACAACAAGCTAACCATTGGTGGCGTTACAACATCAACCACAACAATAAGTGGAAATAATACTTTTAGCGAGTTAGCTTCAACCAACCCTCTTTCACACACAGTTACGTTTAGCGGCAATCAAACAGTTCAAAATTGGACTATTACTGGAACCCCCGGAAATGTTGTTACATTAAACTCTGATACCCCAGGGACAGGCAGAACTATCACAAAATCTGGCGGTGGGTTTTTAGCAGGAATTGATTACCTTAACGTGAGAGACATTGTTGGTTCCCCTCAGAGCGATACTTGGTACATAGGTTTTAATTCTGTCTATAATTCAACCGGCCCAAACGTAGCGCAATTTTTATTTTTAAC
>Ga0068879_1069885_pt1 | contig 11602 bp, 6 predicted proteins | sample NOAtaT_7_FD_65538 | JGI IMG/M metagenome (GOLD analysis project Ga0068879, IMG submission 65538) | Metatranscriptome of freshwater lake microbial communities from Lake Erie, under a cyanobacterial bloom - NOAA_Erie_Diel1S_2200h metaT... | ecosystem: Environmental > Aquatic > Freshwater > Lake ...
GGCAATCGTCTGGGGAAAGTTACTCCCTCTCAATCCCCTAAAACTAAAGCTAAAGCTGAGAAAGTAGCGGCAAAAGTTAAAGAAACGGTTAAAGAAACGGTGGACCCCGTTATAGAAAAAGCCGCGGCTATCGGGGAAACTATTACAGAATCAGTGACAGAAATTGAGGAAAAAGCTCAAGAAACGGTGGATCCCGTTATAGAAACAGCGGCAGCTATCGGGGAAACTATTACAGAATCAGTGACAGAAATTGGGGAAAAAGCCGCAGAAATTATTGATGATGGGGAAACTTTCGATGATTTCGATGATTTCGATGATTTTGATTTGGCAACGGAAGAGATCAACCCTTCCGAAAATCCCCCAGAAATTCCCCCGACTGAACCTGTCGCCAATGTTGAAGTCGAAACTATTGCTGTTAGCGAAACGGTGATTATTGAAGTTACCGAGGAAGATTTGCCCCCAGAAGAAACTATCGGAGAAGATACTCCCCCAGAAACTCGATCGCAAAGGGAAGAAAATTCCCCCCCAGAGGAAGATTTGCCCCCAGAAAAAACTATCGGAGAAGATACTCCCCCAGAAACTCGATCGCCAAGCGCAGAAAATCCCCCCTCATCGGATTAAAAGTTAAGATTATTGAGCGGGTGGGTTAGGCAATAATTACCCAAGAAATGGTTCTTCGTTACTTGGTATGGTTTGATAGGGGGGCATAAATCGACTAAATCCTTATCTGGCAAGAGACTTAATTGATTAGTTCGTTCTAGATCGAAAACAATTGAGAAAAATTGCCAAATGCCTTTCTATATAAGGGTTACATCCCTTATAACCCCCGTCCATTGCATAACACAAACCGAAGAGCCGAGTATCTTTGGTTCTGGCAATATTTCTATTTTATCAGGATTACAAATCGTATCAATAATAAATTCTGGAGAAATATTTAGCCCGTGATTAGCAAGGATGTCGATTTTAAATTTCGCATGATCGCTAAATCGAATCTCTTTCATAATTCATAATTCATAATTCAGGTATCGAGTTCCTGAAAGGCTGATGCTTACGTGATCAAAATCCCTAAATTATCCTTGACAAAAGACCTGAGATTGTTATATCCTACAGGTTGAAACTCTTTTTTTTCTTATTTTGCAACAAGTCTATTCAAATGGTTAGAGGATTTGCTATGGAACCAACAACTGCTATAGCCAGCGTGATCGCCACCTACATTCTGCCTGAAGCTTTTAAGGAGGGGGGAAAGGCACTAGGCAAAGGAGTCTCTCAAGCAGTTTCCCAGTTGATAACTGTGATTCGAGAAAAGTTTCAAGCAGCCGGAAGGGAAGGGACACTAGCAGATTTTGAAGAAGAGCCAACAGAAGAAAACCAATCAGAGTTTGAAACAGTCCTGAAGAAGCTAATGAGTAAAGATGACGCTTTTGCCAAGAATCTTGTGGAGTTAGTAAAACAGAGCGAATTATCAGGTTTAGTTCGCCAGGAAATGCTGACTGACGTTGAAACAGAAAGCTTAGAAGTAGGAAATATGAACCAAAGAACTAAACAGGGAGATTCGATTGAACAAACAATGGCGAAAAATTTAAAAGCCAAAAGCATCAAGATAGGAGATATGACACAACAAATTTAATGGGATCTAAATTCAACCATGATCGATCAATAATTAAAGAGAAGATCAGAAATTTTTAAGGAAAAATGGAGTTAGCTTATATGAATAAAAATTATAACATTTGGGAACTACATTGTACTCCAAAATCAGTCATTCCTTATTCACAAATCAGTGGAGCTAGAACTAATCATGAGAGAGAAGCTCAAGAAATAAGGCAAATGGCAGTCGAAAATCTTCAAGCAGAAAAAATAGAAATTGGAAATATTTCGCAAGCAGTAAATACCTATAATTATCTGGGGAATGAAGATAGTAGGTTTATTCATTTATCTCCAGAAACTCTATGGCAATCATTAGTTGATTTTCCCAAATTATTATTAGATGTTAAGAGGATTATCGGACTGTTATATCAGAATCATGTTTTAGTTTTAGGAAGTGAATTCAATGACAAGTTCTATTTGGCAAGGTATTTAGCCAAAGAAATTTATCATCAAACCAACTTAGATGACGTTAAAGTCTTTTTAATCTATACAATAAGTCCCGAAAATATTAATAATGATTTGAGCAAACTACGAGAATCTGCTCAAACAAACTTTGTTATAGCGACCACTGACTATCCGAAAACAAGGTGGGCTGGGATAGGATTAGATAATTATTGGTGGCAGCCAGAAAGAGAAGATATATATATTCCAGAAAGTTTGGTTAATAGTCTGTATGAGCAATTGAATTTTAACACCAAGCTAATCTTAAATTCAGTTATTAATAAATCACCTTCAAGTGAACTAACAAATATCGAAATAAAAGAATATTTGTTCGTCCAACTTGGCAACCAAAAAATTGTCACGTTTGCTGGCATAAATAACTGTGCGAGGATTTTAAATCAGCTTGACATTAACGAAAAAATAAACCAAGAAAAACTAACAGAAATTTTTGCTTTAGCTAATAATCAACGAGAAAGTCTCAAGAAATGGTACAATACTTACTTGAGTTCGCGGGAACAGTTGTTAGCGATTGGTTTGAGCCTCTTTGATGGTCTGTTTGAAGATCAATTTTTTGCTGCTTTAGAGAAGGTTGTAGAAGATGTTTGGCAAAAAAGAGACGCTTCCTTGCAGGCTCTTGATTATAGTGATTTAATCAACCTAAGCAACTATTTTGAGTTTACTGATTTTATTGTTGAAACTAACCAGCTTGATGGATTTAAATTTGTCCAGACACAAGATATAGAAAATAAGTTGGTACTTCGCCAAATAGCACTAAATCGTCCTAATGAACGTCGGCTACTGTTTGAGGTTGCGTGGGATAGCCATCGCCGCCAAATTCTCACCACTTTGCCAACCCTAGTTAATTTCATCAAAGAGTCAGTTCAATCAAATCTTTCCAACTGGGAATTATCTGGAGGCTCTGTCCGACGTAACCAGCTACACAATGTAATTATTGAGACCATTAGTGATCTTGGCTTGGTTTCAAAGAATACAACAGGTAAAGTTCAAAATGCTTTACTTGAACTGGCCGCTCAGAGAGAAATTGCTATTCAGGATGTGGCAGCTAGAGCAATTAAACGATGGTATCAATATGGAGGTGAGCAAGAGTTATTTAAAACTCTTCAGCAGTTCTACTTCTTGACTATCAATAAGCAAAAAGAATTGATAGACGAAAAGAAACCTCGTACTTCAGAACCAGTTAAAAAGCCACAAAATTTAATGTTTTTTGTTCTTAATTTTGTGGTCAATCTTTTTATCAAATTATTCAAAAAAATTATTCCATATTCAGCCAAGGAGAAATCTGAATTACTTAGGGAATACAGCGATTACATTGGCAATAATAATTTTATTCAATCAATTCAAAACTTAGAGGAATTTATTGCCAAAGAAGATTGTTTATTTACCTCAAAAATTATGCTGGGATTAACTTCAGTATATCGCAGCAATGATTTATGGGAAAACAAGCAGGATTCTGTTGAAGAAGATTGCATAGGCGCGAGTGTTGCTCTTGCCGTGGGTTATGCTGCTAGGGACGATCATCAAACTTCAAGTTGTCTGAGAACTGAATTTTTAGACTGGTTGAAAGAGCTTTCAGAAAGTAGATTTCCTCTCGTTCATGTCTATTTCGGTTATCATACTTTGTTTTACCTGGTTCCCCTATACCTAGAGCAACTCAAAGACTGGCTCAAAGAGGTGACACAGAAACATATAGATGTTTTAAATCACGCGATCGCTCTGAGTTTAGCAAATGCTTATAATGTTTCAGGTAATCGAGCAACGATTCGCCAACTACTCAACGAATGGGAACAAGAATCCAGCCCATCAAGCGAATGGGAAAAGACATTGAGAAAACAAGAGGCATTACAAAAAACAGTTGTCTTAACCTATGGACTTATTGAATATCCGAATAACGATGAACTTACAGTTAACCAAGCTTTGAATCGCTTGGGAAAAATCTTAAATAATCAACCATCATTGCTAGTTCGTGCGGCTGTTATTTCTGCTATTTGTAATCTAGCTTTTCGATATTTCAATATCATTGAATTTGAACTCCAAAATTTAGTAGCTAACTTTAGAGCTAATGAAGCAGAAAAGTTTATTAAAATTTTGACTGACATCTATCTCAAACAACGTGCTAATCTTTCAGGAGGAAATGACGAAATTAAAGTTAACGAACGTTCCTATCAAATTTGGACAGATTCAGAGCGCCCCCTCACAGAGATAGAAAAGGCAATGTATCGCTGGATTCGGAGAATGGAGCCAGAAGTACCTCAAAATCAAGTAAGAGAGCCAGAACATAAAACCGCAGCCCAGAAGGTTGCTTTAGCTGCTTTCACTTCTTTTGCTGTCAATTTAGATCAAGAAGAAGAGCGACTTATTCAAGAATTGAAGGGAGAAACCAACCATGCAGAATCTTGATACTAACCAATCTTCTCGTAGCAGAAATGAATCACGACAAAGGCCTTTATACAAAGCCTTTAACTTATTACCAGAAGCGCGGAAACAGAGAACAGTACGCCAAGACGCACTTAAGTTTGTCCTCCGCAAGTGGAAGAAAAATCAAGAACGGGAAATCCCCATCATTTCCAAGAGACTCCAATTTTGGTTATTCTTGTCAGATTGGTGGTGGCTAATGTCCGCAATTTTCCTCATTTCAGGATTGGCTGCTATTAACTATGCTAATCCTTGGCACAAACAAAGTGAGAAAATAACAGACTGCGTCAAAGAAAATCAGTGTATTGTCCTTCTTCAATCGGCCAGTGTTGATGATTTCTTTTCTCCTGACTTCGACACAGGCGAACTGACAGTAAAATTCACAGCAAACGGAACTTCAGACGATTATTTAGGAATTCGTAATCAAGGAGATGGCGAGGACGAAATTAGGACAAAAGACAATAATGTAAGCTATGGAGGTAAAATTATTGGCAGTTTTGAGGGAGGCAAAGAGACAGAACCTTTACTTGTCAAATTTAATACTAGCGCCACACGAGAAGCGGCACAAGCTTTAGTCCGCAACATTGTCTATCAAAGTGTATCTAGAAATCCCAAAATAGGCTCTCGTCAAGTTGAGTTCAAAATTACTGATGGGGATGGAGGAATTAGCAAACCCTTTACGATTAAAATTCAGGATAAAGACTCAATTCTGAATGTTCCTAGCTCTCAAACAGTTAAAGAGAATGCTAACTTATCTATTAGCGGAATCAGCCTTTTATCTGCTGATAATTTAACCTTGACCATCACCCTAAAAGCTACCAATGGAACCCTCAATATCAAGCCTAATGTCGCTAAAGGATTGACAGCCAAAGACATCAGTAACAACCAAAGTACACAAGTCACTCTCACTGGCACTGTTAAACAAATTAACAGCACATTAGCCGACTCTGGAGGACTCATCTATCGAAGGAATAAAAATTTCAGTGGCGAGGATATGCTCACTGCTACAGTTAGCGATGGAGAGAAAATAGTGCTGTGGCCTCCTAGCAACTCGGAAGATGTTAATTCTAATCTTGATAGCAAATCGATTAGCATCACCGTTGTTCCTACCAATCCTCCTCCTATTATTACCGTACCAAGTAAGCAATTCACTAACCAAAATACTGACTTACCAATTAGTGGAATGACTCTCAGCGATCCCAATAATCCAAACCTGACAGTCACTCTTGAAGTCACCAATGGTATTCTTACTGTTAAAACAGACATACCTAATGGACTAACCGCCAACGACATCGAGAATAATAAAACCAAAAAAATTACTCTCAAAGGCGATACGACTAAAATTAATAAAACTTTAGCCAATGCCGCCGGAATCATTTACCGAGGTCGGCAAAACTACGCTGGTTCAGACAATCTAATCATCACAGCCAGTGATGGCAGTAAAACTGATAGGGAAACTATTGGTATTACTGTTAATGATAATCCTGTCATTAGTATTGCTAAAGTTCCTGAAGATGTTTCCTCTGTCCCATCTGGTAGCAGTAATGCCACAATTGTAGGAGAACCAGGGCAGAAAAATATTCGCAGGGGTCCTGGTTTAGAATACCCAACAAGACATATTGCCTATCCCGGCGATCGCGTTCAAGTTATCAAATCTGTTAGAAATAGCGATAACTTCATTTGGTATCATATATATTTTCCCCAATCAGGAGCAGACGGATGGATTGCAGGTAATTTACTTGCTGTTGATGGTCAAACTACTTATCCAAGTCAACCGCAAATCCAACCTCCATCTCAATCTCCACCAAAAGTTTCGTCCAGCGGAACTAATGCCGCAGTTAGCGGCACCCCAGGAACCAAAAATATACGTTCTGGCGCTGGGACTGTTTATGGGGTGGTAGGAACTGTCCGTACAGGCGATCGCCTACAAATTTTGGGTAGTAGCTATGATAGAGGGGGTTATCAGTGGTATAAAGTCTATCATCCTCAGTCTGGTACGACAGGCTGGATTGCTGCTCAATTAATTATTCCTGACTAGCTCTAGTGTGACAATAAGTAACTGCACACAATTACTACAACTAATATGAAATCTTTTATTTCAGATTTTCGATATTTTATTATTCCTATAATTGTTGTAATGGGTGTATCGATTTATTTAGGGTTTAAACAGCCGACTGAACCGCCAACCACTGCGATAGTTTCTACCTCGCCTTCAGTTTCTTCTACTTCTCTAAATTCCCCTGCTCCTATCCCTAAAAATACTCTAACGCCTCCCTTACAGCGACCTTATCCTTTGGCAAATACATCCAAAGCTTTGCCAGTTCCTTCGCCCATGGTTACTGGTGCTGATGATATCTATTCACTATCTTCGCCACCTCCCAAGAATTACACTGTACTTTCACCCCCTAACCAAACTGAAATTCCTTTTCATATAAAATACGAAGAAAATGCTAATGATTTAGTGGAAATTGGTATTTTCTACGAACGTAAAGCATATCTAAATCGAGAAGCGGCAGAGATGTTTAAACAGATGCAATTAGCCGCTCAACAAGAGGGAATTGAGATCATTCCTGTTTCTGGCTTTCGCTCAGTTGCCGATCAAAAAAAGCTGTTTGAGCGACAAATTCAACGCCAAGGAAGCAAGAAAGCAGCCTCTAAACTGAGTGCGCCTCCAGGTTTCAGCGAACATCATACAGGCTATGCTCTCGATGTTGGTGACGGTAAAAGTCCTAATACTATCCTCAAATTGACATTCGACTCTACTGAAGCCTATCGCTGGCTAGAAGTTCACGCTGCTCAATATGGCTTTGAACTATCATTTCCGAAAAACAATTTCCAAGGTGTTAGTTATGAACCTTGGCACTGGCGTTTTGTCGGTTCAGCAACAGCTCAAGAAATTTTTAGAGTAGCAAAGACACAAAGACAATGATTATACCTAGACTCTCTCGTTGACAAAAGGTCATTAGATAAAATTCTAGCGTTAAAACCAAAAATGTTGGGTTCTTCGTTACTTGGTATGATTCTATATGGAGACATAAATCGACTAAATCCTGATCTGGCAAGAGATTTAATTGATTAGTTCGCTCCAGATCGCAAACAATTGACAAAAATCGCAGTAATGTCTGTTTCTATAAGGGTTTCATCCCTTATAACCCTGTCCGTTGCATAAGACAAACCGAAGAGCCGTTTATTCATCGAGTTAAAAAAATTTTACGGAAGACTGACTATCAGAATTTTTGTGCTAAAAATAACTTAACTAAAATGTCGGGCTAAGTAAAGCCAAGATCGAGTTAGAGGTAAAAATGACAGTCATTCAATTTGTTATCGAAGGTCAAGATGCCAAGTTAGCCGCTACAGAGTTAGTAGCGATTAAGGGCATTCAAGGAAACTGGAAAACTGATGAAACAAACAAAAAAGAAGGGACAATAGCAGTAATTGCTAGTATTATAGGGATAGTCGGGGGAACACTAGCGATCGCTGAACAGATTCGTCAATGGTATCAAGAATATACCAAAGAAAAAAAAGCTAAGGCAATAGATAAAGTGCTTATTGTTTGCGATGGTCAACGATTACTACTAGAAAATGCTTCTATTGAGCAAATTAATCAAATTTTAGAGAATATTGCCCAAAAATAAATGCAATCCTTATACATAGAGCTAAGACCGATAGATAAACAGCGCATAGAGCTACGCTATCATCACGTTGAGGTAAATGAAGGGAGTTATGAGCCGCAAATCGTTGATATTTCCAGTATTCAATCCCTCATTGCCCAAAGTGAGCGTGATTTTTATGTGTCATCTTTTCCCGACCTAGTCAATATTGGTCAACAACTCTTTATCTTTTTAGACAGTCCTGGGAGGTATTTAACAAGAGCCATGGAAAGCTGTCAAGAAGACGGTTTAATTTTAGCCATTGACACGGGAAATGGAGATGAAACAGGGATTAGACTGTCTCATTTACCCTGGGAAGTTCTTCATGACGGTTCTTACTTTCTCGTGGACAGACTTGCCCCTTCTGTTGTTCCTCTGCGTTGGACAAAAAGTAAGGTAAAACCTCGTGAGCCACAAAATAGAGCTTTACGGATTCTCTTTATGGCGACCTCCCCTGAACCCCCCATTGAGCCAATTTTACAATTTGAGCGGGAAGAAGCGCAGATTTTAGAGACAACGCAGGAAATTCCCCTTTATTTACAGGTTGAGGAAAGTGGCTGTTTAGATGAGTTAAATCAACTGTGGAGACGCTATCAGCAAGATTATTTTGATATTTTTCATCTTACGGGTCATGCTTCCATAAACCAAACCGACAAAAATCACCCTTTTCCCTATTTTGTAACGGAAAATCCGGACGGTACACGGCGTAATGTCACCGCTCAAGAGATTGCTAAGGCATTATATCCTCGTTTTCCCCAATTAGTTTTTCTTTCAGGCTGTCGCACAGCGCAAAATGGTAACGAAGGCACATTTCCCTCAATGGCGCAGGAATTAATTAACCAGGGAATTAGATCCGTTATCGGTTGGGGGTATCCCGTTGCAGACATTAGTGCTACCAAAGCTGCCTCAACCTTATACTCTGAGTTAGCGGCAGGATATGATCTGACTCAAGCGATTCATAGCACTTATCGGAAACTGCGAGAAGATAGCATCCCTGATTGGCATTTTTTCCGTTTATATATTCGTGGGGACTGTCCAAATGAGATGGTAGTTACTCAAGACAGTTTAACCTTTCAAACAACTCAAACCCTTAAAATTGAAGACTTATTTCTTGATCCCAATCATCCCAATAGTCCCAGAGTGGTAACAAGGGAAAACTTTGTGGGACGACGGCGTTCGCTGCAACGTTGTCTGAAATATTTACGCAATCCGCCAGGGATCTTAATTCATGGCATGGGCGGTGTGGGAAAAACGACGTTAGCGCAACGATTACTAGAGCGTTTAACAGCTTATGGGATTTTTAGCCACCATCAGCCTGAAGAGCGTGAGAAATACTATGATATTGTTTTTAACCATCGCCAGATTGATCCCGATAAACTTATTCGCTCGTTACAAGATATCGCCAGTAATGCGGGTTTAGATATTTTGAAGGGGGATTTGCCTTTTGGTAAAAAATTGACCAATTTTTTTAAATTTGGTTTAGAATCACCAGGACAGTCTTTTATATTTGTTTTAGATGATTTTGAAGTCAATTTAGAACCCAATGCGAATGGCGAATATATCCTTAAGTCGGACGCAGTGAGAACCTTAATTCCCTTATTGGGAGTTATTAGAACAAATGGGCTGAATCATCGAGTGATTATTACTTGTCGCTATAACTTTACCTTAGCCGATGAGAGATTAAATAATCTGCTGAAAAGGGAACAGTTGACCGCCTTTGAAGGGGAAGATTTACGCAAAAAACTCGACCGTTTAGATGCTTTTAATAATAAATCTGATATTTCAGTTGATTTACAGCAACAAGCGATTAATTTAGCTGATGGAAATCCTCGTTTATTGGAGTGGTTAGGAAAGGTCTTAATTTCTAGATTGGTGAACCATCAACCGCTTTTTCAAGAAATAGCTGATAAAACGGGACAATTTCGCCAGAAAATCACTGCACAAACTTTAGAACAACCTGACGAATTACGCCAACGTCTTCAGCAACAAATTGAAGATAAAGTAAGGGAATTTCGGGAAAATATTCTCGCTAAGTTACTTCTCGAACAACAATCTCAGGATTTAAGGAGATTATTATCTTTAGCATTGGTTTTTCGTCTTCCTGTTCCTCGTCCTGCTTTTGCGAGGGTTTGCCAAGTTATTCCGAACGCGGGTAAACATATTCGCCGTGCTTCGGATTTAGGATTATTAGAAGTAACGCCAGAGAAAGATTACCTGAGAGTTCCCCGTATTTTAGAAACTTTTCTCGATTTTCCTGCCGATAATGAAGGGATTTATCAGACCGCAGCCCGTGCGCTTTATCAAAGTTGGTGGCCGTCAAGTGATATCTTAACAGAACCAGAACAAAAGGAAATTTATCGATTAGCGCGTTTAGCCAAGGACATAGAAATAGCGGTTGAAGTAGCTGTTACTTTAACCAATCAATGGCTTCTTAAAGGACGTCATACAGAGATTAAAACCCTTTGCCAAGAGGTGTTAACTTTATCTCAAGATTATCGTATCTTATACAATCTCGCTTATGCAGAACAGTTTCTAGGGGGGATGAAAACTGCCAAAACTTATATACAGGAAGCGTTTAAACTCTGCCCCCGTGAGGATGAAGAAAAAAAGGCTTTAATTATTGCTTTTTTGGCTTCGTTACTCAGCATGGAAGGAAATCTATCTGCGACAAATTATTTATGTCAAGAAGTTGAAAAAATGAGCAACACAAAAGGCAAAGCAGAAGCCTTAGGTGCTTTAGCTGTGTTGAAAGGTACAGAACAAGATTTTGAAAAAGCAGAAAGCTATATCCAACAAGCACTAGATATTCATCAAAGATTAGAAAATGATATGGGAATTGCTCAAATATTTAATTATTGGGCAATCGTTAAAACAGGACAGGGATTAATAGATGAAGCTTTTTCTTGCTATCAACAAGCGATTGATCAATTTAGAAGTTTAGGGAAATTACAAGAACTGGCTTCTACTTTATTATTTGTTGGTGGTTTACATTTACTGTTAGAACAGGTAAAAGAATCTACAAGTGTTTATCAGGAAGCGATTAATCTGGTTCAAAAAATCGGAGAAAATGTTAATAAACTTCAATTTTTATTTGCATCGGGAATCGTCGCTGTCAGTCAAGGCAATATGGAACAAGGACTGACTTTTTTACAGCAAGCTCTAGACTTAGCCCAAAAAGAAGGTAATAATCTTATTCAACCTTTCCTTTTGGTGATGTTATCCTCGATTTATATAGCTCAAGAACAATATGCAATGGCAGAAAATACCTTGCTAGAAGCATTGAAATTAGCAAAACTAACAGGCAATACAATATTACAAATTCAAGGATTATACCTATTTGGATTAATTAAAGCACAAAAGGAAAAGTGGGATGATGCGCTAATTATTTTTCAAAAAGGGTTAGCTTTGTGTGAGTCAATGGGAGCTAAGGAAAG
>Ga0068879_1742239_pt1 | contig 10709 bp, 1 predicted proteins | sample NOAtaT_7_FD_65538 | JGI IMG/M metagenome (GOLD analysis project Ga0068879, IMG submission 65538) | Metatranscriptome of freshwater lake microbial communities from Lake Erie, under a cyanobacterial bloom - NOAA_Erie_Diel1S_2200h metaT... | ecosystem: Environmental > Aquatic > Freshwater > Lake ...
GTCCAAATTTAAATTAAATTGTACATTTAATAGAAATATACATTTAGTTCTTTCAATTTATTTTCAAAATTGATAAAAGACAAAAACAATAAAAATTATTAAATATTTTCCTTATTCTATTCCCCATTCCACAGCTTATCATTCCTAGCTGTCAAGTCATCAGCAAAGTTCACTAAATAGTCAGACATCAATTGCCTCAACTTTTCAAACTTCTTTGTCGATGATTTTTCGACAATTTCTTGTTCATTTTTCTCCAAAATTTCCTTCATTAAAAATTTGGGAATTTCTTCAGTCAAATTTTTCTCGCATTTTCTTTTGACTTCTTTGGAGATTTGTTGGAAATTAAGCTCTTCAAAAATATGTCGAACAGCCGACGGCATTCCAACCTTATCAGCTGATTCGATGACATTTTCTGTAAATTCATACAACAAATCATTTGCAAAGATTTCAAATTCAATTTCCGTAATTTTCGGCATATTTCCTTCATTTGTGCTGAATAATGTCTCATTGGTCCATTTCTTAAGGAACGCGTAAGCCAGTGTCAAGTTTGAGTTGAAGTCTGTCGCATTTAACCAAAAGTCACCAAGATCGAGAACCGATGGAGTTGAATGGTTGAAATTTGGACTCGGATTATCGATGAAGTTGAAGTTTCTAGCTGGAATGTTGACATCCTCAGGAACAAACTCAACATTTCTAGGTTTCCTTGGTGAATTATTTTTCTCAACTTTTTTCTCGCTCAATTTAATGTCAAAGATCTTTGCCTTTGGTCGAATCTCTGCAATTTCTGGAGCTCCTGCTTTTTCCTTGTTGAACTGAACCAATTGTGATGCTAACTTCCAGTTGTCACCTTTGTCCTTATAAATCACAACAGTAGCTTTCAATTGACGATCAATATTCAAGCTGTATGCCCTGTCAATGACTCCAGCTGGTAAATGATCTTCCCAACGAATTACCTTGCAAGTGTCACAACCTTCCGTAAAGTTTGGCAATTTCTTCCTCAAAGTGTCTGCATTTTTAATACGAATTTGTCGATTTTTATTGGCAATTTCACGAATTGGTTTTGTGTTGATGGATCTTAAGACTTCAAACATACCATTTGTGATGAATTTTACAATTCCATCATCTGGAATTTCAAAAACACCTCGGCGCATCTTCAACTCATTATTTTGACGGTCAAAAAGTCTGAGAATTTTAACTTTTTCAAGTTCTCGAATTCTGATTCCTTCTACAGTGTCGTAAAATTCTGCTATCGTGCCATTACCTTCAGTCAATGCAATCTTTGTTTCTGGTTCTGTATATTGATGAAAAATTTCTAATTTTCCCGCCTTTTCTCTTGTAAAGATTGCAGCTCCAGGGACTTGATCAGTCATGATGATTGATACTTTGTTGTCATCCCTCTTTTGTCTGTCACTCAAATCGATATCAATGACGGTTTTATTGTATAAAACTCGTCCTGGCTCACTGTCAGGAGTCCTTTTTCTTTCAAAGACAATTCGTCCATTATCATTCGAATTATTATCCGCAGGTTCTGCTATCTTTATAAATCCTTTGTTCATATTAAATGCCGTTGGAAGATTTGACAATATAGGTTTGTATTCGAAAGCAGAATTAAAATCTTTAACGGTAAATACATCTTTAACATTAGTCCAGCCTGTCCTGAACATTTGACAAATTCCACCAGCTGTTCGTCTTCTTCTAGCGCCACATGCGCTCAGGCCTGGAGCATATCTGTCGTAGTCCTCACGAGTACCATAAACAACAAACTTGCCATGCTTAAATACTTCTCGTTGTGCTTCTGCTGCAAGTTGTTGTGCTCGTTGTCTGATTGAATCCTGAATATCTGAGTTTGAATGTCTCGATCCTCTATCTACTCGAGAATATGTTTGATCTCTTTTTATGTTCAGCTTTGCCACATTCGCCTGAAGTTTTAAACATTGTCCTTTGACAGCCGTGCCAACACTCTTTATATCATTCCATTCTTTTGAAAATACTGCCTTAATATCTGCTTTTGTTGTTGTTGCAATTCCTTCTGTAAACTTCTTTCCTAACAACATACCGTTCATTACTGCTGCATAAGTACCAAAATTTTGATTCCAATTTAATGGATTAAAGTCATTATTAGCAGCACTTCCCATGATGTATCCGACACCAACGCTTCCCAAAAATTTATACAATGGATGATCTTTGTTGGCAAATATAGCTTTTATATGATGAAAGTTCTTTGGTCTTAAGTTTTTAAAGAATTGTAACAAAACCTTTGGTTGCTTTAAGAATTTGGCAACATCTTTACCCAATTGGATTGAAACTAATGGCATTGTCATACCAAGTGAAAAGCCATCTAGTAAACTTTTGTATAGTGCTGGATTTTTTGGATCCCATTGCCAAAATTTAGTGTTTCCTTCATTTAATGCTAAACCACTTTGGGAGAAAGCAGCAAGGCCTATAAAAGTTGCGGTAGCAAAGAATGCAATCTGTTTTGTACGTGTTAAAGTGTCTTTAAATTCTACGACACTGAATCCACCTTTCACAGTTGAAACACCAGCACTAAGACCAGAAAATATAGCTGATATTGTCCCTGGATCATTAAAATTCCATTCTAATGGATTCCAGCTGCCATTAGCAGCAGCAGCTGAAATGTATGCGTTAATTGCCATGAGAGTTGGCGTTAAAATATAATGAAGCGTTCCAATCGTCTTCAAAAAGCCGCCTGGCAAAAAAGCACCGGACAATGCTCCACTAAAAAAACTCAGATATGTCCCTGGATCTGTAAAGTCCCACTTTGAAGGATCCCAACTTTTATTATGAGATGCTGCAGAAAGGTATCCACCTACAATGCCAAATATAAGCCCAAATAGGAATGCAAATTCACCATCAGGATCGATAAATGAGACTGGAGAATTTCCACTGAACTTGTATGGACTGAAGTATTGAGATTGTGGATCTGTCTGTAGGAATCGACCGATTGTTGGATCATAGAACCTCGCGTGGAAGTTGTATGTTGAAGATTCTTCGTCAAGCTCCTTTCCATGATACAAATATCGAATATCTGCACTATCGTCAGCTACAAACTTCCTCATTGTCTCTCCATATGGTAAAAAGTCATAAGAAGCAACAACTTCACCATCTCGAATGACAAGTCTGACTGATCCTGAATGATCTGTGAAGATGCTATGGAACTTATCATTTCGGATGAATCCAATCATTCCTCTTGGTCCATAGATGTAATGAGTCACGACCTCATAGCATGTCTTGTCTTGTTGGTTGAAGTTCATGACTCGATCCATCAGCACATTACCGTCCTCATCACGGATGTACAGAATCTCCTTAGTGATTTCATACTTGTTGTTGTAAACTTGCTTCAGGATCCTCTCACCTTGCGAATTGTAATGGAACTTGATTGATCCGCCACTAGTGAGCAGCACTTCCATGACTCTTCTTGAAACTGGATGATAAATGATCTTCTTGACTCCTTTGTGCGGTGCTGATGTCATGTTGCCATATCCATCATGATCAACTGTGTAAGTCTGTCCTTTAATGTTCAGTGTCTTTAACTTACTTGTATTTTCATGATAGTCAAGCTTCACACTTTCAAATCCGGTAGCGAATTTCTTATGGTTACCATTAGGATCAATCTCATACGAAGCTGTATCAAAGGCTGTCGAGAGTAGCTCATAAGTAAAAGTTTTAGAAACAACTCCAACAATATCAATGATTTGTGAATTTTTGTAACTTTTTAGACCCAAAACAAGTTTTTTGTTAATTGGAGTTATCAAAGTGTCTTGTGAGGATGGTAAGAGTTGATGCTGAACCAAACCATCAAACAAGTTCCTTGCATATCTCTTAAACATTTCCAGTTGAACTATAACTGTGTTGGTTGCTGCTGACTTCCAACTTAGGAAGATTTTCTCAAATTCTGTGTACTCCATAATTACTTTATTTTCAATTGTATATAGTATCAGCTGCTGAACAACTGACAGAAGTTCTAGAAAATCATAATTTTCATTTTGTCCTAGCTCATTTAGAAGACTGACTATATCATCATCTCTCAACAGTGATGACGTTCCTCTAGTTCCAATCGATGACTTTTTATCCGACCTACGTTGATCCACAGATATGAAATGTCCAGCTTTTAAAATATTAAAAATTTTGTGCGATGCATAAATACCAATTTCGGGCATTTTGTCATGAAACGTGCTCATTTGAAGCGGTTCGGCTTCTTCCTCATCTTTGGTTGAGAAATATTTTGACTTTACCAATTCTCTGTGAGTTCCGTATGTGAATCGATGTCCATAATGTTTAGGAATTTGACGTTTTGCTGATATTTCATCATAAATGTGATCATCAAAACATTTTAAAGGCAGATTTAGTTCCGCGTTGGTGTTGAGTAGCTTTGAGAATCGGAGACCTTCATCAGAAATAAACTTTGAGGATTTCAAAGAAGAAATGCAAGCGTCACGTTTGGGATCTGCTAGAACTTTATCAATTTTTGACTGACGGGATGTTTGCGTGTCTCTTTTGGTCTTGACTGTTGATTCCTTTCTCTGTTTAGATGTTATTTGATCTTTCGAACTAGAGCTTCTCTTGCGAATGATGTTTTTAACACTAACTTTTTGTCTAATGCTTCTTACTCTGTTTTTCATTGGTTTTGCAGACTTTATTCCATTTTCTATTGATGATTCGACAATGGCAGCCCTCTTGCTGCGATTCTCTACAGAATCTTCTGCACTTTTAGAATCAGATGATGATAATTGTTCTGGAACAATTTTGTTTCTTAATGAATTATCCCTTTCATTATTCATCGGTTCTGAATTCAGATTGACTGGCCTTAAGTTGTCTCCATTTTGATTTTCTGACCTGAGATTTTCCTCTTCCACAACACCATCTTTATAATCCTCATAATCTTTATCACCAGATTCATTTTCCTTTTTGTTGAGCTTTTCGAAAAATTTATCAGACCATTTTGCATTGTATGCTGTTTTCATGACAATTCCATCACCATAACCACGTTGTCCATATCCACCATCGATGTAGGATATGTCTTCAGACATGAATTCATCATCAATATTGTTCATGTATCCTGGAGAGTTGTAGCTGTATTTTCTATTAAGATTGTTGAGCTCGTGAATTTCACTTGCTGGCTGTCCATTGGCACCATAACTGAATTTAGCAAAGCAGAAGGGTTTCTCAACAGTTCCAATTCCAATCAGCTGTCCAGCTGCATTGTAGGTATTCTTTACTTTCAAGGTTTTACCCTCGTCAGTTGTTGGATATGTCAGAACTTCCACGTTGTCACCCTTGTACTTTCTTTGAAGATCAAATGTTACTTGAAGGCTGTCAGTTAATGTAGGAACTGTCACCTTTCGTGACACAATTTTGTCTTCCTCATTTTCATCATAATTAATTTCTTCAATCACAGTTGTGTCGTGGTTGATTGTTTCAATAGTTTTTGACTTTCCATCATTTAATTGAATTTTTTGAAATTCTGTGGCTTCAGTATGGAAGTTGCTTTCAAGGAATTTCTCGAGGTACTCGACACTGACTGGTCTTGCGATGTGTCCAGTTTCTATTAATGATCCAGACGAGTCGTAGTTGCAGTAAATTGTTTGACCATCATTTGGATCAGCATTGAATGTTATTGTAAACTTAAGCAGGTTCATGGAATTGTACAGCATCACTTGACGACCAACATCCGGTGTTCTTTTTTCAATCACATTTCCATGCTCGTTGTATTTAAAATGAGAACCAAGCTGCTCTTGGAGCTTTTTATCCCCATCAGACAATCCAGCTTCTCCTACTTTATACGTTTCACCAATTCTTAAGAAGGTCTTGGCTGCTTCATGATATTGTGGAGACAAAACCTTGACAACTCGTCCTTCCGAGTCATGCTCAAATGTCATGAAGAGATCATCAAAATTTGGAACTCGAACATATTTTGCGACTTTATATCCATGTTTATCAAGTACGATGACTCTTTTACTTCCATTTGATAAGTCTTCAGCATGTTTTGTGAATCCTTGACTATCGGGAAAGTAAGCATTAAGGAACGGAATTTTAAAGTCTTTGCTATAAGTTGTCGAAAAGCTTGAGTGCAGTGAATAATCTTTTCCAGGTTGTCCAACCTTTTGCTTCTCGTTGAGAGGACTTTTGAAGAAAATTGTCTGTGAATATGGAAATCCTTCATCTCCTGGATTTTCAGTCACAACGTCACCTTCAATTTGTCCTGTTTTTGAATCAAATGATTTTATGAAATTACCATGGAACTTTAAGAGTGGCTCTGATGATGACTTTGTTACTTTTGTTGGCTTTGTGTTGACTATTTCACGACCGAATCTGTCATAGACGTATTGAGTAATGATTGCTGAGTTTTCAGACACTAGTTTGATGACTTGCTGCTTCTCATCGAATGAATTATGGTAAAAGACTTCAACTTTCGGACTGTTTAGGACAAAAATGTTCCTGACTGCTACTTTTCCAAGGAAATTTAATGAAAATCCTTTCCAAGTGTCAGTAAGCTCCTCATCAAGTTTAATGACTCCATCGACCCAAATTACTGTCCTCTTTTGGTACTTAAAGACAGTCAACTCACAATGTTGTGGAATGTTGGAAATCCTACGATTATTAACGTTCAGTTCTGCTTGATTGCTGCCATTTGAGATGAGCTTAATCGAGTCTGATGTGAATTTAAATTCAAACTTAGAGGTTTCAGTTGAATCTAGTGACACTTCGAGCCTTAAAGCTGCAGATTTTTCATCCATCATCTTCTCATCTCTGACCTTAATAACTCCATCAGATATTTTACTATCGTACAATAGTTCCGTTGGTAAAATCGACCAGTTCTGCTCGACATTCATCTTCCACCTGTTTGTAAACATAATTTTGTCAAAGTCTTCATAAAATCCAGAAGATAGGCTGAACTTTGTGATAACTTTCGGTGAATCCTTTTCTCCTTCATTTCGAATCAAAAACTGCTCAAGCTTTCCGTTTTTCTTCGTCCTTCCAATTTCTTTATAGTTGATTGAATCAAAAAACATTCTTGTGATCTGTCCATCATTGTGAATGCCTGCAATGGCATCACGATTCTCATTATAAACATTTACAGTCAGACGATGTGGTGCTGGATAAAAAACAACATTGTCAATATCAATGGAATCATTTGCTGGTCCGAATGCTGTTATAGTTATTTTTATGTCCACAGTATCAAATTCAGGAAGGGTTGGATCTTGCTGTTTCTGACTGTTGTAACTTCCGCGCACTAGCTTTGGAATATCGATGGAAACTTCAACATTTGACCATTCGCCAGTTTTATATTTAAGCTTGCCTAAAATTCCATATAGTTCAGTGAAACTGCGTCCATCTTTTGAGTAGCTGATGACTGCTTTGAAATTTTCTGTCGAGTCATTTAGTTTCAATATGTTTGACCGCATCCAGGCAGCAACGGTAAAAATTTCATTCTTGTTTTTTGGTATGAATGACTTCTCAAACTTATCATCTGTGCTGAGTCGAAGGTAATTTTTACCAGTCAATGCAAAGCCTCTTTTGACGACGTTTTGTGAACTGAATGTCCATCCATCAGTTTCTTCATAGTCTTCAAATCCAAGATATCCGAATGCACCGTCAGATTTTTTGTAAGGAATAATATTTGAAATTTGAAGTGTTCCTGATATGTCATACAATAAATTATCAGAATAATCCTTGTCAGATTTTGGATCCTCCTCTTTAACCTCTGACTTTAGCAAATTTTTGTTACTATCATAATAGTTCGTGATCTGCTCAATTTCAGCCTCATCATTTCTGTTGATGACATACTCAACCCATCCGTTTTCATCTGCTGAATATCCATTCATTGTCTTAACAAACGCTGTCCATAATTTTTGATTAACCTTAAACGATCGTTCATAGTTGTTGACACGAGTAATTGAACTGGATGAGTCAATGACTGGTTGTGGCCAATTTCTCATATCTTTCCACATTTCTGTCATTTTGATGGCGGCTTGTGGCTTGTTAGGCAGATATTTTGCCATATTTCTGACATTGATTTCGTAAGGTTCAGAATGTGACAAGTCACTTGATACCTTGATGGTTATAAAGTATCCTTGATTTGACTCAAACATCAGATTCTCCTTCTCGAATGTCACATGATTAACAATTGACTTTCCATCATCGAACACAACCAATTTTGTGATGTCATTATCAGGTTGATATGCAATATATTGTGGATACATATTTATCATCATGTTAGGTTGCTTAAGGACAATATCAAGCTTATACGACTGATCCTTCTGACTGACAAGTTTGATAGTGTTTGGATCTTTGTTATCAAAAATTAATTTGTAATATTCACCAAGTTTGACTTCACGTTTGCTATCAATTGATTTTTTACTCCATTTATCACCCGTCATGTGGAACTGGACGGCCTCGGAGAAGAACATGTCATTCTTTCCATTATCCATTACTGGATAATATTGTGACCATTTTAGGAAGATATTACCTCGTGCCTTTTCTTTGGTAGCGTCACTCATCTTTTTTAAGTATTCTCTCCTCGTTTCTTCTCTCTGATTTTTGTTACGAATTGAATTAACCTCTTTTTGAGGACTTCCATCGAAATCAACAACTCGAAAGACATATTTGCCTTTTGATACTTGATATTTCATCGTCATATTGAATCCTTCATTTGGAACTATTAATTTTACATCCGAAATTTTTTCTTGATCCTCATATAACTCTTCGTTCTTGATCACCTTATAATTATCGCCGACTGTGATGAAGTTGAAAACCGTCCGAAATTGACCGTTGTTTGGTTGAAAAATTAAATTTGAAATAATTACGACATTATTCATGACTTTCACTTCATTTTGTTCAAGAGGCTCCCGGGCTTTCTTTTGCGTTTCATCATTGATGTCAAACAAATCGATTATTCTGTCAACACTTGATTCAATATCTTTTTTGAGGATATTATCCTTCCACTCACCATTGTCAGTTTTGTAGACAACACGCAACAGTGACTTTTCACGTACGAAAATTGATTTTCCTTTTATAAAAACTTTCATATTCTTGTCTGAAAAGACAATTTCATATTTATCCCATTGTTCTAAATTCCACTTCTTCTGGAATACAATGAGTTTCAATCCATCCTGAATGACGATGTAATCCCGTCCTGTTGTATGAACACGTGAATCTTTGCTGTAACTGTCTTCGAAAGGTGTATCGTGCCACTTTTCCCTTCCATTTTGATGGTAAATTACTAAGCTGCGGTTAGCTTCGGTCGTGTATGTAACAACCAAAAAATTCTGACTGAAACTGACCTGTAAGGATTCAGTATCAATAGCATTTTTATTTTTATCAGAATATAAAAATTTCTTGACCATCTTGAAGGTTTTTGTATTAAAAACTTTTATCAAAACATCTTTATCGATAATTGCAGCGAATGAGATAATTCCTGGCCCGTATGAAATGACTGGTCGGTTTTTTAGGAGAAACTTCTTTTCTAGCTGCGGTGGAGGAATCACTTGTTTATCATAAGTGAACTTTGTAGTCACACCATGAAACATTCCAATTTCAGATGGTAGAACTTTATCAAAAATTTTCTGATTTTTCATGCTTAAAACTTCCTCGGATTTACCATCGGACATGACTTGAGTCAATGCCTTAAGGACTCTCTTCTTGCCATCAAATAGATCATAAATCAATCCAAAATCCTGCTCATAATTTTCAGTCTCGACCTTGATTCTCTTCAAAAAATGCTTCTCAACCAAGAAATTTCCCATCCTTAAATTCCCTTCGTCAGTTTTCAGCTTCAATTCCTCATTCTCTGATGTCTCCTTTAATCCATACTCAAATTCAACCTTGACATCACTTCCATCATCGATTGACTTCAGCATGACTTCAGATGTATATGAAACTTGACGATTCAATTCATGCGTGACATCCACAGTCTCATAACGATAGAAAATTGATTTTCCATGAATTTTTGAATGTTTCTCAGCCAAAAACCAAGCCACAGGGATCTTCAACAAATTTTCAGGATCACTTCCAGTTTCACGCCAGTGTCTATAGGACAATTCATAAAGAGTTGATCCAGTGCCACCGACATTTCCATAAACAAGTTTTTCAATATCAGATTCAACGACAAAATATTCCTCATTTGGGTAATACATCACGTCAACATCGCCTTTTGGATCATCGAGCAGTTTAAATTCATTCGGCCCAACACCTTCGAGTGTCATTTTGGTTCCCATCGAGTTGATGTAATAAATTGCGTCATTTTTAAAAACACTTTTTTGATGATCGATTGAGATGAAATGTTTAGTCAATGGAATTTCACACTCGATTCCATCCTTGTTGGACATGTAAATCAATTCAATTTCAATTTTCAGCAATGGGTTCAAATTTACCTTCACAATTGGAAGTGAGAAGCTCATATCGCCATTAACGACGCTGACAGACTTTTGAATAGCTGTTTCATCAGTATATTCTGACCACTTTTTGATGAATTTTGATGGAATTGGAGGTCGGTCTAATGGAGTATCCGGAATATTAAAAATTGGTGTAGTGTAGGTTGAAGATTCATGCTCTTCTGCTTTATCGTCCTCATGACTGATGAAAAACGGTGATGTATCGTTCATTGCTTGTTGATATTTTTGTGAAGCTCTTTTTTCAAAACACTTCTATCACTTTTCACATTCACTTATGTTATGATGCTAACTTGTACG
>Ga0068879_1041208_pt1 | contig 10599 bp, 4 predicted proteins | sample NOAtaT_7_FD_65538 | JGI IMG/M metagenome (GOLD analysis project Ga0068879, IMG submission 65538) | Metatranscriptome of freshwater lake microbial communities from Lake Erie, under a cyanobacterial bloom - NOAA_Erie_Diel1S_2200h metaT... | ecosystem: Environmental > Aquatic > Freshwater > Lake ...
GGAGATGGGGTAAGTTGGCCAAAACTGTTTGTTCATCTACCCCAAAATCAATAAAACAAGCCACTTCATCCACACCGATGGACTGCAAATGATCAATAATTTGACGGCAGGTTTCGGGTGTGCCAATTAAAGCACTGGTTTCTGTATAGCGTTTATAGGCAGAAGCGAGGAGAAAGTCCCGATCTTCTTCTCTTAACTGTTCAAAATCCACTTTCATGCCCTGGCTCTTGACCATGTTCTGCAAGAGTCCGACAGAGGAGGTGAGGTATTGCCCAAAGGGTTGGCGAGCCTGTTCTCGAACTTGTTCTAAATCCTTGCCAACAAAAGTATGCAGGAGAACTGTCACCGTTCCCGACGCGGGATTATAACCATGCTCTGCTAAAGATTGACGATATAGAGCAATATTACGAGCTAAATCTTCCACGCTTTGCCCCATCAGATTGGTAAGGATATTAGCACCGATCGCCCCTGCTCTGATATAGGTATCGGGATTATTGACAATAGTGATCCAGGTGGGTAATTGGGACTGCATCGGTTGGGGATAGGTTTTAACCTCTACCCTTTGACCCTTTCCGTCGGTTACGGCGATCGCTTCCCCTCGCCAAAGTTTCTGGACGGTTTCAATTTCTTGGAACATCAATTCCCGATGTTGGCCAAAGGACTGGGGGGCCAAGACAAAATCCTGGGGATGCCAACCCGATGCAAAAGCAATACCGACACGGCCCTGGGAAAGATTGTCCACCACTGCCCATTCTTCGGCGACTCGGATGGAATTGTGTAGCGGTAAAACCACACTGCCTGATCGCAGTTGAATCTGTTTGGTTTCCCGTGCTAAAGCCGCCGCCAAAACCGAAGGATTGGGAGAAAAACCACCAAAAGCGTGGAAATGACGTTCAGGAATCCAAAGGGCTGTAAAACCAGCGCGATCGCCAAATTTAGCTCCTTCAAACAGTAAGTTATATTTATTCGGGTTAAATTCCGCTTCATAGCTACCAAAGTAGTAGAGGCTAAACTGTATCGTTTTTTGGTCTTGAGACCCGCTCCCTTTCCCTAACTTACTGTCACTAACAGAACGAGAATTTCCCCCCTTATCAAGGGTGACATCAACATCTCCCCCCTTATCAAGGGGGGTTAGGGGGGGATCAATCCCCTTATCAAGCGCGACATCAACATCTCCCCCCTTATCAAGGGGGGTTAGGGGGGGATCAATCCCCTTATCAAGGGTGACATCAACATCTCCCCCCTTATCAAGGGGGGTTAGGGGGGGATCAATCCCCTTATCAAGGGGGGTTAGGGGGGGATCAATCCCCTTATCAAGGGGGGTTAGGGGGGGATCAGTTTGAGGCCTTTGCATTGGCCAGGAGGGCTTTTTTGCGGGGATAAAACCTCCCTGACGCAATTCTGTGACGCTATCTTTAACCGCTTGGACAAATTGGGCAAGATCGGCTTCCGTATGGGCGGTTGAAAGAAAATGTTTACGCCATTCCCAGACATAAATACCTTTTTCTACCATGTGATAGAAAAGTAAATCCAAATTGCCAGAGAGGGCAAACCGGAAGAAAGAACTAAACTGTTCGATTTTAATGGGAACTTCTTCGGCTTGAAAATAATGATTCAGTGTATCGGCTAAGGCCGCAGTGCGTTCAGTTAATTGTTGTTGCAGACCTGGCCCCTGCTCCTTTAAATGGGTCAGGACAGCCCTAGCCGCTACCATTGCTAACGGATGCTGATTAAAGGTTCCCCCAAAAAAGGTTCTGTCCACCCCAGGATAGGATTTATCGCCATAACGCCACATTCCCCCATCAATGCCGTCCAGATAATGAGCCTTACCCGCTACAACTCCAATGGGCATTCCTCCAGCAATCACCTTGCCATAGGTGGCAATATCCGCCCGTACTCCAAATAAAGCTTGCGCTCCCCCTGGGTGCGATCGAAAACCCGTAATCATTTCATCAAAAATCAGGGCAATGCCCATTTGACTGGTAATTTGTCGCAGACTTTGGAGAAATTGTTGGGGTTGGAGTAGAGGATTGCCACTTTGAATTGGTTCTACTAAGACCGCCGCTAAATCCTGCCCCTGGGTTTGTAAATAGTTCAGAGCTTCCGCACTGCCATAGTCCAATACCACCACATCGGAACCAAGGCTGGGGGGAACCCCTAGAGCTAGGGGAAGGGAGTGGGGTTGATTATCAATAATTTGGTTTCTAAAAAGGGTTCCGTCCGCATGGCCATGATAGGAGCCTTCAAAGATGGCAATTTTACTCCGACCTGTTGTTGCCCTGGCGATACGAATAGCGGCCATTACGGCTTCGGTTCCAGAGTTGCAAAAACAAGCTCGTTCGGCTCCTGTTAGTTCACAAATTAAGGCGGCCACTTCTCCCACAATTGGCGATCGCGGATTGAGATGAATGCCTTCAGTGAGTTGGCTTTGTAGGGCCGACATAATGAAGTCTGGTTGATGCCCAAACAGCGTTACCCCTTGCCCCATCGTCATATCAATATATTCATTACCGTCCACATCCCAAATTCTTGATCCTTGAGAACGTTGGGCCACAATGGGATAGAGCATCTCTTTAATGGACATACGGAATCCGACCGAGGCTCGACTATCTGCTAAACGCGGGCGATCACGTTGCACAATTTGCTTAGAGGTTTTGGTACGTTCCGTAAAGCGAGCAATTAATGCCTCTAGATGTTGCTGTTGTTGGGGAGTTAATCCACCTGTGGGTGGTTTTTTCGGCCCCCAGGGAGTGGCTGTTACTGTCGGTTTAGGAGCAGAAGCTTGATTGCTGGTTTGACGGGTGCGACTGGCTATTGGCTCTAGGTTCGCCGCTAATTGCTGGGGGGGAATTAACTGTTGTGTAAGTCCGTTTGACCTATTTTGACTGACGGAAGATGGGGAATTTTCTGTGGTTCGGGGAGTCGTCGGGGCAAAATTGGCCGTTTGCAAGACCTCTAACTGTTTGGCCATCAGTTGTAACTGTTGACCCATAATGTTTTCCAGGGCAGAACTAGAAACGGTTGAACCTGAGGCTGTTACCGCACTGGTTTGTGGCACAGAAACTTGAGGCACTTCAACTCCTCCCATTCCCCCTGCTCCTCCCATTCCTGCAAGGGCGGCGATCGCCGAAACCTTTGGAGAAGCCGTTTGACCTTGAAAGCCGTTGGTATTAGAACTCAGCACGACATTGGGCGATCGGTTATTTGAGCAGGCAATGGGCGCAGAAAACACCTCGGTATTAACTTGAGTATTTTGGAAATCATTAGCCAGATTTTGAGCCAAATAAATAGCTAAAGCATCTAAATTTGATAACTCCTCAAATAACTGACGCATAGCAATTTTAACGTTATAGGTATTTTCAATCCGTCTGACCGCCTCAACCATGACAATGGAATCTGCCCCCATCTCCAGGAAAGGTGTATGAACATTGACATCAGCAGGGGACAATTGCAGTAAATTTCCCACTAGGGTTTGCAATGTGATTAGAATCTCCTGTTGTTTTTGATTGCTGGAGATAGCTTGGACATTAGTGGCATTGGTCGTCATGGTTGTTTCTTCAGAAGTCGGTTTAACGGTTTCAAGCCAATAGCGTTGACGTTGAAAAGGATAGGTCGGTAAGGCCAGTAAATTTTGTGAATAGTTTACATGAAAACCTTCCCAGTTTATTTTTGCCCCTTGGCAATCATAGAGAATCGCCAAACTATTTAGCAGGCTTTGTTCATCTTCTTGAGGAGGGGCGAGGGAAAATAGCCAGGTGGCTGATTTTTCTGGACAACATTGTTGACCCAATCGAGATAAAGTCGGTTTAGGGCTAACTTCTAAAAAAAGACTGAATTTCTGCTCGATCAGCGTTTGGATACTCCCATAAAATTGTACAGGGTTGCGTGCATGATTTCGCCAGTAACGAGCCTCAATCGTTGCTCCTTCTGGTAGAACTTCCCCCGTTAAATTAGCAACTAAGGGAATTTGCAGGGGTTGGTAGGAAATAGCAGCAGCTTCCTGTTCTAAGGAATCTAAAATTGGCTCCAACAGGTGCGAGTGAAAAGCATGGGAAACTTTGAGAGGACGAACTTCTATTCCTGCTGCCGTTAAATGAATGATAATCTCAGCAATAATCGGCGCTTTTCCTGAAATAACAAAATTTTCTGGTCCATTAACAGCAGCGATCGCTACATCAGTCCTATAGGGCTGAATAACTGCTTTAACCCGCTCTTCTGCGGCAAAGACAGCAACCATTGCCCCATCCTTGGGGAGAGATTGCATCAGTTTTGCCCGTTTGGCAATCAGTGTTAACCCTTCTTCTAGACTTAAGGCTCCGGCAACAGTGGCCGCCACATATTCACCGACACTGTGACCAATTACTGCCGCCGGTTCTATTCCCCAGGAACGCCATAACTGTGCTAGGGCATACTCGAATGCGAATAAAGTGGGTTGGGTATAGGCAGTCTGCTCTAGGTAAAAACTCGCTGTTTCGGCTTCTAGGTCAGCAGGATAAAGAATTTCTAAGAGGGGTTGATCTAAATGGGGTCGCAGGATTTCAGCACAGCGATCCAAGGTTTGGCGAAAGATGGGTTGGGTTTCGTACAGTTGACGACCCATACCTACATATTGAGAACCTTGACCGGCAAATAGAAAAACAATTTTAGGTTTTTTCTTTTTGTTAATACTCTTCGGTTCTCTCATCCTTTCTTGGTTACTAAAGTTCTCTAACTTCTGCAACATTTCTAAGCGATCTCTAGCTACTACTCCTAAACGATGATTAAAGTGCGATCGCCGACTATTGGCCGTAAAACAAACATCAGCGAGAGGAATTTCAGGATGATCAGCTAAATACTTTTGATAACAATGGACTAAGGCTTTTAAGGCTTCTTCATTCTTGGCAGATAAAGTCAGCAAATGCCAGGGACGTTCCATCAACTTCTGCCCATTTTGTTGATTATTTTTAACCGTGACAGGAGCTTCGCTAAGAATCACATGGGAATTTGTCCCCCCAAACCCAAAGGAACTGATACCGGCTAAACGTCGTTCGACACCGTTTTCACCAGGCTTAGGGGGTTTGGTCCGCCAGGGTTGAGCCTGAGTGGGAATCGCAAAAGCTGTGTCAGCTAGGGAAATATAGGGATTAAGGGTTTTAAAGTGGAGATTAGGGGGAATTTCTTGGTGTTGTAGGCAGAGAACGACTTTAATCAGACCCGCCATTCCCGCCGCCGCTTCTAAATGACCAATGTTGGTTTTCACAGAACCGAGCCAACAGGTTTGATCGAGCGATCGCTTTTCACCCAAAACCGCTTTCAGAGATTTAACTTCGATCGGATCCCCCAATTCTGTCCCCGTGCCATGGGCTTCGACATAGCTAATCTGGGCCGGTTTTACCTGGGCATTTGCCAGGGCCTGACGAATCACCGCCTGTTGAGCAGGGCCATTAGGGGCCGTGAGTCCATTACTTAAACCATCCTGATTCACCGCCGAACCCTCAATCACTGCTAAAACGCGATCGCCGTCCTGAATGGCATCCCTAAGACGTTTAAGTACGACTACTCCACAGCCTTCCGAGCGCACATAACCATCGGCCCTCGCGTCAAAGGTTTTACAACGACTGTCGGGGGCCATCATTCTCGCTTGGGAAAAAACAACGGTTGTCTCTGGCGACAAAATGAGATTAACTCCCCCCACTAAGCAGAGGTTCGATTCTTGATTTTGCAAACTCTGACAGGCCAGGTGAACGGCGACGAGGGAAGAAGAGCAAGCGGTATCTACGGACAAACTGGGGCCACGCAAATCAAACAGATATGATAAACGGTTAGCCGCAATACTGGTGCTGTTGCCTGTACCCACATAGGCCGTTAAATTAGCAGAGCTTTGGTAGGCTAGGCGATGATAATCCACATCACTGATGCCAATAAAAACCCCTGATTGGCTACCAGCTAAGGTTTCAGGCACAATTGCAGCATTTTCTAAGGCTTCCCAGGTGACTTCTAGTAATAGTCTTTGTTGAGGGTCTAGATAGGTGGCTTCTAGGGGAGAAATTCGGAAAAATTGTGGGTCAAATTGATCGACATTTTTTAGAAAACCGCCCTGGCGACTATACATCTTCTTGGCAGTGGCAGGTGTGGGATCGTAGAAACGCTCAATATCCCAACGTTCAGGAGGAATATCGGCGATCGCATCCCCCCCATTTCGCATGAGTTGCCAGAAAGCCTCTGGATTGTCAGCCCCTGGAAAGCGGCAACCAAGACCAATAATTGCGATGGGTTCCATTCAAATTCCTCTCAAATTCCTCACTGCGGTTTTTCTAATTTAATACGGTTACAGTTTCTTTAAATTGAAGAAAAGCTTTAATGTTATTGGTGATCGCCCGTTCAATTGACCCCCCAGCTTTCATGAGCCGCATTTCACGGTTAACTGGCCATAGATAATCCAAACTATCGGTCAAACGTAACATATTCTTCAGCATTTTTTGATGATACTTAACTTGTACATCGAAGCCCTGATGCTCTTGACATAAACATTTCTCTAGCCAATATAGAGACTCCTGTGCTGACATTCCAAACAAAGGAGAACGCAAAATCTTATCATAATAGGATAAAAAAGCAGCATCCTGTCGGAAAATAGACACCATCTCCAAGGATAAACTTCCTAAAAAGCCTTGTTGCATCCGATAAAAAACTAAATTGCCGATAAACTGTTCATAGGCTGTTGGCTTAGAAAACTCTTTGTATAAATCACGGCCAATCAATTGGGAAGTCGTGGTATGAAAAGCTTCATCTAAAAGATGATAATGGGAAACTGCTGTGGGAACAGGAATAAACTCCCCTTTTCTTTCTAGTTCTCTCAAATAGCGAGAATATTGATATTCATAGTTTTTTAAGCCCATATTACCCGTTAAACGATAGGTATAGTGCTGACAGGCTAAAAAGGGAGAACTGCCCCAATGAAAGGCAAAAAATTGCAGCAAAAACTGAGGATTTGCCACCCCAAAGTAGCCTTTGTTAGAAGCATTTAGAAATACACCTTTTTTCTCTAAATCTAGCAAATGAGAAGAATAATACTTTGATGAGTTGTTGAGCAGAGCTTTACTTAAAGAACGTAAACCTTTATATTGCAATTCTGAGTAGGAGGAAACCGAAGTAAGATTTAAAATTTGTTCTCCCACTCTTGAGGTTATTTTCTTACTTTTATCCGCTTTACTGGTAGTATCTTTGTTGGGTTTCAGCTTAAAAGCCTGTTTGCCTAACAGAGCAAATTTTGTTTTACTACCAATAGTTTGAAAGGCATGGATATGGTACTTTTCTTGATCACTTTCATGATCCAAGGTCAAACAAAGAGAATCGTAGCCACCGACCTTAGCAAAGACACCCGCCGTCACCTGATTGTAGTTAATCGTACTGGCTTCACTAGCAGCAATGTAATCATACTGTGCGCCCCAATATAAATGATTGAGAGCTAACTTTTGAGAAGCGGAAGCTTGTTCATAGAGGGGAGTTCCATACAAAATCGACAGTTCGGGGTCTCCCCATAGATGCTCACTATTACTGGCATAATCAAAACTTTTTGCAAGGGTTTCAATTTTTTCGGTATAGTCAGATTCGAGATTGTGACGATAATTAGTATTATTCAGTTTGAGAGTTCTAGGGGATTGCTGATTGTCAATAGGGTTACTGTCCGACATGATTTTAGATTTCTCAATAGTAGTAATGATTTTTGTTTTGGCCAATTAAAGCTGTTAGTTTGCTCAAGTCGATAAACTTTAATGAGTTGTTCTGGGTTAAGCTGTTGGGGGATTCATCTAGGTTTTCCTTTCTTGATGGTACAAGTCAGAAGTCAGATTACCTTGATGGGATTCCTTTAGGGAATACTCCCCAGTGGGACACTTCGTTTTTGGATTGGCGAACAATTCACTTTACCAGAACTCATTATAATCATCCATCTTTGCTAGGATGATCCAAAAAACGCAAGTTTTCTAAAAGTGTTATTTTTTAGCCAACTTTCGGGAAAAGTCTCAAGCTTTTTCCCTACACCTTACCCCACAACCTGTCTCATTTTCAAGCAGCTTGCCACCCCATCAACCCAAAATGTTAGGACTGACTAACCTGTTTCGCCAACTTTTCTAGTGTCGGATAATCGTAGATCAGGGTGCGATCTAAATCTCGTCCTAACCAATCCTCTAGATCAGCGATCAAAGCAACTGCCATAGAAGAATCCAGTCCATATTCATCAAAGGGAACGCTCAGATCAATCTCATCTTCGTCCACTTCCATCATCTCTGTCATGTAAGCTACTAACCAGTTTTGAATTTTCGTTAGGGTCGGTTGTTTTTTGTCGTTTGGGATTTCTGTGGACATTAGACTCAGTTTGCTTTCTTGAGAAATGTAGTTAAAGTTTAAGGAATTTTCAAATCCAGAGACATGGACTTAAGGGGAGAGAAAGAATTGCTCGAAGTTTCAATCGATATGCAAATTTAACACATTAAGTGCCGATCAAGAAATTTTCTTAGTCCAAAATTTCCAGGCTTCCCTCTAAAAATTTGGCCCGACAGCCACGACGCTGAATTTTACCGCTAGAGGTTTTTGGTAAACTGCCAGTCCTGATCAGCGCGATCGCATAAACCTGTAAATCATATTCCTGGACAACGGCTTTACGAATAGCTCTTTTTACCTCATCTATATCTACTTTACGGAGCCAGGTGCGCTCCACTTCCTGAACGACTACGAGCTTTTCTTCGCCCTTGTTTTCAACGGTAAAAGCAGCCCCACAACTGGGACGCAGAGCAGGATGACTATTTTGGACGGTTAATTCAATATCCTGGGGATAATTATTGCGTCCTCGAATCAGAATAATTTCCTTGAGCCGACCTGTGACAAATAATTCACCGTCTTTGATAAAGCCCAAGTCTCCTGTTCGCAGAAAAGGCCCGGCTCCTGTATCTGCCAAATAAGCTTGAAAGGTTTCCTGAGTCTCTTGAGGTTTTCCCCAATAGCCTTGGGCGATTGTTGAACCTGATACCCAAATTTCGCCGACAATTTCAGGGGAGCAAGGTTTCAGGGTTTCAGGATTGACAATGACGATTTGAGTATCAATCGTTGTCCAGCCGCAACCCACGAGGGTCTGCACATTGGTATCCGTTTCAGTGGATCCCACAATCTTATTTTTTTCTAAAGCATTAGCCTGAACGGGATAAAAGTAAGGGGGACTGTCATAACTAACCGCCGTAACTTTCAGGGTGGCTTCTGCCAAACCGTAGCCAGGACAAAGGGCCGTGGCTTTGAAACCAGAAACTTGAAAAGCCTCCGCAAACTTTTTTAGTACCTCCGCTCTGACGGGTTCGGCCCCATTTAAGGCCATGCACCAATGGCTTAAGTCTAACGTAGCCCGTTTTTCAGGGGGAATTTTCCGTACACAGAGATCGTAGGCAAAGTTGGGGGCCGCACTATGGGTCGCTTGTTTATCGGAAAGAGCTTGTAACCAACGTAGTGGTCGTTCCATAAAGCTGGCAGGGGACATCATGTAACAAAGAAATCCTTTGTACAAAGGCTGAATAACCCCATAAATCAGACCCATATCATGGAAGGTCGGTAGCCAAGTGACCATTACGCTATCTTGATCATGGCCCCAACCACGATCTAAATCGGCTGAATTAATCAACAAATTATGGTGACTGACCATTACTCCCTTTGGAGTTCCCGTTGAACCAGAGGTGTATTGTAGAAAAGCGAGACTGTTTTTTTCGAGGGTTGGTTCTAGCCAATCCTCCCTGAGGTGATGGTCAATTTCATCGGTAACAATCCATTCCATTGCGCCTAATTCAGAGTCTTTAGCCCATTGGTTTTTTAAACTGGGAAATAAAGCGGCATTGGTGAAGGTAAATCGGGCTTGAGAATCGGCAATAATCGCCTGTAAACGCAAAAGGTTTTGATTCCGTCGGGGTGGATAGGCGGGAATGGCGACGACTCCCGCATACAAGCAACCAAAAAAAGCTGAAATAAAATCTAGTCCTGGGGGATAGAGCAGTAAACCCCTTTCGCCCTTGGCTTCTAAGGATTGTAGATGAGCCGCGATCGCCCTAGCCTTTTGATCCAGTTCCCCATAGGTTAAACGAGCTTCTTCGATTTCTCCGTCTCGCAGAAAAATATAGGCGAGGCGTTCCGGTTGACTGCTTGCCCGATAACGGAGTAATTCAACTAGGGTTGAGAATTTATTCAAGGGTTCTTGCAGATCACCATAGTGAATAGTCATCTAAGTACAGGACAAAAAGCTGGAAAAGTAGGCGGGAGTAGGTTTTTATGAGAAATAGCACTAATCTCGAAACCCCTGTGAACCAGTATAGGGAAAAAGTCCCTGAATTTTACCCCCGCTCCCTCCAATGGTCGGCACTTTTTGAGGGGAAAAAAGTCTAAAAGCCTTATCCAACAAGGTTTTTAGATTTATTCAGCCAGCCCTAATTAATTTTTGAGGGGTCAAAAACGGCAAAAATAAGGATTAAATCCCATAAAATTTGTAAATAGACTATTTAATTGATTATTATTCATTCCTAATTCTCCTGACGACCGGCTACTGCCTACTGACCCTAACAACAATTTTTGATTTTTACAAGAGGTCTA
>Ga0068879_1033047_pt1 | contig 9640 bp, 9 predicted proteins | sample NOAtaT_7_FD_65538 | JGI IMG/M metagenome (GOLD analysis project Ga0068879, IMG submission 65538) | Metatranscriptome of freshwater lake microbial communities from Lake Erie, under a cyanobacterial bloom - NOAA_Erie_Diel1S_2200h metaT... | ecosystem: Environmental > Aquatic > Freshwater > Lake ...
TTGGTTAGCCTTTTTCTTTTCTTTGGTCACAGTGTCGACCATCTTTTCTGTTTTTTCAGAGGCTTCACGCAACTGAACTTCTTCTTCTTTGAGCCCGACCTCCATAATAGCGATAGCGGCGGTGGCTTCGTGGATCTTATTAAGACCGATTTTGTATGAATTTCCTTCAACATCGAGTTCCTTGAATTTTTCAATGTAGAGTGCTTTATAAGCATTCAAATAACTGAGGAAAGATTTGGGTGTAACGTAGACTTGACGTCTCATTTTTTGGAAATATTGATCGCAAACGAGATTGACCAACAGATGTACATTACCCATACTGCGCATCAATTCAAGTTTAGTGTCTTCTTTGCATTCAAGTTCTTTGAAATTTTTGATAAATGTTTCAGCGACACTTACCAAGGCTTCCTAGGGCCATGGGAGGAACCAATCGATGGTACATTCGTTGAACAAAGCAGGGAATTTTCTTGCACGATCTCTGAATTTCTGACCAACTGGGGAGAAACAAAGAACAATATGAAGGTTGTCTTTAATACGATCAACGAAATAGTTCCATAATTCAGATTGAGCGGGGTCGACGTTACCGAGACCCTTTTCTTTGACATAATCATTACGGCAGTCACCGAGCCAGACTTCCTTTTCGTCTTTGGCTAGAAGTCCTGGAATTTCACCAGTGGATAGAATCATATTGATATATTCCAAGAAGCCTTCATTTTTGACTTCGGAATCAGTGAGGATGAACGAAACATTCTTATTTAAATGGCCCGTCAAATCGAACATCTTTTTGATATCTTCTTTGAGATCCTTTTCACCGTAGGTTTTGGTGATGATAAGTTGATAGATAACTTGTTTACCGATTTCAGCTGCGAGACGGGTGAGGGACTGTTTACCAGAACCTCCGACACCGACCAAAAGAGCAGAAGAACGAGCGAGTTTGATAATTCTTGAAATTCTCATTAAATGTTTAGTAGCATCGTCGAACAACACAAGTGGCATTTTTTATGCTGGGTATTTAGTATTATATTCGTTAAGAAGATAGTAACATCTTGCTCTTAGTTTTTCCATGTTGTTGATGGCTTCATAAACACGTTCTCCGTAGACTTCAACGATACCTTCTTCGTTTTAGACGTCCTAACGTAAATAATCAACGAAATAGAAAGTCTTGTCTGGACCGAATTTCTCCAATATATCATTTTCCAAATTAGAGAATTTATCGAGTGAGATGCTTTGAATGAAATTGAGGATAATTTCTTTGTCGCTGTTGTTGACCATTTTATCGGCAAACACACGCTCACATTCGTGTCTCCACAAGCCGACCATGAATACTTCGGGTTTCATGCTGCCGACTGAAGAACTTGTATTAATAGTTTCTTTCTTCACTTGGAGAATTCCTTTAAAGATTCTGGAAATTTCACGCATGTTGAAAACGTAATGGAATTTAGAGGGAGTGGGTAACATTTGAGATTTAACTTAGTTCCAGAGAATAATAGTGGCTTCAGTGAGGTCTTCGATGACACGGTTAACCTCAGGGGTAAAGAATTAGGGTTTAAAGACGTGTTTGATGATAGGACCATAAATAACCTTAATATCAAGGGGTAAAATCATATTGAAGATGAAGAATTGACGTTTTAAACGATTTGGAATGTCGTTACGACCTCCTCCTGGGTGGTTCATAGCTCCGACATAGTAGAGATTCTTAATGAATTTGAAATAACCTCTTTGGGTTTTGTCTAGCCAGTAGAATCCGCATTGATCGATGAGTTGTCTGACGAGTTCAAGAGTAATTTGATCACCCCATTTGTTTACGAATGGCATACTCATATCATCGATGAACAGTGTCATCATTTTGTTGCCTGGTGGGGCAAATTCCTTACCGACTTTGAAGTCGCATTCAGCTTCGACGGTTGCTTGGAACATAGAGGGAAGGGTAGCGGATGAGAAATTGGTTCTTTTAAAGAGCATCTTTTCACGATCGAATTTGGTTTGGAACATAAGAACTGAAGAGGTCTTGGCAGTACCGGAACCACCGATCAAAAGCACTGCATTATTGCACATACTGGATTTGGGTTGAGTCAAAATAAGATTCATCAATAATTCAGCTCTGAATGAATCGAGGGTGGGTAGTAATAGCTGAGAGAATTGAAGACCCTTTTCGGGGGGTTTCCATTCTTCAGGTTGACAGAGTTTCCATTCGGGATTATCACCGGAAAGATAAAAGTCGAAAACAGTTTCTTTTTCCTTGTTGATGGATGGTAATGGAGCACCTTTAGAAGCGAGGAATTCGTGGAAGACTTGACGATCAGCGGGTTCATAGACACCACCAACACCCCAAACAATAGCGAATACTGCTATTTTTTCTAAAGCTTGTTCGGAAAGAGTTTTGTTGCTCTTAACATAGGGTTCTAAGAGACCGACCAAAAGATTGAGGACTTGAATGATCTTGGAAACTGGGTCAAGTCTCATCATGGGTTCTTTGCAGACTTTGTCGATGATATCGAGCATTTTGGTTGCAGTGAAATATTTGTTCATGATGTTGGTCAATTTATCGGCTTCATCTGCTCTACCAGATTCTTTTCGACCTTTAAGCCAACCAGCCATAGTATTTTCATAACCAAGATCGGTTGGAGAGATATAGACCTGTCCACATCTAGACACGGTGGCGGGAGAAGCGTTATTAAGATTTTCAACTTCGAATGTAAGTTTACAATTTTCAGTCATCATAATTCTCTCTCCGTTAGCGAGGGTAAGAATCTTATTGTCGTCGAGCACAGTGTTTAGATTTTCGATCCAAATAGCATCGACGGGACCATCGCAGCAGATCCAAGTGGTATGTTTGAGGGCACGATTGTTGGATTTTTCCCAAATTGTTGAGAAGACTCCTGGAATCCAATCGTCACTGATTTCAGATTTCACACCATACATTTCCTTGTCGGTAATAGCCTTGGGATTTAAACGAACAATTCTGGTTGTGGCACCGATGGGAGCGGGAAGGTTGGAAAGGGTTTCAGTGAGAATATTCATGATAGTGGTTTTACCAGAACCAGTGGGACCCAATAACATATATCCGTGACGCACCTTGTAGGTTTCGTAGAGCTGGATAATTTTAAGTAAGAAAGTGGGGGTTGAAATCAAACCTCCTTTTGATTTAAGGATTTCAGGAACCTTGGCTTCGACTTCGGGATAGTTCTTCTTGGGTGGGTTACTGATTTTAGGGAAAATATCACTGAGTAATCCGTTGAAAAGAGGGATATCGTCAGCCACTAATTTAGAAAGATTCATGTCTCTCAAAGATCTCATCAAAAGCATCTACTCGTCTGATTTGAGTTCCTAACGTTTGGTGTTACCAGCGGTACGGAGGACGGAGAGAATGTTACGGAGACCGAAATCGTAATGTCGTTGTTTGGAGAGCTGTTCTTCGCACAACTTGTACAATACGTTGAATTTTTTGGAAAGTTCTTCAATACTGTTGTAACCGACGGAGGCAAGTTTGACCTTCATAATAATTTGACGGTTTGGCACCATCATAGATACTCCTCTGAAAAGTACTTTTAAGTTTTCTGGGAGTTCTTGACGACCAGCATAACCTGGGTTCATCGTAATGAAATAGGCGACAGCAGAATTCAATTCAATAAGATTTTCTTCTTCGGGGAACATGAATTCCTTGAGGTGTTGTTTTTTGGCGGCAGTGATAGATTCCACTTGCATTGCCACGACGGAAAGGACTTCCAAATCGATTCTGTTAAATTCATCGAAACAACCCCAGAGACCGCTCTGCACAAGACCCTTGAAAATCTTGGCCATGTCTCTGTATCTGTGTTGATCTGAACAATTTGTGACGACGACGAACACACCGAGGGTTCTACCAAGATCCTTCACAGTTTCAGTTTTTCCTGTACCGGCAGGACCAGCAGGAGCACCACCGTAGTACATACTGAGAGCCTGAGCTAAAGTAATATAGCATCGATCGGTAAGTGGAGTGATGCAAAGACGTTCCTTGGATCCGAGGAATTCATGGGAGAATTCCTGTTCCCAATCAGTGATCATAATGCAGCAGTTGTCTTTGTCTGTTTTCCATAAAAGACGGGTTTGCTTTTGCCATTCAAAATCGTTGATATCTTTAAGTTTAATAAGATTGTCGACCGTGACATCCTTCTGATGGACCATAATCGTCACGAGGGTTTCAATCTTTGTTCTGTCAACAGATGTTTTGATGTCTTCAAGACACATAGCTGACAATGTGCTCATCATTTCAAGAGTTTCTTTTTTCTTGGCTTCCATAGCTCCTCTGTCACCTTTGTTAGCACGTTCTAATCCGTCGTTCATTTTGGCAGTCCAGAATACTTGGAGACCCATTAAAGCGACTTGGGAAATCTAAGACCAGGTGAATTCACGGAGACCTACTTGGAATACTTTTTGGCAACCGGCTCTTGAGATATCTCTTAAACTACTCATCATATTGATTTCGAGAGATTTCAACCAAGATTCGATGTTACCTTCACATTTGACTGGGAAACCGAGTTGTACAGTTTCTTCATCACGTCCCATCACTGCGTGGATGGCTGTAATCATCTTTTCGTTGCTACCCTTCTTTTCGGGGTTTTTATCGAATGTGACTCTGTTAATAGCGTCGAATAGTTTTTCGAAATCTTCTTGTATGGAGGTTGGTTCAGAACCCTGAGAAAGGATTTTAAGCAATGTTGGGTTGGACACGAAATAGAAACGGGGGAACTTCTTACGTTTACCTTCCAAATATGCTTCCAACATTTTTTGGCAATCTTCAAGCTTTTCATTAAGTCCGGGCAAGAAATCTTTGAGGATATCATTAAGACAGCATGGTACAACTTTCTTGGTTTCGAATGCTTTGTCCATGATTTTCATCCACATCTTATCGATGCTCTGGAATTGTTTGGCTTGCAAGGGCATCTGACGAGCGATATCACCACCAGTGAATACAGGCTCCATAGATGTCCAAAGTTTTTGCACTTTGACCCACAAATCAAGTTGATCAGAAACTTCTGCGAAAGTTTTGATTTTTAATTCCACTTCAACCTTGAAGGGGGTGACATGACGTTGTGCGTTAACAGTGGTAAGAGTCATTTGATCATCATCGAGTCTTTCTTTAATAGTACTGACGATGAGACCTTGTAACATGCAAGGACGATCTCTTTTACCCCAAACAGCGAATTCGAAATTGGCGGCATCCCAATATACTTGGATTTCGTCAAGCTGGGCTCTGATCTTCATTTGTTTATCAGCAGATTCACAGATATCAACAATATCTTCAGTGAAATTAAGCAAGTTAGCACCCATAAGGTCTTCGATGGTCATTTGGTCAGAATTTTCATAGTTTAATTTAGTATTGGTGATTTCAGCGATTTTGGCCCAATGTCTGGTTAAAATTGAGGGTTTCTTGAGGTCGATAATGATGGGTAAAACATCTCTTAAATTATCGATTCTAATCTTGAGATCTTTGTATGCCTTCCATTCTTTTAAGTCCTTTGGTAGACGGATGCATTGATCGGCGTATTTGTTGGCGGATTCTTCCATACCGACGAGGTCTTCCTTGGTGACTTCAGTCCAACTCTTTTCTTTGAAAACGTTAATTTCTTTGATAACATTTTCGTAGAGTCCGTAGAGTTTCTTTAAATTTTTGATTTCAGCCTCAGTTTTTTCGAGGTCTGAGTATTTTTGGTTCTGAAGACCGAATAGATCCTCACCACGTTTGTTGATTTGGAAGAACTGATATTTGACTTGGAATTCGTCTTCGAAACGACGCAAACGTTCCATAGCAACGTTGGGTTCAATACCTTCTACCATTGGTCCATATTGTTCATAATCCTTTCGGAAATCAATAACTTCTTTGGCAAAATCTTTCACGTTTTTCTTCAATTGTTTAAGATAAACAGCCTGTTTATGTTGAAGTTCTTTAACCTTGTGGTCGGCTTGTTTAATAAGGAGGTCCCAGTTACCACGGAGTAGGGAACGAGAGTCCATTTCGTCCTTATCGGTGATACCTCCAACAAGATAGGTATCGAGGAGTACATACATTTCAATGACAGGGTAGAATTCCATTTCGATTTCTGCCTGTTTGATTCTGATTTTTTCTAAGGTTTCCATGACGTATCCAAGTGAGTCGATATCCTTGACTTCTTTGGAGAGTTTCATTGAGAACATTTTAGTTTGTTCGGTCAATTGGTCTAATTGAGAACGAGCACGTTTGTGTAAATCTTGAGAGTATTGCAATTTCCATTCTTTAGCCCAACTCTTCAAGCCCTCAACAATCAGAGTGACGTTTTGTTTGACGGTCTTGAGTTCCATTGCTCCGATTTGATAGCTTTCAGTAACTTTTTCGATTTCTTCTTCGATTCTAGTGAATTCTTTAAGAGCATCTTCGTAATTCTGGAGTGTGGGACCCTTCTTGGTGAATGACTTGATTTCGTCAGTGATGTTTTTCTTGTACAACCAAGAGTATTTGTCGAATTCACTGAGGAATTCAGACACCTTATTTTTTGTTCCTTGAATTGAACCGGTCAACAAAAGAATAACTTTCACGATTTCTTTGTCTTGAGCGATCATATCATAGAATGTGGCCTTCTTTTCAGTGTTATTCTCGCTGGTATCTTGATCCCAATGCAAAAGGGATCGAGAGCATCGAAGTACTGCTGTAGCAGCTTTGTTAATAGATTTCTGGATTTCATCGAGAGTAGGACTGAGCTTAACTTCTTGACTTTCAAGACGGACCTACACTTCAAAGAATGGTTTGAGGGTGCTGTTTGATGTAGAAGCAGCGCTGTTTCCTCCGGTTTTTTTGCCGCACACTCTGTATTTCATGGCATTAAGGGAATTTTGGGTGGCGTTAAGCAAAGCTTGATAGAAGAACCAGAAATAATATTTCTTGATTCTCTTTTTCTGTTCTTGTTGAACTTCGTCCAAATGAGGGTCTAATTAATAATTCTCGATAGTTTAAATGAGATCATCGACACTGCGTTCGACCTCAACATTCTTAGACATCATATAATCAGTCTTTTTGTAGATGAAATCTTCTTGCATTCCGACGAATTTATCGAGGGTAAGTGGGTTAGTATTTTGGGGTAGATCCACGAGAACTACTTAAGAAACCAATTTCAAATTATTTTCAATTCTATTTTCAATAATGTCATTAACGTTAATAATGAGTTGTTCTAATTTTCTCAATCCTTGATGGACATGGTAGAGATAAGAATCAATGTTCATTGAGGTCCATGTGAGGGTTACCATACCTGGTCGGAGTTTGAGTTCCAAATCATCGACAGCAGGGTTAAGAAGATCTTAACAAATGGGTTTTATTTTAGAGATAATTCTTTCGTATTCTTTAAGGGCGTAGAGAAGTTCGTTGTAGTACATCTTGAATTTTTCTTCTTGAAGCAAAATAATTTTAGCGCTCTCAGGAATGTCGATATCTTGACGATTCAAGACCTTGGCCTCACGGATTAACTGCATGATTTCCAAATCGAAATTTACGTATAATTTGTGTTGGTTGTCTTCATGACGTACGATTAAAGTGGCTTGCAATGCAGCCTTTGATCTCTAAATTTCGTTGACCCAATTTTGATAATACCACATTTCATAGATGGTCAATTGTTTACCTACGCTGTTGTAGGTACCATAATATTTTCTAATTTCAGATGAGGTAATGACATTTTCGGGGAACATATTGATAGGGGTTGTTATTTTCTGGAATAAATGTCTGACCCAAATAATTTTACCGACCTAGAGTGGCATGTTACGTACAATAGGAGGGGTTTAAGCTTTATCTTCTCCGAAAATTCTTTGAATATTGTCAAGTTCAGTAGCATAATTGTGGAGAATACTGTTATATTTGGAACTGAGGTTGTGACGGAGAGCCTAACGTTTGATGGTATTTTCGAATTTCTTAAGCAATTTAAGAGAATATTCGATGTTACGGAAACGAGTGAAATTTGTATCAATGAAATTCTGTAATTCTTGATCGAGGTGAGAAATTTCGACGTTGAATTCGACCCAATCACGATCGAATTTATTGTTGTTGATGTCTAACAAATTGTGACCATGTTTCTGGAATTAAGCTATTTCTTTTTGGAAGTCATTGGTAAGTTTTTCCATTCCTTCAAGATTGTGTTTTTCCAAGGCTTGGAATTGTTGAATGTTAGAAAAAATGTCAATAAGTTTGTGTAATCTTCTCACGAAAGTATCAAATTTGTTGAAAATTTGACTCTGAGAGAAATCGAAGCTCTTACCCTTAGGCATTTCGCTGACCTTTTCTTTGGTGTCATTATAGCATTCTTTGTAGGCCTTGTAGAGCTTGATGCATGATAATAGTACATCGATTAATTCTCCAGGGTCACGCTTCCAAATATCCTAATTCTTTGGCTTGTAATTCTTTTTATTCTAAGGATTTTGAATTCTTTCTTTGCAGTTAGTTATCATTTGGTTGGTGATTTTAACGAATAAATTAGTCATTTTATCAGTAGTATTATAGAATCTAGCGATAGTATGAATCATTTTAATAGCATTCATCAAAGCAGGTAAAGTATCAATAATTTGTTGTGGGGTACCGTTATAGAGTGGGTCAATGAATTATTCCAAGGTAGTTAGATATTTAACATTGTCCTTGGCTTCATTAAGTTTTTCTGTAAGGGTTAAATCCAATCTATTGTACTAGGAAATCAGTTTGCCAACTGATTCTTCACCTCTCTTGCCGTTGTCTTGTTGTTTGTGTTTTTGGAGGGTGTTTTTTACGTTTTGGAATTCCTTGTTTTTGAGTTGTTCACTCCAATTCGTTATTTTTTGCATTCTAGTACGCCAGTACTCCAACTATGTGTGGGGTCCCTCATCTTACTTCTGGGTTTTTCCCTATGTTTCGGTTTCTAAGAGTCCGAAAATTTTATTTATCCATTCATTAAATCTTTGAGTGAAATATTCGATGCGTTCAGCCTAATTTCCACTGCTGCTTATCATATTCATTCTTTCGGGATCTAATTTGAACAGGTCGGTGCCTGGGGTCATGAGTTTGATGGCCTCTTCGACTTCATTACCGAATTTCTTTGTGTGGGCTAAAAACTCCAATTTGCTTTCTTCCTCGCATTTATCCCAGTCATCTTTTGTAAGATTATCGATAGCAGGTCTATAGATATATTCCATGAGGGCATTGAGCACCGGGACTGTATTAATTGTTAATTCACCCCAAATTACTTCATTATCGCTACCTTCAGAAGTATTAATGGGTTTTTAGGGGGCTCCTGGCTGTTGAACTCTGAGGAACCAAATAGCTTAGGATTGAAGTTAAGTAGTATCACCGTAAGTGAGGAACAGGGAGGGCTCGGCTCCTCCTTCCTTAAGATTATCTTCATTTTTGTCTTGGTCTTGTACCTGGAAATATACAAAGAATTATGGAGGACCTTCTCCATCCAAAAATTGTTGCAGAATCTAATAATTTTTTTCTTTCATATAATCTTCTATTTGCTAATTTTTAATAATCAGAGAGTCAGAGATCGTTTGAAATATCCATCTGACTCTTTTAGAGTTGAAATTAAGTCCAGAAGAACTCATTCACTTTTTTTTCAGTAAGTAATTTTTTTTATTTGACTAACTTTGACTTTTAAAGTTTTCTTTAAAAATAAAA
>Ga0068879_1038650_pt1 | contig 9237 bp, 2 predicted proteins | sample NOAtaT_7_FD_65538 | JGI IMG/M metagenome (GOLD analysis project Ga0068879, IMG submission 65538) | Metatranscriptome of freshwater lake microbial communities from Lake Erie, under a cyanobacterial bloom - NOAA_Erie_Diel1S_2200h metaT... | ecosystem: Environmental > Aquatic > Freshwater > Lake ...
AGGAACTCCAGTAACGTGCCGGGAGTCGAGAGCGCAGTGTCCTGTCAGTGGTTGTGTTGAGCGGCTGACGACCATGGCGGCAGATGACTCAATTCCCAAAATGATGTCGAAGGAAACAGTTTGGCTCCGGGCCGTGGTAGAAATCCACCACCATGGCTTCCCTATCATTGAAGATCAGCATCGTGGAGAAGGATCTGGTCAAGACGATGCAATTCGATCCGAACACGGCAGTCTTCGACGTATGCAGACTCATCCGCGACAAGATCACTGAGGCCAATCTTGGCCAACCCAAAGATTATGGACTCTTTTTGGCCGACGAAGATCCAAAGAAAGGCATTTGGCTGGAACCTGGTCGCAATCTGGGTTACTACATGCTTCGAACTGGAGATATGTTGGAATATCGCAAGAAAATGCGTACGCTGAAGGTGCGCATGTTGGATGGAACGGTCAAAACCATGTTAGTCGACGACAGCCAGCCAGTTGCCAATCTGATGGTGGTGATTTGCACAAAAATTGGAATAACCAACCACGACGAGTATTCTTTGGTGCGCGAGAATCAGGAAGAGGAAGCCGAGAACAAGCCCAACTTTGGAACGCTGACGCTCAAGCGCCGCAAGGACGAGAAAGAACGTGATCAGAAAATGGAACAGCTGAAGAAGAAGATCAAAACTGACGATGAACTGAATTGGGTGGATCATTCGAAGACGCTGCGGGAGCAAGGGATCGACGAGGCCGAGACGGTGCTGCTGCGCCGCAAATACTTTTTCTCGGATGGAAACGTGGACTCGCGTGATCCGGTCCAACTCAACTTGCTCTTTGTTCAGGCTCGCGATTCGATCCTCAACGGAACGCATCCCGTCACTTTGGACCAAGCATGTGCCTTTGCCGGCATCCAGTGTCAGGCCCAGTTTGGAGATTACGTCGAAACCAAGCACAAACCGGGCTTTTTGGATTTGAAAGAGTTTCTGCCGCAGTCGTACATCAAAGTGAAGGCCGTGGAGAAGAAAGTCTTCGGCGAGCACAGGAAACACGCAGGCCTTACGGAGATCGAAGCCAAAGTGGCTTACGTCAAAACCGCACGCTCCCTCAGTACCTACGGTGTCACATTCTTTTTAGTCAAGGAAAAAATGAAAGGGAAGAACAAACTGGTGCCGCGCTTATTGGGCGTAACGAAGGAATCCGTCTTGCGCCTGGACGAGCGCACCAAAGAAATATTAAAAGTCTGGCCCTTGACCACGGTCAGACGATGGGCTGCCTCGCCCAATACGTTTACTCTGGACTTTGGAGACTATTCTGACCAGTACTACTCGGTGCAAACGACAGAAGGTGAACAAATTTCCCAGCTGATCGCTGGCTACATCGACATCATTTTGAAGAAGAAACAATCCAAAGATCATTTCGGCATTGAAGGGGATGAAGGCTCGAATATTGTTGAAGACAGCGTCTCTCCTTTCAGAGCGACTATCGTCCAACATCAGACGGGAAGCGGCATCAAGAGTGGCAAGGTGACGACCGAAAGTGTCGCCAAACCCGCCGTCGTTCGTGCTGCAGACGTGCCCCAATCGTATGGTGTTGGCCATATGCAACCTGCTCAGTTGCCCACCGTCCAAGGCCAAGCCACTGTAGCCCACGCCCCACCGATGGTTCACCAGCCCAAGATAACCAGCGTCCTGACAGAGCCGCAGCGTGCTCTAATCAGCACTATCAGCGACGGCAAGAATGCCATTGATGAAGCGGAGAAAATTTTGGACACGAAATTGGAAGTTCCGGATCTGGGAAGTGACCCGGCTTCGGTGAAATGGAAGCAGACTCAGTTGGACACCAACAAGCAGAACGTTTCGTCGCAAATTGCAGCCATGAACGCTGCTACGGCCAGTGTTGTGACCCTCACGTCAGGCCCAGCTGAAGATGTCGATCATCAAGCTGTTGGAGCAGCCATTTCAACAATTTCCTCCAATCTGCCCGACATGGCGAAGGGAGTCAAATTGATTGCTGCCTTGATGGAGGACGATCACGACGGCGACCGTTTGCTCGACGCCACTCGCAAGTTGTGCAAGGCCTTCTCGGACCTGATGAACGCCGCCCAACCCGAGAACAAAGAGCCTCGTCAGAATCTGCTAGCAGCAGCCAGTCACGTCGGCGACGCGTCCAACGCCGTTCTGTCCAATTTGGGTGACCAGGATGCTGTCGATCGCGAGGTTCTCGATATTTTGCTGGGACTGGCCAAGGCTGTAGCCAATACGACGGCTGCCCTCGTGCTCCAATCGAAAACGGTAGCGGCTAATTGCGATGATCAGGCGGCGCAGAACCGCGTCATTGCGGCTGCCACCCAGTGCGCTCTGGCGACGTCTCAGCTCGTGGCCTGCGCCAAAGTGGTTGCACCGACCATCAACAGCCCGGCCTGTCAACAGCATTTGATCGATGCGGCTCGAGAAGTAGCTCGTGCCGTTGAAGGCTTGTTAGCCCTCTGCAAACTGTCGTGCAAAGACGACAAGTTACTGAACAGTTTACGAGACGCAGCCGCAGCCGTATCGAAGGCCCTGAACGATTTGTTGGCCCACATCAAAGATGGTTCCGGCCGTAATCAAGCATTGGACAGTGTTCATGAAGGTGCCGTAGACAACATTCTTGCCGCATCTGATCGTCTGTTCGCCGCCCAAGACGCCGGAGAGATGGTCCGTCAGGCGCGAGTATTGGCTCAAGCTACTGCACAGCTCATCCAGGCCATTAAGGGAGAAGCGGAGGCTTTACCTGATTCCGACCTGCAGCAGAGGCTTTTAGCAGCGGCCAGGAATCTGGCGGAAGCTACCGCTCGAATGGTTGAAGCAGCCAAGGCCTGTGCCAGCAGCCCTAATGACAATGAGCAACAGATGAAACTGCGGAAGGCGGCTGAAGATTTGCGCGCCGCTACCAACGCGGCAGCAGGAGATGCCCTGAAACAGAAGGTTGTGAAGCGATTGGAAACGGCTGCTAAACATGCTGCTGCTACAGCCACACAATCTATTGCTGCGGCCCAAGCCATCGGACTGCACAACACGAATCCGACCAGCCAAGATCAACTGTTGGCCGCTTGCAAAGCAGTGGCCGATCAAATCGCCAAACTGGTTCAAGGTGTTAAGGGAACATTGGCCAATCCGGATTCCCCTGCTGCTCAGCTGGCTCTCATCAGCGCCAGTGAAGAATTCATTCAGACTGGAAACCCGATGGTCGCCGCTGCCAAGACGGCCTTACCCACCGTCACCGATACATCGTCTTCGATGCAATTGTCGAACAGCTCGAAACAATTTTCGCAGGCGTTGACTGATTTGCGCACGGCCGTCACCAAGGCGCGCGACAGTTGCGGTCCTCTGGAACTTGATTCGGCTTTGGACATGCTTCACGGTTTGAACGACGAACTGGATGCTTTCGATCGAGCTGTCGATGCCAATGAGTTGAAGCCTTTACCGGGCGAGACAGCCGAAGGAGCCGTCCAACAATTGTCCGGAACTTCAAAGTCGGTCGGATCGTCAATGGCCCAGTTGTTGACGGCCGCCTCACAAGGCGACGAAAAGTATACCGGAATGGCTGCCCGCAGCACTGCAGGTGCCTTGCAAGACTTTACCGATGCGGTTCGCGGTGTGGCTGCCACATCCGATGAACAAGAGATGCAACATAAAATCATCGATGGTGCCAAAGACGTCGTGCAACAGGCGATCAACATGGTCGAGGAGGCGAGGGTAGCGGTCGCCAACCCACAGGATCCTGCCAATCAGCAACGTTTGGCCCAAGTGGCTCGCGACGTCTCCCAAGCCCTTAACAAGTGCGTCAGTTGCTTACCAGGACAGAAAGACGTCGACGACGCTATTCAGGCGGTCAACGACGCATCAAAGGTTTTGGATAGCAACCAGTACCCGCGCAGTGATAAATCGTACCACGAATTGCAGTCCATACTGGGTAATGCTGCTGCTGATTTGAATGACGCTGCGGGTGATGTCGTCGGCACCGCACGCGAATCACCGGCAAGATTGGCAGCCTCGTCCAAACGCTACACGAGTTCCTTCACCATCCTGATGGGTGTGGGAGTTGAAATGGCCGGTCAAACCAAAGACTCTGAGACGCGTAACAACATGATTGTTTCTCTCAAGAACGTGTCGTACGTTTCTTCCAAATTGCTGACGGTGGCCAAAACGGTGAACGCCGATCCATCGGCGCCGAACGTCAAGAATCAACTGACCGCAGCCGCCCGATCCGTCACCGAAGCCATCAACGGATTGGTTGATGTGTGCACAGCTGCTGCTCCTGGTCAGAAGGAGTGTGATAACGCCGTTCGAGCCATTCAGGGAACGCGTAACATCTTGGAGAATCCCAACGAACCTATCAACGACATGTCTTACTTCGAATGCCTGGAGACTGTCATGGAGAAATCCAAGAGACTCGGCGATGGAATGACTGGAATCGCTAATAACGCCAAGAAATCCGAACACGAACCGTTCGGCGAAGCTGTCAAGGATGTGGCTGATGCCATCACCGGACTGGTGGAAGCTGCTGCACAAGCTGCATACCTTGTCGGTGTCTCTGAGCCCACCAGCGTGGCCGGAAGACCCGGATTGGTTGATCAAGCAGCTTTTGCTCGAGCATCACAGGCCATTCAATCCGCCTGCCAGGCCCTCTCCAGCCCCAACAGCACTCAACAACAAGTGCTCTCGGCTGCGACAGTCATTGCCAAGCACACGAGCTCCCTTTGCAACGCGTGCCGTGTCGCCTCTTCGAAGACCTCCAATCCGGTAGCCAAGCGCCAGTTCGTTCAGTCCGCCAAAGATGTGGCCAACTCTACGGCCAAATTGGTCAAAGAGATTAAGGCTCTAGATCAAGATTACAGCCAAGAAAACCGCGACAATTGTGCCGCTGCCACTCAGCCTCTCATTGAAGCCGTCGAAAACTTGTGCACGTTTGCCAATTCGCCCGATTTTGCCTCTATTCCGGCCAAAATATCGCCGGCTGCCCGTGAAGCACAAGAACCCATTACTTCAGCCGGCAAATCGATCATTGACGGATCGTGCTCGATGATTACGGCAGCCAAGTCCCTTGCTCTGAATCCCAAAGACCCGCCGACGTGGCAAGCTTTGGCCAATCACAGCAAGAGCGTATCAGATTCGATCAAAAAAATTGGTCTCATCCATTCGCGACAAAGCTCCGGGCCAGAAGGAATGCGAGGAAGTCATTGACAAGCTATCGAATTGCGTTCGTCAATTGGATCAAGCCTCGCTGGCTGCCATTTCACAGAGCTTGACCCCACGACGCGAAAAATCCGCTCAGGGATTCGCCGAACATACAACCAATTGCGCGATGGAAATTGCGGATAAAATCGACGCTGTCCGCAATTCCGCCAAGGGCGAAGCCGAGAAGCTGGGCCACGCCGTTACTCAGATGGTCACATACTTTGAACCAATGGTCAACGCAGCCACGGGATCCGCTTCGCATTTGTTGAACTCGAAGCAGCAGATGATGATGCTGGACCAATCGAAAACGGTGACGGAGTGCGCACTGCAACTGATTTACGCCGCCAAAGAAGCAGGAGGCAACCCGAAAGCCACGCACATTCACACCGACATAGACGAATCGGCTGAAGCCATGAAAGAAGCACTGCGAGACCTGCTGGGAACTGTAGAAACGGTGGCTACCGAAGCTGGAGTCGTTTCCGGACTGGTGGACACGATTACTGCCGCCATGAATAACATGGAAACGAGCGCACAGGCTGGCTCAGGTGACGATAGCGACACGGGAAGTTTCGTTGACTATCAGACGCGCATGGTTCAGGCCACCAAGGAAATTGTGCGCCTCTCACAGGAAATGGTGACCAAGTCTGGAACCAACGTCAGTCAGTTAGGCACATTGGGTGCGGGTATCACGCACAACTTCTCTCAACTGGCCCAAGACACTCAAGGGGCCGTTGCCAAGACGTCAAGCATCGACATCGCTATGAGAATCAAGTCGAGCGTCCACGATTTGGGTCAGGCGTGCATCGATTTGGTCAAAGCCGGAGGCGCCCGCCAGGGAGCACCCAACGACGTCTTCACTCAGAGGGATTTGACAGACGCCGTTCGCGTTGTCAGCGAAAAGGCATCGCAAGTGTTGGCTGCCCTGCAGGCCAGTTCTCGAGGCACCCAGGCTTGCATCAATGCCGCCAGCACCGTCTCGGGTATCATCGGTGATTTGGATACCACAATTCTCTTCGCCACGGCTGGCACTCTACACGCTGAAGATGAAAACGAAAGTTTCGCCGACCACCGTGAAAATATCCTCAAAACAGCGAAGGCTCTGGTCGAAGATACGAAGACTTTGGTGGCCGGAGCTGCTTCATCACAAGAGCAGTTGGCTGTAGCTGCTCAAAACGCTGTAGCCACCATCGTTCAGTTGTCCGAAGTGGTCAAATTGGGAGCCGCTTCCTTGGGATCCAATAATCCTGAAGCACAGGTTATGTTGATCAATTCCGTCAAAGACGTGGCTTCCGCTTTGGGTGATTTGATCCATGCCACCAAGTCGGCTTCCGGCAAGAGCATCAACGATCCAGCCATGGTCTACCTTAAGGATTCGGCCAAAGTAATGGTAACCAATGTTACTTCGCTCCTGAAGACAGTTAAGGCTGTCGAAGACGAACACACTCGCGGAACGCGAGCGTTGGAATCCACTATTGAAGCCATCGCCCAAGAGATTCGAGCCTTCGATTCCCCTGAAGTGCCTCGCACCAAATCCACACCGGAAGAACTGGTCCGCGTGACCAAGCCTATCACTTTGGCTACGGCTAAAGCTGTGGCCGCTGGAAACAGTGGCCGCCAGGACGACGTCATCGTTGCTGCCAACGTCGGCCGCAAAGCCATCTCCGACATGTTGACTGTGTGCAAGGGCGCGGCGTACGGAGCTGAAACCAACGATGGTCGTGTGCGCACACTGCAAGCGGGTCGTGAAACGGCCTTACAATACCGCGAGCTGCTCCAATTAGTCCTGACCGTCCTGTCTCGCCCCAACCCAGCTGCCACCATGGAAATCAAAAATAATTTCCCTGTCGTGTCGCGCAAAATTGCACAGTGCGTTACCAGTCTCGTCGCCATGGCCGAACTTCTCAAAGGTGCCGATTGGGAAGACCCAGACGACCCGAGTGTCATTGCTGAGAACGAACTGTTGGGAGCGGCCGCATCTATCGACGCTGCGGCTAAGAAACTCGCCAATCTCCGTCCTCGCCAAAGCTCAACTCAGGAAGCGGACGAGAACTTGAGCTTCGATGAGATGATTCTGGAAGCGGCCAAATCCATCGCTGCTGCCACCTCAGCTCTCGTTAAAGCCGCATCAGCTGCACAACGGGAGTTGATTGACACTGGAAAGATCAGTCGCCGTCCAAATTCCAACTCGGACGACGGCCAATGGTCGGAAGGATTGGTTTCCGCCGCTCGTTTGGTGGCTGCCGCTACACACAGTCTTGTTGAATCGGCTAACGCATTGGTCCAAGGCCACTCATCTGAAGAAAAGTTGATTTCAGCGGCTAAACAAGTAGCCAGCTCCACAGCTCAGTTGCTTGTCGCCTGCAAAGTCAAAGCAGATCCCGACAGCGCGTCGACGCAACGCTTGCAAGCCGCTGGCAATGCTGTCAAGCGGGCCACTGACAACTTGGTTCGCGCTGCTCAACAAGCCATTGCCGATGAGGAAGAACGTAGTTTGGTGGTCAACAAGAAGATGGTCGGAGGTATCGCCCAAGAAATCAATGCCCGCTCAGAAGTTTTGCGTATCGAACGCGAATTGGAAGACGCGCGTAATCGTTTGGCCGCCATCAGAAGAGCTAAATACCGTGGTGAAGGCGATTCCGATGCTGATGGATACATGTCAGGCTACGATTCGTCTATGGAGACGTCTGGTTACAGGACCAATTTGAACGGATCGGACATGGAACGCAATCCATACGCTTCTCCGTCCGTCCATGTCCCGCAAGCTCATTCTGCCCCAGCTGCTCCCATCTTGACCCAGGAGAGCACGCCCAAAGTGCGCCAGGTCATTCAAGCTCAGCAGCAAATGGCACAGCAGCTGTCACCGAGGTCTGAATCGCCCGTGAACCCGGTTAAGAAACAGCCCCCTGCCACTCCACCGCGTCAATCGTCCGTCTCGACGACTAAAACCACCCAAGAATCCCCTCTGCTCTTACTACAGCGCCAGCGCCAGTTGTTGGAGACAACCACGAACAACTTGAATAATTCATCGATTGAAGATCACACGCCATCGTTCTCGGAGTCCAGGCAGAGGTTTAACAACAGCAGTAGCAGCGCCAGCTCGTTCAGCACATCAATGTCGAGTTTCCAGAGTCCCGGTACTGTACAACAGCGTGTAGTGGCCACTAGCAGCGGAGAGCCGACCTATTATTCCGCCACCGTCCGGAACGTGGAACAAATTCAGCGTAGTCACGTAACGACAGAGCACACGGAGAAGTCGATGAGTATGACGTCTTCCAGCAAGGTTTACACTTTGGAGGAAAAATAAAAGACCCGTTTCCATGGTCCTCCATATTGTCATTTGCCGCTGTCACGGACGATTCTTTTGTAACGGTGCTAAGTCGTTTAATCAATGTTGACCCCCTCCCTCCCAACCTAAATACCAACCCGCCCTTATTTTGGCCTTAGGTCGAATTGTTGAAACGTTTTTTTTACTTTCTTAATCATCGTAATTTTAATATTGGTCCAGCAGATTTATCAACAGCTTTGAAGTGGAAGTGCCTTAACATAACACAATCACGAAAGAAAATTTTTAAAAAATTGAAAGAAAAGATACACGGATAAGCATTAGTTGCATAGCAAACCCCCTCACTTGTTATATATGGAGCCAGGTTTACCAATGCAGTAACCTAGAAGCCAGCAAAGCTTTATATAAGAGGTCGTGTGTGTGCGTGAACATCATATTTAACTCCTTCTCTTTTCATTTTAATTTTTTCCCCCAACACCTTTTGCTGCTTCCGTACCGCCGTCTGCATCAGCCACATATCACTTGTGGTGTGGTTCTACTCTTCCAGTTGCCAGTGCCAAAATCCTGTTTTCTCTTCTTTTTCTGCCTTCCTTCTTTAATTCAAAATGAAATCATGTTAGCCTTTACCCGTCTGCCACCACCACCCATAATCGCACTTCCTTTTGATAACTTAATCTTCGATGGATGAAAAAATGATCGTGTTCTCTTCTGATGCATACTGATCGTACTGATATAATACATATATTCAATAACGAA
>Ga0068879_1727555_pt1 | contig 9192 bp, 1 predicted proteins | sample NOAtaT_7_FD_65538 | JGI IMG/M metagenome (GOLD analysis project Ga0068879, IMG submission 65538) | Metatranscriptome of freshwater lake microbial communities from Lake Erie, under a cyanobacterial bloom - NOAA_Erie_Diel1S_2200h metaT... | ecosystem: Environmental > Aquatic > Freshwater > Lake ...
TGCTAATTATGTCCAAATATTATAGCTTTTATACTCTTCATTATTTTTCATGCGGCGCTCATTTGCCTTATCCCCATGATCAGTACCTTTTAACTTATAATTAACACCGGCTAAAGCTGGTAATCCACGTTCGATTGTGCTAGTCTGACTAAACACTGCTTCCTTTAGTACTTTAGATCCAATAGACTGAAGTAGCGTGACGAATATTAAATTACGAACTAATACTGTGTCAAATCGAATTTTTCCAATCACATCTAATTTAAGACCTTCGGCACCGAAACTTACAGATTTTACGCTATTAATTTTCATATCATTCATATAATATGTAAGCGTTTGATTAGCAGTAGGGTTGATATCTACTTTACTATATTGCATACCACCGGGCTCCGTCATCCTATCATTGAGGTATAGTTTTGCAGCGGTGATTAAGTCATCGAATTTTGCCTTAGTATTTTGACTGTCATCATTATCCTTCCATTTTTTGACGTAGTTTTTTAAAATAGTTTTTAATTTAGCCAATATGTTATCAAGTATGCCATCGTCTATACCAGTACCAGTATTTGCGTTTCCTCTAGCTGTTGCAACGCTGGTATGCACCACCGTTAACTTCGTCCTATCACATAATATGCCAAGTATAGTATTTATGCTTTGAAAATGTCCACTTTTAGCTGCAAGATTACTAGCACCAGCCCAATGAGTAACAACAGCATCGAACATATCTACAACCCCTTGCCTATTACCAGCATCAAAATCCGAACCAAATTGTGATAAACCAGCCATAGAATATATAGTTGAATTTGTCGAACCCGCCGACTCATTACTGAATGATCCAAATAGTACTTTATTAAATATCTGATCAGATGCATATTGTATGCGGCCAAGATCTAAGCCTGTACCAATACCTCCACGAGATATTAACGACATTTGTCTCCGGAATATATCTTTATTCATAGGAACATATGGATTGTTGAGGAATCGAATCAACGTTTCATTAAAGCTGGTACTATCATCTATAGTACCACTACATATATCCTTATTATCAATATCGAAGTATCGAGATAATATAGCTGTAGATGTATAACCGAAATTAAATATGTTAGCTAATGGAACGTATTTTGCAATAATATTAGGATTGATTGGGACTTTATTCAGACTTCTAAGAACATACCTACGTAATTCTGGCCGCGTAGCAAATTTAATTTTGAGTGAATCATTAGGAGTTACATTTAATTGTCTGAGCGACTCTGTTAACTCGGGACTATTAACATTTGCTACGATAGTAGTAATAGATATTCCAGGTCCACTAGGAACTTGGGATACTAATTGACTATCGACCATTTTGGCATCGGTTATATAACGGCCGCCTACGGCCGGATCCGGCTCCATATCATATTGTTCAATATATTTTCGAAAATCTTCCGAAGACCAATTATTTATAGAATTCCATAGACGAGTTTCATTATTATCACCAATACTCGGAATTTGCATGAGACTTATATGGTTATCAGGGGTATTACCGCCAGGAACGGCAGGTTGATCCCAATGGACATGAGCACTCTTACGAGGAGTCTTAATTTGGTAATGCCCATCATTTAGAGTACCTATAGTTCTGTAATGCGCATCTAGATCAGCAACACTAGTACGCATAGATGCATCGTATTGTACCCATCTGTGTGTGAATACCCAAGTGTATAATGGTACCCATGACGCAATAAATTTAGATAACTCAGGATCAGAAATACGCTGATTTGTATCTACTAAATTATTATAAGTAGTTATAATATTCTTTATACCAGTGTAATTATTCAAATCAGTGCTACCTAATAATAATGCACGCTGAGCCATTTGATATTTTTGTGCTGGAGAACCAGGAGTATTTCCAACAACTCCATTGGACCAATCAATAGGAGATGTTCCATTAACTAGATTTACTGCAGTTCCGCCAGGATTCGTATTATACATCTGACCCTTAAATAATCCAGAACTAATAGGCATGACTGGATTGCTTCCATAAGTTCCTCGGAATGTCTGGATGAAATTTTCGGCTAATTCCATATGAACTGGCTTATCCCCGAGTTCGGCATATACACTTTCAATAGTACTCAATATTGTGCTACCATAAACATTTAATTGTTCGCAGAATTGTAGTGCATTTTGACGGAAATTAGTGTCCCAAACAGTTGTAGATTCTTTACCATCACTAACAATATCGAATAAATCTATTTTATTATCATAATCATTGGAAACTATATCTGTGTTAACTGCTGGTAATGAATAAAGTGCATCACGAATTAACCCTAATTGTGCCAATGTTGCCTTAGTACGCTGGATGAAGTATGGGAAATTAGCACGCATCTCTTCACGCTTATATTGACTAACATCACTAAGAGTTTCATCGAGATTAAGAAATTCTTTTTTGTCTTCGGTTTTATTTGTCGAGAGTGCGTGAAGAATAAATCCCACAGATGCAAACATGACATGTTCCGGCTTAGGATCTTTACGAACACCCCAACCGAGTTCAGTACTCACACCATACACAGTCGATGCTTGAGTATCTTGAAGAACATTGGGCATTCTAGATAAGAATTTCTTCAATGCCTTTTTTACCTCGTCAATAGTCCAGTTTGCGTGTATAATATTATTGCCTGAGCCTGATGCTGCATTATCTAACGTACCAGTGTTAACAATACTCGGCACTGCATAACTCGCTATGGTATCAGCTGCTGTATTTACCCGAAACATAACTGCAAATAATCGAACCGCGTTATTGAGGTCGTTACTATTTATAAATTTCTGCAATTTTATGAAATTCTCAGTAGTTAAAAACTGTATGTATGGTTCTTGTATACTATCCTTATCTACGGCTACACCTAACCCTAAAGTAAGACCATATGCTATTATCGTATTATCCGTACCTTTAGTTGTTGCAACAGGATTCATACCTAATGATCGTAAAAATTCGGCACGCTGTCCGGCAGATGTATATGAATAATATTTAGTTGAAATTGCGGATATGTTATATAAAGTATCCGGATAGCATGCACGACCTTCAACCGCATAACTCATAGCGCCAGTAGTAAATGGATCTATTAATTTGCGATAAATCTTCCCACTAGCTACATTGACAGATTGTTCGAGTACCTGAACAAGAGTGCGATTTAAATCTATCATAATTGAAGTTGAATATGGGCGCTTCGCACTACCATCTGGCATGGCGAACATGTCTGGAAATCCAACTTCATATTTCCAGTTAGCCTGATATATACGCTTGTCTAATTGACGAACTACTCGCCATAAATTAAATTTGTTAGAAAATTCACCAAGTGAATACGGGAGAGTACCATGAACTTCATGAGCGTCCCAAAATAAAAGTGCTCGAAATGCCCGATCAGCGCGATAATTGACCGCGCTAATCAATTCAACACGCTTCTTCAAGAACGCAAATGCCTTAGTAGCAGCTAAGCTCGCCTCATTCCATGTTAAATATTGTAATTGTTTGTAATCTTGACGAGATTTAGGATCGGGATTATTAGAGAAGAATATATTTTTAATGATTGACTTACACATTCCTAATCCAAATTTTGATGTCGAAGATAATTTTTTAAATGTATCTTTATCCATGGATGAGCGAACTCGCGTAAATAATGATTCAAGAGATTCTATCATATCATTACACATATTTTCTAAGCCACTACTATTGATGTTAATGGCGCCATTAGAAATTTTTACTGATACTAATTTAGAATTGCCCCAAGAATTCACATTATTGAGCAATTGAATGAAATCAATAAGCATACGATTAGTATCAATTTCTTGTGACGTATTAATTAGTTCGCCAGTGATATTGCCATCCGTATTGGCGGGGCCAGTGCCAATACTTTGTTTAAGAATCCATTTTTGAACCATAGCGCGATATTTACCCTTGGCATGTGCATATCCGTCGACTGCATCAGCTCGATCGCTAGGTATCGCGACAAGTTTCTTGTAAAATTCGGAATCATTCTTAGGAAAACTATATAACGTAGACAAGAACGCCACGGTTTTAACAATTACTTGTTTCAATATTTCTAATCCACTAGAGATTTCGTGAATAATAACGTCTTTATATAATCTAGTAAGATTAGTAGCGTTGGATGCACTAATTAGACGACTAGCTTCCATAAATTTATCGTTGGGATCTTTGGCTGCTTCCATATCGGTAATGCCTATACGAATAATTTCACGAATATTAAATCGGTTTTTATAATCTTCTCCATCAGGCCTAGCCATTCCCGATTCAGTATCCATATCACAACGAAATTTTTGTACTAGATCTCTATATTTCGCAGTAAGAATAGTCTTAGTATATTCGGTAGTAGATGTATTGGATAAATCATATGCGCCGTTAGAATATGCATCAGAAGGGGCTGAACCATCAAATGGTTCAGAAATAGTTTCTCCAGGAAGAATTGCATAGTTATCGCGGCTAATAATTTTATTGTCAGGTGTATATGGACCGTATTCAGTAATATTACGAATATTGTTATATGCCGTGACGTCTGCTTTTTCCATGAGGACCCAACGCTTGTTAATTTCAGAAATAAATTCATCGATTATGTATTGCTTAATATCGCGTCCACTATTTTGCGCCGCCGAAGCGAGTTGTGTGAATACTTTATTTAATTCATTGAACATCTCGCGTAATTCACGATCTGCGTAATTTCCATCGGGCTTGCGATATTTTTCAAATATCAAATAAATAAATGGACCAAAGGGACCGTCAGTTTCAGGAAGAAGTGCGAAGAATGCATCTTTTATGGTAGTGGGTCGAGTAGTAGATCCAGAAATCTTATCAATGCCAAACTTATTTTTATCTGTCCTATCCATACTCAATAAGTCATAATAATACTCAGAAAGTAATATAATATAGAAATAGAGCTCCATACGCATAGCATCAATTTCTGGCACACTTTCATCACTACCAATAACAGTGCGAACATGCATCATAATATCTGGGTGAATTGGTTGACGAGCCATCTTATCAAGATTAACCACAACCATAACCTGTCCAAACATAGCTTTGATAATTTCAGTAAATATGACATCAGATTCTTTAAATACTGTAGATTTACGCATGTATGGGTATATAAAATTATGACGCAATCCATATTTCATTTGGAGTCGTTGGAAACTATATACAGCTATGGCCCGCGTATTCTTTTCAGCGACTGCAGTATTGTATTCCGCATCATTCATAATATGGCCACGAATAGCGGAGAATGGAATTTTAGTAGCCCAATCGGGATTTTCAACTTTAGTAACTTCAGCGGAACCAGATATAGGTTCGGAACCCATATATGGTTTGAAACCATATATGGGTTCCGCATTACCAAGAACTACACCTGGCATATGACTAATATACATGGCTGCTAGGTTTACTGAATTTTCCAATAATTGTTTCAACCACTTTGTATTAATTGCAAGCTCCGCCCCCATCGTCCTCTTAGCGGCGGCAACATCTTTCATATCTTCCATTACACTCCAAGTAATATCCGGCTCATTCCCAGTATACCCCATACTGGTAATTATAGCTTTTGCGGCAGCGTTAGCGAGATTGAGTGTATGAAGAATACTACCAGCCGTACCAACTACGGCATCTAAATTAGTTTTGACACTGTCTATATATATGATCAACGACCCATAAATACTAATAATACTTTTCAATGCCTTGATTTTATCACCCTTATTTGTACTAGTGACTATTTTCTTCATTTCTGTCGTTAATTTCTTGATATAATCTACTATTTTATCTTTAGTTGTTGATGCGGGCAATCCCCCAAGGAATATATTAGCAAATATTATAGATACGTATGGATCATACACGTATAAGTATGCCGGGTTCTTCATAATTATAGTTAACCCAGGATACTTCATACTATATTGATCGGTATTATGTAATTCTATAATAGCTGTACGTAATAGCACATTATTATCTAAATATGTTTTTTCGCCTATATAGGCAGTGTATATATTATTAGCTCCAGCTATGATTGCATTTATAGTGTCTATTTTTATAATTTCATCGTCAAAAAGTTTAATAAGTGGCGACAACGATATATCCAAGCCAGCTGTGGTAATCTTGGTTTTATAAGCCAAGAGAGCTGCCTTATAATCCGTAATATCTTTAGCGGTTGCATTATTATCAGTCACAAATTTTGCGTAAATATTCTTAACAGCGTCATTTATAAGTACTAAAGGTTTTGTCGCATCGAATAGTATACCCATATACTCTTCTCCAGCATATGCGTACTTAATGAGATCCTCAGAAATGTTACTACTCGTAAGACGAAGACGTGTTTTACTAGCATCATCGTTTACTTGCTCATAGTTATCCATGGAGTCAAGATACGGCACTGCCTGGAGAGATTCTCTATCTTCGCGAGCATTGGGATATCCATTTACAAGAGCAGATGCTATCACATATTCACGTAAATATTTGAAAAATGTAGTAGGCGATAAAAATCCATCGGTTGCGGCATTACCACCACTTTCTTCAAGTACGCGATAGAATAATCCAACAAGATTTTTGATTGCAGCAATGCTGCCGACGGATCGATCTACTATTTCGTGTAGTTTTTTGTAGTCGCTGGCAGCTGCTGGTAGACTTGGATCGGCAACTGCCTTAGCAGCATCTGCCGCCACAGCAGCAGATACTTTTTCATAATAATGCGAATTTGACTGTGCAGCTGCGGCATTAGCTATGGCAGTACCTGTAGCAGATGCTGTTAGTCCTACAATAGCAGTGTTTCCAACGTCTTTAGTACTTGCGATATTACTCGGAAATGATTCGAAAAACTTAGCCAATTCATCACCGGATGCATCACTATACCAATTTGCGATATCAACTTGATTATTAATGAGCTTATTAAGATCTTTCATGGTATTAGGATTTTCAGAAACACGAAGGACGAATTTCTGAAGAATAATATCGAGATTTTCGGCGGCTTTGTATAAGTTAATAACGGCCATATGGGATTCGCGGATAGAATCAATAATTGATTTTTTTACTGCAGAAGGCTCTTTAGCATCTCCTGCGGTACGAATACCTATTGCCCGAGCGACTGTTTCGTCTTTATATGCATTCAGAAACCCCTCAACTTCGGCAGACTCTAAATCTTTCAATTCTTTTTCCATACTAGCTTTAACTTCGGCGACTTTATTTCCAATGCCGCGTGTACGAATATCAGCCATTTCTTCTTGACCTTCTTTGATAAGTTTAGATCCGCGACCAATTCCTTCCATACCTTGAATACGAAGCACTTCGAAATTAAAATTCTGTAACTGTGTTTTAAGCGTATCTATAAGAGTATTGATCGCAGGAGTATTTTTACCAGGTTCGGCAGATCCAATAGTAGGCGAATAGTTAGAAACCAAAGTACTGGATTTGTGATGTTCGCGCATACGATCATATGATTGATCGATAGTAGTCAGAATAGATGTCGCGACTTGAGATATTTCTCCAAATACAGCATAACCGCTGCCGGATTCTGGCTTATTAAGAGTATCGGCGATCTGGATTAAACGACGAATATTTGAAATGAAATTATCACGATGCGCAACATATGTATGCTCTGGTTTATATCCGATGAGTGCTTTTAATTTAGCGGCACCACCATCATCTAGTTCTTCAAATGGAACAAGTGTATCTCCGAATTGAAGAATATTATCGCTGTACTTAATTTCACCATTACGCATTCGGGTAACTAATGTTTGAATATGGCCAATTAGCGCTGTAAAACGTACGTATAAATCTTTAGTGCCGATATCAGATAATTGTTCTTTCTGACGCTTGATCTGCTCGATACGCTTGGCTATAAGATTAGAACGTTTAATTTCTTCAGCAGATCCAGTGACAGATTCCTTGGCAAAGTCCATACTAAATCCAGCGTTATCTCCATCTTTGCCAAATTCTTCAATCATGGGACGTAATTCAGTATAATCGCCAGATCGACGTAGCTTAACTAATTCGGTCAGCACGTCGTAAAGAGAATTAACTTTATTGAGCGGGTCATTAACTTCTGTCTTGATGATAGTTATATCTTTCGAAAGTTCATCAGTGAATTTTTCGAATTCTTCGTTAGATTTGCCGAGGAATTTTTCACGCATGTAATCATTACCAAGCTTATCCTTAAAGGTGCGGAGGAATTTATCAACGCGATGTGCTTGGGTCATGGCAGTATTAATCAAGCCTAATGCTTGCATAACTTTTTCACGATACTCGCGAGGATTCTCGCTGAAGTCCGAATCGGAAATAGATTTCAGAACTGCAAGCGTATTAGCATCTACTTGTTTATTTTCATAATTTGTATCAACGTAAAATGGGCTGCTTGGATCGCGGAATGGTTCGAGCAATCCTGCAAGACGACGATGTTCACTAGTAGCTTCTGTTGTAAGAACATTAATTGCTTCAATGATATTACTAATCTTATTACGGCTAGACTCTAGCTTATCTTTTTTATCAAAAATATCTTTTAACTCTGTAGCTGCAGCTTGAAGTGACTTAACTAAATATTTAGTTCGATCAGAAACTCCACGGAGATATGCATAAATTTTAACATAATCAGATGTCATACCGACGGATAAGATCGTCATAATACCAAAAATATCGCGAGCGACAGCTGATGGAGTACGACCTTTAATCTGGATATCGGTTTGAAGGGCCTGATTAATAATCTTAGCAAGATTGATGATGATTTTAGTATTCAGCTCTTTATTATCACTGAACTTAAAATTGGCCTTAGCAAAATCGAGTTGCTTATTGATCTGTTTGATTAAATCATCTGGGGCTGCATTAGGATCCAGACTACCCCAATCGATAGAACCATCTTGACTTTTGAGACCGGCGGTCTTAAGGCCCGTGGCTAAACGTTTTATTATATCATTTTTGGCTTGGGTGCGGGCTTCCATATTATTTTTTTCAATAACATCTTCAAATCCGCCACAACAAGTTCCTTCGCCAGATCCATTGATAGATGTATTTATTAAATTTTTCATATCGTCACGAATAACATTTTCTCCTGAGCCTTGTATAGCCTTCATTAATAAATTAGCACATACTGGATTATCCCGCATAAACGATGCAACATTTGTAATCGTGGATATAGCTGCTTTAGTAGCTGTGGCCATGTTCGTTTTCGATCCCAAAAATCAGAC
>Ga0068879_1127804_pt1 | contig 9136 bp, 5 predicted proteins | sample NOAtaT_7_FD_65538 | JGI IMG/M metagenome (GOLD analysis project Ga0068879, IMG submission 65538) | Metatranscriptome of freshwater lake microbial communities from Lake Erie, under a cyanobacterial bloom - NOAA_Erie_Diel1S_2200h metaT... | ecosystem: Environmental > Aquatic > Freshwater > Lake ...
ACAACGTATTTGCTTCTTTCAAGTGCGGCTCCGCCGACGTAGTATGTGTATACAACGTATTTGCTTCTTTCAAGTGCGGCTCCGCCGACGTAGTATGTGTATACAACGTATTTGCTTCCTTCAAGTGCGGCTCCGCCGACGTAGTATGTGTATACAACGTATTTGCTTCTTTCAAGTGCGGCTCCGCCGACGTAGTATGTGTATGCGGAGCAGAAACTGGAGGTGTACACTTGATCGTAGATTGCCATCACCATCATATACGATAAGGGTCACTGCTTGTTTTCTGAAAGACGCAGTAAGTGAACTACGCGTATCCGCTGGTAAGCTGTGGGTGCTTTCTTAAGCTCTGCTTCGCGCCAGAGGTGAAGCTACGCGAGCGTAAAGAAGGCCGTCGACCATAAGTAAGATCGTGCTACGCATCCCAAGGAAAGCGTAGAAGCGATGAAGAGCTACGTTAAGGGTTAGAACGAAGTTGCTGTTGTATGACAAAGGGGTGCGCTTACAGACAGGCGGGGTATAAGCATTTGAAGTGCGACGCTTATGGGTAGATGCGTAAGCTCTGCTTCGCGCCAGAGGTGAAGCTACGCGAGCGTAATTACAGATTTACGCCAAACACTAAACATCCGATCAATATTAGTACACCTATAAGGTAAATAAAATATTCACGATCCGTGGGGGTTAGATAGTTGTATGGACGCATATTCCGTTTCGAATGTAAATGACGATTGCCAACCACATTGGGTTTATGCTGGTCACCGAACGTTCTTACAAAGGTACGACTTGAGGCTCGCCACCCAGCTGAGCGCGCACCCTTTGGACGCGCGTCGTTTGAATACGAAGAGTAACCCCCGTTACGTTTGCCCAGTGTAGGCGCATGCACATCCGTTGTTTGTGTCCACATGACCGGAGCCAAAACCACATTACAATCGCTTGAGTCCCTAGTCTGTAGATAGTGCACCGTTAGTTGTCCTACGGCGTATGTACAGTGTAAACTCCTCGGAGTTGTAGACAAAGCATGCAAAGAACGTCCGCTAATTCCTTTGGAGGTGCGCACACCTGATTTTAGGGCGGAGATGGCCAATGATGGAGTGGAAGCGCCGGGTCGGGTTCGGTGAGAAGTAAGGACTGGGCGTTCTATCCAACCGGCAGACCATGAGGAAACCTGCGCAGTTAAGGTTGAAATAGCTAACGGACCAAGCTGTTCAATATGTTTTTTATCTAGAATAAAAAAGTCAAAGGCCAACGACATTACTCTTCGACCGACAAACCCATACACATAATCAACCAACCAGCCTTTATAAAAAAATAATGTGGCAACATAACTGATATAATTGGAGGCAACTAAATTATTTGAAAGTTTATGTATACCAAACGAAAACAAAACACCAAGGACAATGTAAATCAAAGATATGTATTTAAAAGGCATCAACGCTTCTAAATATACAATATGTGTTAAATGCGATGCAGAATCCGCCGTAGTCTTGATATAAATCGATGACAAAAAGTAATTAGAACCTGTACCGGAAAACAAATCTTTACCTACATAACCGATAAAGACGGAAGCTAAGGTTAAACACGACAACAATATGATCACAATTGTGGGTATATTCAACCAAGTGCCAGCCAACTCCTGGGTTGCCTCAGCGCGGGCGTGAGAGTGCATCCAAACTGCGCGCTTCCTTCGGATCCCGGGCTTGGGCAGTTGAGCTAAACTACGTCCTATTAAACTAACCTTCGGTTGGCCTTTTTCACTTGAAACAATCCTGCTGGCCGCGGAAGCTAATCGGTAGACCTGCTCCCTTAGTTTCCGAAGGAGGGACCTCAGCCAACCGACACTATACCGCGTATTTGACTTCCAGTCAACTGGATGTGTACACTGCCACGTTGTTCTGAGCACTGGCTCATGGGCTACCACTGTCTCTGGATACAGCGTATTTGACATCCAGTAAACTTGATGTGTACACACCAAAGGTGTTCGTCCGCCGAAAAAGGGTAGGAGTTGCCCCGTATTGTGCTCCCGACACCAAGTGTATCTAGGCGCGTTCGAACAATGTGCACGCCCTTGCGGGAGTGGATATGCAGTTACGGCATTATACAACGTATTTGCATACGTAGTATGTGTACCCTGAGTGAGGCGCGTGTGTGTCTTGACTGAGAGCGAATACGAAGGGGTGATCGTATCTATTATGCTCACTTTATGATACCATTTTAGCGTTGTTGAACCCGAAACACTAGATTCACTCGTACCTGGTGTCGTATATTCTTCTTCCGTGGTTATGGCTAAAAAGTCCGCTAATGCCCCGAGTGAATACATTGTAGCTAATACAATACACAATGAACACAAATATCCATACAATATACCGTAAGGTGTGACATATAATAATTCAATCAACAAATCTTTTGAATAAAATCCTGTTAAATAAGGAAACCCAATTGAAGCCAACGTTCCTATAAAAAAAAAACAGTAGACCAGAGGTTCACAATTGTTAGGGCCTGTAAACTGAACACCTTGCTCGTCACTATTGGAATGAATTATTAATCCTGCGGACAAAAATAACAAGGCTTTAAACCACCCATGGTTAAATAAATGAAATATCGCAATATGATAATGAGAAAATGCACAAATCAACACCATATACCCCAGTTGACTACAAGTTGAATAGGCAATAGCCTTTTTTATATCCAGCTGTGTAATACCTGAAGTCGACGCAAAAAAAATTGTAAACATGCTGACGGTTGCAATTACTATGTTGACATTTCGACAATGTTCAAGGAGATAGGAGCAGCGAATCAACAAATAAACTCCGGCCGTAACCATGGTTGCCGCATGGATTAATGCTGACACTGGTGTCGGTCCTTCCATTGCATCCGTCAACCATACATGTAAAAAAAATTGAGCAGACTTTCCCATTGCACCTAGAAACAAACAAAACACAATAATATCTAGCAATTGTACATCCAACCACAGGCTGGTTGGACTCAACAATACAGTATCCGCGCCCGTACTCACAGACTGCGTGCCTTTTGCTGTGTAAATCAATCCACCTACACTAGACACATAGTGTACCAGAGACGAAGCCAAATCCCGTGTAGAAAACTCATAATACGGCATAATAGAAAAAACGGTGGCGTAGTCCACGCTTTGACAAAAAAAATAAATTAACCCAATTGCCGCAAGAAGTCCACAATCACCTATTCGATTATACAAGATTGCTTTAACAGCTGCTTTATTTGCCGCCAACCTAGTATACCAAAAACTGATCAATAGGTAAGAACAAATTCCAACCCCTTCCCACCCCATAAACAATCCAATAAAATTGTTAGAAACAACCAAGATTAACATAAAGAACGTAAACAATGATAAATACGATAAAAACCTTATTTGATGAGGATCATGACTCATATAATCAAAACTATAAATATGTACAACAAATGATATGGTTATGATCAAGGTAAACATGGTTAAGCTTAAACTGTCTAATACCCACAATTGACTAGCAGTCATTAAGCCAGATTCTATCCAAGTATAAACCGGCACTACATGAATTGCTCCCTCGTAACCCAACTCCCTATGTAAGTTTACAATTGATATATCGTAACTAACCGAACGTTCACTTAATAAATGATGGAACCCTGTTAAACCTAGGTCTCTTTCATTTAGGGTGCAAAAGGTAAGTGAGCTTGATCTACCTACATAAAACATAGTAAACACCCAAGCTAATCCTATCCATAAGGCTGAATTAAATTGAGCACCTCGTATTCCTATATGGCGGCCGCAACAACATAATAACAAAAAGTTCACTAAAGGCGCAATTACAATAAAAAATAAAGGTTCAAACCGCATAACTCGGCGTAGTCTTAAGGTCTGCCGTATAAACTGAGCGCGTCTTTTGCTGCATAACACACAACCCCTCCGGGTTTATGAAACACGGGCGTCCTTCGCTTTCTGAACTTGTTTAGCTTCCTTCGGCGTCCTTCGGCTTTCTGAAAGAAGCTTAACCTCTGGCGGCTTCCTTCGGAAAGCTTCACCTCTGGCGCTTTCCGAAGGAAGGGAAGAAGCGAGCTTCCTTCGGAAAGACGCACTAGCTGCTTTCTTCACTATCGCTTTACTTGGTCCGTGGATGGTGATCAAAGATCCCCATGATCATCATCACCTTCATATACGAACCAAAGGATGGCAATCAAGAAGAAGCCCAGAGTTTTCTTAAAGACGCAACTGCCTTGGAATACCTCCGTTCCCCTACCTTCCTCTGAAAGACGTACGTTCCCCACTTTCCGAAGGAAGCGAAGAACGCCCTTTCTGAACTTCTTCCAAAGGTCGCACGACCTTCGGAAAGCTTCACCTCTGGCGCTTTCTGAAAGAAGTTCACGTCCTTCGGGATGCGAACTTGTTCCCTTCCTTCGGGAGGACGCACGTCCTCCCGAAGGAAGGGAAGAAGCTTCACCTCTAGCGGGAGGACGTGCGTCCTCCCAAAGGAAGGGAAGAAGCCCGCGTCCCCCGAAGGACGCGCTTTCCGAAGGAAGCGAACTTGTTTCTGAACGTCCTTCGGGAAGCTTCACCTCTGGCGGCTTCCTTCGGAAAGCTTCACCTCTGGCGGGGGGCGTGCGTCCTCCCGAAGGAAGTGAAGAAGCTTCACCTCTGGCGGGCTTCATTCACGTCCTTCGGGAAGCGAGGGTAGCGCATCCAGGATGGTGATCCAAGATCACCATTCAAGAGGTAACTCGCTACCCAAAGGATAAGAGCTCGCACTCCCGTAGGGAGCCCGTAGGGAGCCCGTAGGGAGCCCGTAGGGAGCCCTTAGGGAGCCCTTAGGTAGCCCGTAGGGAGCCCTTAGGGAGCCCGTAGGGAGCCCTTAGGGAGCCCGTAGGGAGCCCTTAGGGGGTGGTATTCATCGAATTTGCCAGCGGCTGCGCCTTCGAAGAATGTGTACACATCCAGTTTATGCTCCGCATAGAGAAGCGAAGCAGAGCTTCCTGGATGTCAAATACGAACAAATGCTTCCTTCGGAAAGCCCCAGAGGTGAAGCTACGCGAGCGAAAATCCACTGTATGACACTTGATCGTAGATTGCCATCACCATCATCTACGATGAAGGTCACTGCGTGCTCTCTTTCCGAAGGAAGTGAACTTGTTCCCTTCCTTCGGAAAGCTTCACCTCGGGCGGCTTCATTCGGAAAGACGCGCGTATCCTTCCTCCGTATTCCCGAAGTAATAGAGAGCGGGTGCTTGATGAAAGAATGCCGTTTTTCCGAAGGAAGCCGAGAGATTGCGTCCGTTGGAGTCTACTCGCTCTCTGCAAGAAAGGTTAGGCCTTCTTTCAGAAAGCCCCGAGGTGACACCGCTCTCTCTTTCCGAAGGAAGTGAACTTCTTTCAGGATGCTCGCTTCCTTCGGAAAGACGGACTTGTTTCAGAAAGGATCCGCGTGGAAGATTATCAAAGATCACCATGATCATCACCATCATCTACGATGATGGTCAGTTCACTTACGTCCGTGCTCTCTTTCTGAACTTGTTTCGCTTCCTTCGGGAAGCTTCACCTCTGGCGGCTTCCGCCAGAGGTGAATCTGCTACCCGCTTTCTGAAAGAAGCCCGCCAGAGGTGAAGCTTCCCGAAGGTAGCGAAAGAAGCTCGGGGGACGTGCGGCCTCCCGAAGGAAGGGTAAAAGTTGCTTCCTTCGGGAACCTCTGGCGCTTTCCGAAGGAAGCCGGAAAGCGGGGAACGTACGTCTTTCAGAGGGACGCGCATAAATCATGGTGATCGTAGATCACCATTCAAGAGGTTACCCATCCTTTGTAAGGTTACGCGTATCCTTCCTCCGTCAGGCAGAGAGCGGGTTTACCTCCGGGAGTCTTCGCACGTCTTTCCGAAGGAAGCCGCCAGAGGTGAAGCTTCCCGAAGGAAGAAGTTGGCTTACTTCGGAAAGAGAGTGCGTCCGTTGGTGTCACTGCGTCTTGAAGATAGCACGCAGTGACCCTCATCGTAGATGATGGTGATGGCAATCTACGCTCAACTAGACTACACATACTGCTTATGTACAATCTTCGATTGTAAGGGTCATCAACCAAGTACCTGTTTGATCTGTGAGCCAACCAATAGGTAGTAACCGCTAAAAGGACGAACGTCTCTACAACAGACGCGTAGCTGATGAACTGCGGTGAGCGCTAAAATCAAAGAAGCGATGTGTCGTGATGCGTTGCGTTTCTTGGAAGGTCACCATAGGTTACCATCGTCGAGCTTCTTTCAGGAAGCGCGGACTCACTTTGTGGGAATGTCGTGTTTATGCAAACGACGTTCACTTGGGACAACCTCTTGAAACCTCTAGCGCCGTCTCCCCTAGATCGAACTTCCTTCGGAAAGCTGGGTGTCATGCCGAGACGTGCATACTTGGTACGTCACAAAGGAAGGAGCTTGCTCTATAATTCACGAAGAAACGTGAACGTTTCTGAAAGACGGATGCTCCTATATCACGTCTCTTCACTCGCGCACTGACGCTCGACAGAGCCTTACATATGATGGGCGTATGCCCTGCGTACTTGGGAAAGAGACGACGCCAGAGGTTTAGTACGCCGACCCTTTGGGTTTTTTGGAACAATGCAGGCGCGTACACTAAGGGAACAGCACTCCCTCTGGGGGTCAGTAGCTCCATTACGTTCAAAAACCACCATGAGAGCTGAAGGTTAATTCGACCTTGGGCAAGACTGGCCAATGTCGTATAAAAGCGTCAATAGTTGACGTTCGTCCTCATTGACGTTCACTGCTGGCTGATCTTCAGTCAAGACGAAGATCAACGAAGCGGGTCATAGTAGATGATGTGTTCGCCTATACGAGGGGTGCGTTCCGCCCGCCAGGTGAGAGCGGCGTTGCCTTCCACCGTCTTGCCGAGAGCGCGTGCTGAACTTTATCTGCCAAGCTGCTCGTATACAATGAGGGTCTCTGCAAGCTGGACTACTCGTTTGAAAGAACGGGTGCTTAGAACGACAGTCTCTTTTTATGGTGATCTCCGTTCTTCGGAGATCGGCGACTAATATCGTACATAGAGAGGCACCCACCTATACTGCGTATTTGACATCCAGTAAGCTCTGCTTCGCTTCGCTATACGGAGCATAAACTGGATGTGTATTGGGAGGGACGTGCAGCCGCGTTGCTGCTGACCTACACGTCCGCATGGATGGCAATCGTAGATTGCCATATAGTGTACTGACCATGATCGCAGATGATGGTCACTGGGTGCTCTCTTTCCGAAGGAAGCGCCTGAGGTGAAGCTGCTACCCGCTTTCCGAAGGAAGCGCCAGAGTTGAAACTTGGTCCTTTGGGAAGCCCGCGTCCTTTGGAAGAAGTTCGATTCCTTCGGGAAGGGCGTCCTTCGCTTCCTTCGGAAAGCGGGGGACGGAGTGCGCAGCAGCTATGGCGTTCTTCTTCTTCCTTCGGAAAGACGCGCGTATCCTCAGGTATGCTATGGGTGCTTGAAACCCGTAATTCCGAGCTTCTTTCAGAAAGAGAGTGCGTCCGTTGGTGTCTACCCTCTCTCTCTTTCCGAAGGAAGCGCCACCCCCCCAGAGGTGAAGCTTTCCGAAGGACGGAAACAAGTTCGCTTCCTTCGGAAAGCCGCCACCCCGCCAGAGGTGAAGCTTTCCGCAGGAAGCCGCCACCCCGCCAGAGGTGAAACTTGATGAAACAAGTTCGCTTCCTTCGGAAAGCCGCCAGAGGTGAAGCTTCCCGAAGGACGTTCAGAAAAAAGTTGCTTCCTTCGGGAACCTCTGGCGCTTCCTTCGGAAAGCGCCAGAGGTGAAGCTTTCCGAAGGAAGCCGAAGGTACAAGTTCACGTCCTTCGGGAAGCAAACTTGTACCCTTCCTTCGGGAAGCTCGGCTTGATGAACTTGTTTCGCTTCCTTCGGAAAGACGGACTTGTTTCAGAAAGGATGCCAAAGGACCTCTGAATCCGAGGTTTCTTCAAGACGCGACTGCCCCACCGTTCACCGAAGGACGGACGTCTTTCAGAAGGAATCGCATGCTTGATGGTGATCGTAGAGAACCATTTCCCTCGAATAAGGGAGACTCAGGAAAGCGTAGCAGCGACGGGTAACCTAAGGTAACCACTTGAATGGTGATCTACGATCACCATCAAGTATGCGCTCCCCCCGCCAGAGGTGAAGCTTCTTCCCTTCCTTCGGTAAGCGGGGAACGGTGGGGCAGTTGCGTCTTGAAGATCGCAGCCAGTGAATCCAACGGGCGCACTCTCTTGCTTCGGCTACCTTCGGAAAGACGCAACTGCCTCGCGCTTTTCGAAGGACGTTCGGGTAGCGCATCAATGATGGTGATCGTAGATCACCATTCAAGAGGTTACCCTAGCTGCTGCGTTTTCCTGAGTCTCCGTCCCCCGAAGGACGTACGTCTTTCAGAGGGACGGTGGGGGTACGGTGTAAGGATACGCGTGATGGCAATCTACGATCTAGTGTACTACGCGGTGCTACTTATGCTTCTTATGATTGGCCGTCGTTCAGTGACCAAGGAACGCGACGCAGCAACGGCATATACGCTGAGGGTCACAGAAAGCAGCAGAGTCCTTCCGTACGCGAGATAGATGCCTGGCTACAAGTACAGGTGTTTTATGCATAAAGATCGGGGGCTTTCTGAGATGTCCGTCGGTCGTACTACGCAATGGTCGGAAATAGTGCTTCCTGAATGACGGAAGACTCCCGGGATACGCACGTGGAGATGGGTAATACAGCGAATTTACGCTCGCGTAGCTTCACCTCTGGCGCTTTCCGAAGGAAGCACTAGAATACACTTGATCGTATTTGACATCCAGTATGCTCTGCTTCCGAAGGAAGGACGTCCTTTGGAAAAAGACATCGCTATACAACGTATTTGCTTACGTAGTATGTGTCTACAACGTATTTGCTTACGTAGTATGTGTATACAACGTATTTGCTTACGTAGTATGTGTCTACAACGTATTTGCTTACGTAGTATGTGTATACAACGTATTTGCTTACGTAGTATGTGTATACAATGTATTTGCTTACGTAGTATGTGTATACAACGTATTTGCTTACGTAGTATGTGTATACAACGTATTTGCTTACGTAGTATGTGTATACAACGTATTTGCTTACGTAGTATGTGTATACAACGT
>Ga0068879_1000669_pt1 | contig 8881 bp, 9 predicted proteins | sample NOAtaT_7_FD_65538 | JGI IMG/M metagenome (GOLD analysis project Ga0068879, IMG submission 65538) | Metatranscriptome of freshwater lake microbial communities from Lake Erie, under a cyanobacterial bloom - NOAA_Erie_Diel1S_2200h metaT... | ecosystem: Environmental > Aquatic > Freshwater > Lake ...
TTTCCGTATTAAGTAGGCTTGGAAATAGATACAATTTGGTTGGTCTTGATAACGCTATTAGAGGGACACCTCGAAAAATTGCCTTATTCTCAATAAGCGAAGCTCAGAACCCCCATGAATACGTTGTCCCTTTTCAATAAGTCGGAATTAATCGAGGTGTCCAGAGGAATAAAGGAGGAAAAAATCAATATCTGGATTGGCGGTGTCTTGAGTTGCTGAATTGGTTTATACAAGCTGAAAGACGGTGGCACTTTTATGATCTTTGATGCTATGAAGCTGATACAGGCTGCTTTGCAGCAATACATTCTAGAAGTCGAGGAATCTCCCATTGCTAACCAGGAGATCGTGATTCTAGATAATATCGCCATGGCTGAGGAAGTAGGTGGTACTGGAAGTAAGCAAGATGAGCGGGTTGTGATGAGCCTCGTCAATCTTCAAGAGCAGACAACGCTCAAGAATGAGTCTTATCATCGGTTAGAAAACGGTCGTACTGTTTACCGAAACCCACCGATCCATCTCAATCTTTTTATCCTCTTTTCGGTGCTCCATAGTAAGGAATATGAAGCATCACTCAAACGCCTATCGCGAGTCATCGAATTTTTTCAGTGGAAAAAAGAGCTTTCGTTTACGACAACACCTGCTTCGGCAAATATCTCCCATGATGTGCAAATCTTTCCCGATCTTTATAGTTTGACCTTTGAGCAACTGAACTACCTTTGGGGCAGTCTCGGTGGTAAGCAGGTTCCCTTTGCGCTGTATCGTTTCCGCCTTGTCGCTCTAGAAGCAGAAAAACGTCTGGCGGAAAGCGAACCGATTACAGCAATTTCCATAAGTGCAAATGGGGCAAGATAGCTATGTCCATTCAAATTGTCTACAAAAAAATTCTGGATATAGAGGGTTGGCACGATTTCTATTTCGGGCAACCCGATCCGCCTGCATTGCCTGCCAGCTACAATGTCTCGGATCTGTTGGCAATCGTCCCTACTTCCGATTGTTTACGGGTACTCAAAAATTTGCGTTGGATTTTTCGTTCACAGGGACGGGGGGCTACTGTTTTTGCCAATGTTGATGAAGTCACTCCGGGTAACTTCAAGACTCAGGTGCCCATTAACCAGCCCTATCGACTGACGTTTTGGCTGGTTGTAAGCGATCGCTACTTTACCAACTTTACCAACCTACCGCTCTTGCCCACCCAAAACCATATTTATTACTTCTCCAACCTGAGCAACAATCAGGGTCACGCCTTATTCTTAACTCAACCCCTACCAATTTATACCGCCAGCACTGAATATTACCTGGGACAGTTGGTAACCCACGCTGACAAGACGCTAGAAGCCCTGCGATATCAAGCTTCTGCCAGTCCAACCCCTGGAGACAGCGACTGGGAAACACTACCCAGCAGCCAATATGTCTCAAATCTAGACCGCTTGCCCTGTCAGTCTCCCTTGCGGACGCAGATTATTCCCAGCCTGAATCCTGGAGATACTTTTCGCTTGACGTTAGTCGATGGGAATGGGCAGGAGACGTTTACTTTTGAGGACACTGTATCCACCAATCATCCACAGGGAGCTTCTCTCTCTGTCAGCCTGAATTTCTCGAACCAAATTCCTGGTCGATACCGACTCAGCTTGGATGGGACACCACTTGACGAGTTTGTACTCATTGACCCTCTCGCTGCGCAAAATGCCTTTGGGCTAATCGAAATTGTCCTGAATCCAAGTCTGGTATCAACTGCTTTCGCCCTGCTGGAGTACAGCGCCACACAAACTCTGATTCGCCCCAAAACCTACGTCATTCGCTTCAAAAATCGAGCGACCCGCTGGCGCTATCGTTATGAAAAACCTCACGGTTTCAAACCAGCAGATATTCCCGACTTTAACCTGTTAGACGACAAAACCTATGCTACCAAACAACCCTTGGGCTTGCGCCTGCAACCCCCCACTTTCCTCAAAGATGGTAAAGACCGTCCACTCCCGACACCTAGTGTCGTGTCGATCAAGCCCGAAATCGATGCCTCCGAGCGTGTAACCACTATCTTTTCCGATATCCATCTGTAACTGACCACTTATTATCGAGTACATACCATGCCAAGCACATACAAAACTCCAGGTGTTTATATCGAGGAAATCTCAAAATTTCCACCGTCTGTCGCCGAAGTCGCAACGGCGATTCCTGCCTTTATCGGGTATACCGAAAAAGCTCAAGACAAAGTAGCCGATGACCTGCGACTCAAGCCCAAACGAATCGTTTCCATGCTTGAGTATGAGGTTTACTTCGGTAAGCCACAGCCAGAGGAAAACATTATAGTTACCATTGAGGAAACTCAAGATGCTGAAGGCAAAACACAGGAGATTAAAACCACAGCTCGTTTTGGGGCGGAAGGACCTAGTCGCCATGTGATGTACTACTCGATGCAAGCCTACTTTGCAAACGGAGGCGGACCGTGCTATATCATCTCTGTAGGTACTTATGCTGCCTTTGGTTCCCCTATCGATCCGGGTAATCCCAATCCAGCAACCCTCCTCTATGCGGGATTGGCAGCACTGGCCAAAGAAGATGAGCCGACCTTGATCGTTTTCCCAGAAAGTCAGGGCATTACACTTGTATCTGACCAAGCAACTCTCCACAATACTGCCTTACAGCAGTGTGAAGACCTAAAAGATCGTTTTGTGGTGATGAGCGTACCTACTCACGACACAAATAGTGATATTCTCGCAATCGCTAATGATTTTCGCAGCAATGGCGTTGGCATCAACAACCTTAAATATGGAGCCGTTTATGCGCCTAATATCGAAACGATCCTTAATTATGCCTATCAAGATACTGACGTTGACGTGACGCATACCATTACGGGGGGACCGAATGCAGGTTCGACAGACACAACCATAGATGCACTTAAAACAAGCAACACTGCATTTTATGCCCGATCTCAAGCTGCGATCAATCAGATGCCGCTGATACTGCCCCCTGCACCCGCTGTGGTTGGTGTCTATGCCCAGGTGGATGCAACGCGCGGTGTATTCAAAGCCCCGGCAAACGTTAGCCTAACGACTGTGATTAAACCTGTTCTTAAAATCACCAATGCCCAGCAGGATCAGCTTAATGTCGATACCACAGCAGGTAAATCGATTAACGTGATTCGTGCTTTTACCGGCAAAGGCACGTTAATTTGGGGTTCGCGGACTCTGGCGGGCAACGACAACGAGTGGCGCTATATTCCAGTCCGTCGCTTTTTCAACATGGCGGAGGAATCGATCAAGAAGGCGACAGAGCAATTTGTCTTTGAACCGAACGATGCTAATACCTGGGTCAAAGTGCGGGCAATGATTGAAAACTTCTTGATCCTGCAATGGCGGGCGGGTGCCTTGGCTGGAGCCAAACCAGAACAGGCGTTTTACGTCAAAGTAGGGCTTAACGAAACCATGACCGCTCTGGATATTCTCGAAGGTCGGATGATTGTCGAGATTGGCATGGCCGTGGTGCGTCCGGCTGAGTTCATCATCCTGCGATTCTCCCACAAGATGCAGGAAAGCTAAGGCAAACCTGGCTTTTTAACATAACCCAATTCATTAATCAGCGAGTAACCCAATTATGGCTAACTATCCATTACCGAAGTTTCATTTCAATGTGGAAGCAGGCGATCTTAAAGGAGGATTCACAGAAGTCAGCGGACTTACAGTGGAAACTGAACCAATCGAATATCGCGAAGGGAATAGACCAGAATTTAGCAAGATCAAAATGCCAGGTTTACAGAAATACAGCAATATTACCCTGAAGCGAGGCACCTTCAAAGGAGTCAATAACTTCTATAGCTGGTGGAGCAGTGCGACAAAAGAGGCCGATCATAGTAAATATCAGCGTACTTTGATTATCACCTTGTTGAACGAGAAAGGTGAGACAGTTGTGACCTGGACAGCTTTGAATGCCTGGCCTATTAAAGTTCAATCCACCGAACTCAAAGGCGATGGTAACGAGATTGCCATCGAAACGATGGAGATTGTTCACGAAGGTCTCACTATCACAAACGGATAATTGTTTTAGGTATGGTACAGACCTATCCACCGGTTGGTTTCTTTTTTGCAGTGATCTTTCAGGGTACGTTTAAGGATGCTGCTACGGGAGTGACCACAGACTTGTCGAAGGAAGCCGTAGAAACTCGCTTTCAAAGCGTCAGCGGTTTAAGTGTTGAATTACAAACAGAAACCTTAAAGGAAGGAGGTGAGCAACGATTTGAACATATTTTGCCCGTGCGTGCTAAATACAATCCCTTGATCCTAAAACGCGGACTGGTCAAAGATTCCAAGATGATCCAGTGGTGTATGGATGCGATCGATAACTTTGACATTCAGCCGATGGATCTGCTGGTGCATTTGCTGCACGTCAAGCGTCCTGACGAGACACAGCCACCCCAGGGCATAGAGCCGTTAATTACTTGGAGTGTGGTCAATGCCTGGCCCAAGAAATGGTCTGTATCTGACTTCAACGCTGAGCAAAATTCCCTTGCAATTGAATCGTTAGAACTTAATTACAGCTACTTCATGCTGAAGAATTAGATAGGAGACAAACCTATGCCACTCGAAATTAGAGAACTGGTGTTCAGAACCTCAATTAATGATGGCGATCAAGCTCAAACTGCTAGTCCAAGTTCAGGAGACAGCGGTGGAACGGGCGGCCAGGATGCCATCATTGCTGCCTGTGTAGAGCAAGTGTTAGCCATTTTGAAAGAGAAGGCAGAGCGATAAATCATGACAACAGGTGAACTGACCAAAGTTGAAATTCGAGCCTTTGAAGATAAAACTTACGGAAAAGAGATCGGAAAGTTTGAATTGCCGATCAATCCGGAGCAGTTTTCTCAAGCATTTAAGGTGGAGTACGATCTGCAACAAGCAAAAGGCTCGCAGGGAAACGATCCAAAGTTTAAGTTCACCCAACCGGAAGAACTAAAACTTGACTTTACCCTTGACGGAACGGGTGTCATACCCGTTAACAAACAAACGGCTCAAGCAGATCGACCGCGCCAATTTTATAAAGATGTAGTGGGTCAGGTGCAGGCGTTTCTAGATCTTGTTTACGTCATGAATAATAAAACCCACAAGCCTAATTTTTTGCGCTTATTGTGGGGGAACTTTTCCTTTGGTACTAAAAACGGGTTTGACTGCATTTTGAAAGATTTGCAGATCAATTACACCCTGTTTGCACCGGATGGAAAACCACTGCGAGCAAAAATTAGTGCAACGTTTGTCAATTATATTGAGCAGGCCCGCCGCGTTCGAGAAGAAGGAAAAAAATCACCCGATGTCACCCATCTGCGTAAAGTGAAAGCGGGTAATACGTTGCCCCTAATGGCCTATGATATCTATGGTGACCCGTCGTATTACCTACAAGTCGCTAAGGTGAATGGGCTGGTGAACATTCGTCGGTTAGCGACTAATACAGATTTGAGGTTTCCACCGATTCAGGAGACAGAGTTATGAGCGATCGCACCATTCCTGCCCAATCCACCTATGATGTCCCGACGTTTAAGCTGCGGTCGGAGGGAACGGACATCACCAATACCTATGACGTGCTCTCGCTGGTCGTCGATTGGGTGATTAACCGGGTGCCGACGGCGCGGGTGGTGTTGCGTGACGGTTCGGCGGCGGACGAAACCTTTGTCGCCAGCCAGGGCAACGATCTGATCCCCGGAAAGATGCTGGAAATTGCGGTGGGCTACGATAGCAAAGATCGACCGATCTTTAAAGGATTAATCGTGAAACAATCGCTCAAGGTCGGTGCGGGCGGCAATTCTGTCCTGACGCTCGATTGTAAGGATTTCACGGTCAAGCTGACGATTGGCCGTCACAGTCGCTACTTTGTCAACAGTACCGATAGTGATGCGATCGAAACCATTGTCGGGCAATACAGCGGCATCTCTAAAGACATCGCCAGCACGTCCATCCAGCATCCTGCAATCATTCAATATTACGCTACCGATTGGGATTTCCTCCTGTCACGGACTGAAATGAATGGTCAGATATTGGTCGCTGATAGTGGCAAACTCAAGACGAAAACACCAACCACGAGCGGCAGTCCCCTGATTACGCTGACCTATGGGGCGAATTTGCTAGAGTTTGAGGTGGAAATGGATGCCCGTACCCAATATCAAGCAGTCAAAGCCAAAGCCTGGAACTATACCGATCAGGCGTTGATTGAAGCCGAGGGTGCAGAACCGTCAGTCAATGATCAGGGCAATCTATCCGGTCAAACCCTCGCTCAGGTCATTGGTTTGCGCGAATGGGAACTGCGTCACGGGGGGCTGGTACAAGACCAGGAACTGAAAGCCTGGGCTGATGCCCAGATGCTCAAGAGCCGATTAGCTAAGATTCAAGGTCGCGTCAAAACGAAAGGCTATGCTGATGCCAAGCCAGATAGCCTAGTTCAACTGGCAGGAGTCGGCGATCGCTTTAACGGGTTAGCCTACGTCTCTGGCATTCGCCATGAAATTCGGGGCGGTGCTTGGGATACCCACATGCAGCTAGGACTGTCTCCCCAATGGTTTTATCAAGATGCCAATATTGTCGATCAGCCTGCCTCTGGTCTGTTGCCAGGAGTGAACGGGCTACAAATTGGGGTGGTGGTGCAATTGCAAAACGACCCCACTGGAGAAGACCGCATTCTGGTTAAAACTCCCACGATCGACCCTCAAGCAGAGGGAAGCTGGGTGCGGATTGCCACTCTGGATGCAGGTAAAGAGCGCGGTTCTTTCTTCCGACCTGACATTGGCGATGAGGTTGTGCTGGGCTTTCTCAACGACGATCCCCGCGATCCGATCGTGCTGGGAATGCTCAACAGCAGTGCCAAACCCGCACCCCTAACCGCCAGTGACGACAACTATCAGAAGGGCTTTTTTACGAAATCGAAGCTCAAAATCAGTTTTGATGACGATAAAAAGGTGATTGCGCTGGAAACTCCCGGTGGCAACAAGATCACTATTTCTGACGACGCTAAGGGCATCACCCTGGAAGACCAGAATAGCAATACCCTAACTCTGAACGATAGCGGCATCGTGATGAAAAGCCCCAAAGACATCACCCTGGAAGCTACTGGCAAACTCATCCTGAAAGCGACTCAAGATGCCAGCATCGAAGGGCTAAATGTCAGTGCCAAAGCCAACGCTCAGTTCAAAGCTGAGGGTAATGGTGGAGCTGAGGTTTCAACGAGTGCGATCGCCATCTTAAAAGGTTCCCTAGTCAAGATTAATTAATATCCGCATTCCGATAACCCAACCATGACTAAACCCGCCGCTCGAATTACTGATATGCATGTCTGCCCAATGGTGACCGTTTTGGTACCCCATGTTGGCGGACCTGTGACTGGTCCGGGAGTCCCGACCGTTTTAATTGGCGGTCTACCGGCAGCAGTAATGGGAGACCTCTGCACCTGCGTGGGGCCGCCCGACACCATTATTCTTGGCTCAACCACTGTGCTGATTGGCGGCAAACCAGCAGCCCGCCTAGGGGATACCACAGCGCACGGCGGGTCTATCGTCGTTGGAACTCCTACCGTCTTAATCGGAGGTTGATATGGATGACACTGGCAAAGCCTATTTGGGAACAGGGTGGAGTTTTCCTCCCACCTTTGACAAGGCCAGCAGAAGCGTGGAGTTGGTCAGCGCTGAGGATGACATCTGGCAAAGTCTATATATCCTGCTATCGACCAGTCTGGGGGAACGGGTGATGCAGCCAACCTATGGCTGTAACCTCACGGAACTTTTATTTGAAACCCTATCCCCTAATGTGGCCAGCAATATTAAGGAACTCATTCGCACTGCAATTTTGTATCACGAACCTCGGATTCGCCTTAACCGACTCGATCTGAGCTTGAGTGAGCAACTCGAGGGCGTTGTCAACATTGCCTTAGACTACACCATCCTCAGCACTAACTCACGCTTCAGCTTCGTCTATCCCTTCTACCTTCAGGAAGGAGCAAGGAGTGTCTAACTATGGCTAACTGTTGCGACATCTCCAATCCTTTAATCCGCGATGGGGTAAGCCAACCGCAGCGGCAGATGGCAGCGTTGCTGCCCGATTCTGTCAAAGTAGATGAGCGGGATCTGGCTGATTTTTTGGTGTTTGCCTATCGGTTGAGCCAGCAAATTATTTATTACAAAGCCAACGGTCAACCCGATGACAATGAGCCAGATGGTAACTGGCAAGACTTTTTTAAGAGCAGCGTCCCAGTGCAACTAGCCCTGATCGGCAAAACTCGTCCTCAGGTCGTTCGAGATACCTACAATCGTCAGCTAGAGACGTTTTTGGGCGATTGCACCCCTAACAATCTAGCCCCTGTATTGCTCACCTGGAGCCGTGTCTTCGATCAGATCCGCAGTTGGCGCATCAACCTGGAATCCTATCCACCCTTCCTGTCAATTATTCGGGGGTTAGTCAGGAGTAACCTGCGTGAACCCTTACTGCGACTAAGAGCATTTGAGCAGTCCTATATCATGGCGACGGGGCAAAGGCTGACCCGACCCACGTTTTATCAAGACTTTAACCACGCTTTTAATCTTCAAGAAACGACACCTGCTCCCGATTACACACCCTTGCAGGGTACCCGATTTGAAGCCCGCAGCGAATTAGATCAAGTATTTCAAGTTCTTTTTCAAAACTATCGTCAGATTATTCAGCAGGCATCTAGCTATATCCTTCATAGCCTGGAATCACGCCAGGATCATCCGCCCCACATTGCTCTTTATGTGGCGTTTTGGGCAGTGCTAAAACCTGCACAGGACGATCTTAATCGCATGACCCAGCTACATCTCAATTTCTTTTATCGTGAGATCCTGCGATTCCCAGAGAAGTCTGTACAACCTGATCGTGCCCATCTCCTATTTGAACTCGCC
>Ga0068879_1121652_pt1 | contig 8769 bp, 8 predicted proteins | sample NOAtaT_7_FD_65538 | JGI IMG/M metagenome (GOLD analysis project Ga0068879, IMG submission 65538) | Metatranscriptome of freshwater lake microbial communities from Lake Erie, under a cyanobacterial bloom - NOAA_Erie_Diel1S_2200h metaT... | ecosystem: Environmental > Aquatic > Freshwater > Lake ...
GCAACTCGCCTGCGGTATCTCCCGTCTACGGATGCAGTGGGACCGTAGAGCAACTGAGCGTATGCGAGGTCATTCTTAGGTTGTCTCGATAAAAGCACTTGTAGCATTGTCTGATCAGAAGTCGACTATGAAGCCATGATTGATTCATCGTCCATCCAGCCCTTACCATTGATGATAGAGAGGCACTTGACGTATTCGAGTACTTGTGCAAGCATAGTTCAAATGAATCAGAAGTCTTTAAAAGCACTGTCTCAATATTTGGTTTTGCGATACGGTTAGGGTCAGGGTATCCCGATACGTTGTGAGTGAAGATCTTTCACACATAATCGTTGAGGGACGCAATGGAGATGTTGTTGGCAATACTGCTTTGGCTGGGCTGTATAACAGCACCAAACACCTATTACCAACCGGAGATCGACTCCTATGCAAATCAGAATCAGGAAGTGATCAATGGAGTGCTGGCAAGCCCTTCGCAGCAAGCATATATCTGGAGCCAATATGGGGCGGCTACCGAGAACGTTCAGGTCATTGATCCATACCGATAGTGATCTCACCAAGGTCTACAGAATCAGGATTATGAAGACTCAGACTTGTCATTGTGCCGAGTCGGAGCAATATTCATCATTATTCTCAAGAGGGTACAAAGGACACCCATTACTCTGAAGCACTCGCTTCAAACCACCGCTGGTAGATACATCTTCGCATGTATTGCTGCGCTGCTCCTTGCTTGTTCGACCGTCCCGATGAGGGCAGATGTTGACGATTGTACTTGTAATGCTGACAGTCTGCTCAAGGGTAGTTTGTCAATCTGCATATCTGGAACGACATACGCGGTCGACGTATTTGGCTGCAAGAGGGTGTTGAACGTCTATCCTTGGCTTCCAGCGCTTTGCACCGGATCAGGAGGTCAGAATCAGATCACAACAATAACAAGAGTGTGCTTTGTTGGTACCAAGCCAACTCCGATTGATGCCTCGGCAACATTCCAGGCAATATTGTGTGCCTTAGACCCGTGCAAGACACCGGGGGTCATGGGTGCACTAGTGCCACCCGTTGTAGGCTCAATCTACTGTTGGACGGTGCTCTTTCCGAAGTGTATCGAGGTAAACAATGCAACTGGATGCATCTACAAATGTGGAGACGGTTGTTGCATAACATCACGCAGATGGACGAGAGGTGCCGGAGGTGCATGCACTCTAACTGCTGCGTGGTCGTGTGATTATGCCCCCCTTGAATGCAATAGTCCTTGTATCGAGGTAGACTGCCCAAGTCCATACGGTAGTTGCTGCAACTAAACCTCAGCTTGACTGTGCTAACGGAGTGCCCTACCTTGGGCACTCCGAGGCACGTCTAACCTATCTCAATAAACCAAGAAGCCCTGCCATGAAAGACGTATTCAAATATGCAATACTGCTGACAATTCAAGCCTGCGCGTTTCACTATGCTGCTTCACAGACCGTTGAGCTGATATATCGCGAGCGAGATGTATCGCAAACGCAGGGTGCACAATTGAATATGCATGGAGTTAGTTCTCAGATATATTTTCCAATTAGTAGGGTAGGGATTTACACGATATCAATGCCTAATCTCAGTTTGGCAGAGGTTCCAGGCACGCAAGGTGCAGATGGTTACGAATATCAGTATCCATGTGATTGCAAGAACGGAGACATCTTACTGTATCAGCGGGGATACATGGGGCACAGACTGATTAAACTTGACGACGCAGGTGGTGCCAGAGTTGTAACAAAACCAGGGGAAGAGTTGTTCTCGGTTGCAATACATGGTAGCGGCGCCTTATCCATAGTCGTTGTTGATCCCGATAGCAACTACTATTACTACACGACGCTTGATTGCGGAGAAACATGGTTTGAGAATAGCGGACTTCCGATGATTTCTCTCAAAGGGGCAGTGCTTATGCAAGAGAGTGATCCTTTGCGGTTTAGTGTTGCTCGATATGGTCTAGGCAATAGGTCATACCCAATCTCAGTTACATCCAATAACAATGGACTAGGTCCGAGGAATATTGCCCTCGTAGGAATGGATAGCATTGTTTGGATCGCGCCTAGTGAAAGGGCAAACGTACCGGACACAATATGGTATGCAGACATTAAAGATAGTGCGATGAAGCGGTTCGAAACGGTGTTTGCAGTCAATGGTGTATCTGATTCGATCCTGATGAAAGACATCGCGCTCCTCTCAACAAGTGAGGGAATAGCCTTTGCCTTTCACAAATCGGGTTGGTATGCACGACTACACCGTGGAATCTGGACAGTTGTCGATTTTATTCCTCCTATGGCAACTGGATTGGTTTTGCACAATTCTTCAACCATCTCGATCTCAGACAATGTGATTCGCTATATAAGTACGAGGCAAACGGGTTCGAAGCTCGTAACTGTCATTCTTGATTCGGTTAAACATCCGTTTACCTCTATGACGCTTGATCCATCACCACAAAATCTGGGTGGGCTATCGACGCTGTCTCCGAATTTCGCCGCATTGAGTTGGAATAAAACTTCATATTCAACTGTGTTGCATACAGATAGCGGAACGATGCTGACGCTAGGCAGTATTGCCCGTGACATAAGTGTCTTGCCACAGATACCGATCCAATATGGTTTCACTGATGATTCTGGTGAACCTATTGTGATCCCGTATAGCGACTGTTCCGTTTTTGCTACGTCTTCGGGAATTGGAGAGTTGAGGTCTTCGAACGTGCGGGGTGAAAAGCGATATGCCACAAAGGATTATGGGCCGCGAGTCCAGTCATCTAGCGGTTTGAGAACGCCCTTCGTTGGTCAAGGTGAGATACTCTCACCTGGGGATAGAGTGCGCCAATTCTCTCGAGATGGGCGGTTCGTGAGGATGATATACAACAAACCGGCCACTGCGGTGGCTCGTTTGATGGACAGTACTCTGATGATTGGCAATGGGGCCAAGATCATTGTTCTGAGACCTGGAGGGGTAGCAGATTCCGTAGATGTTACATCCACTGTTTGCACAGATGCTGATGTTGCCGGATACGTTAACTCAATCTCCACAGCCGGCGACGGATCTCTCCTTGCCTTTGTAAACGGCCTGCGCTTGCTCGATCTCGAAACGCTTGGAACCAAGCCCTGGCGATGTGGAGGAATCCTTCGTTCACTCGACACCGGTCGTACATGGGTGCCATGTGAGACACCACTGGAGTCGCCATATTATCTTGGGAGCATTCGCACAGCATCAGGTGCGATAGTGTCGTCTGCCACGACAGTTGTGAGAGACACTACGCCACAGCCAACACCAAACTTTGTCGACCCTGAAGAGTCACTAAATCACACCTTCAGCGACCGCGTAGTGATTCGTTCCACAGACAACGGCGCTACATGGACTCAGGTCTATCACTCACCTGCTAATAAAGGGTATAGACTTGTCGGCGGTGACGGCGTGATCACCAAGGACGGAACGCTCCTGCTCATGACAATCGACGGAGTTCTGAAGAGCACCAACGACGGACTCGAATGGGATTTCCACGACCCTGTTGGTATGGACGCCGGCGCGCAGATCATCTCCATGTTCCAAGACACCGTTGGGTCGCCCGTTTATTACTGCACAACGGTCGGTCTCTACAAAGAAAAACCCGTCACGGATGTGCAAGATGATCAACAACGATCAAGACCCCAGATTCATGCAGCGCGGACATGGTACGATCATGTGTCGTACTGGAAACGATCCGGGATGGAAGTCAAACGCCTCTTCACGGTTCTTGGTGTGGAGCTGCCCCTTACCGACCCTCCACCCGGATTGTATGTAGCTGAGTGTGTGATGGACTCGGGCGTTCGTGTTGAGCCGATACTTATTGTATCAGAATAGTGAGGTCCACTATGCTTATGTCAATCACCCATCGGCGGTGTTGTGCATTCTTTGCAATGTTCTTTGTGATCCTGCTTCAGTCTGTTTTACTTAAAGCGGACACTCCATGTGATTGTGCAGGTCCGGTAGCACTAAAAACACGAGATGTTTGCATAGATAACACGACTTACAACGTGACTGTCTATGGTTGTAATACAATTAGAACTTCTGCTCCACTTCTGACGGGAATTTGTAATTCCACACTTGCGCAGAACCAATACACGGTGATAACCAAGGTCTGCTTTAACGGTACAAAGCCAGCTATCATCGACGCTCAAAAGACCCTATCTGCAGTTTTGTGCGCGATGAGCCCAACTTCTGCAGACAGTGCTTACTCAGGTCTCTTGCCGCCTGGTGTTGGGTCTGTCTGGTGCTGGACTGTTATGACGCCGAAGTGTGTAGGAATCAATCAGGCCACAGGCTGCATTGAGCGGTGCGGGACAAAGTGCTGCCTCTATGAAATGCGATGGACCCGAACTGCAACAGGCTACACATACATGAAAACGGGTGGATGTACTCTCGGAGGCGAATGTAACCAAGCACCATGTGAAGAAATCGAATGTCCAAACAAGAACGATTGTTGCACAACAAGCTGAATTTCCCTAAGATGTTGCATGATCGGGGTGGCAGTCCGCTTTGTGACGCCCCGCATTGCAATTCATGTTTTATTGAAGACCAATACCCATTGATATTATGAAGCACCCAGTAAGCAGGCTCGTAATACTATTGAATGCGTCAATTCTGTACATCTTCTGCATGCCGAGTCTCTGTGCACAGCAAGTACAGCGCATTTACGTAGATCGCAGGACAACAGGAGCATCATTAGTGTCTCATGGAGAGACGGGAGATAAGTACATTATGTTAAGTAGGTTAGGCGTATATCCGGTTGCCGATAGCTGGTTGTTAGGTAACGTAGTCGAGGAGACCTCTGCCGGTGTTCCTGCGTATCAAGCGCATGAAGCCGTCATGTGTGAAAATGGAGACATTGCGCTATTGCAGTATGGATTTGGTGGCGGAAGGATGTTCCGAATTGATAAAAGTGGAGCTATTAGAACGATACCCACACGTCCACAATTCATGCTCGAAGATCTTGGTGTCCAGACTTTTAAATGGCCAAATAGCGATGGATTATTCTGTTTGATACTAATTGACACTGTATGGGTGTCAGCAAACGCAGGAGAACGTTGGTATCAAGTGAACAATGGCTCGTATGAAGGGGGGAGGATTTCGATACATCATTCACAACCTTTTCGCTTTGCTGTTATTGGCACTAAACAAGGTTCAGGATTCTGGCATGTAGCCAGAGGATACCAAGACACAGCGGGATTTGCTGTTACGCCAATTCCGCAAAGTCACAACCTTGCTTCAATATCAAGCCATCTCGCATTTGGTGAAGACAGTCTTGTTGTATGGATCAAACCTGCTCGAAACGCAGGTGTGGATAGTATATGTTATGGAACAGTTGGTGACTCAACATCTGCGAGGTGTACTGCAGGAATGGAGGTCCCGGGTTTTGACACTCTATCGTCTATACGTACACTGCAGATCTTCGGCAAGAAGGGGGGACTAGTGATCGCTTTAGCGGCAGATGGCAAGTACTATAAATATTCGAACGGAAAGTGGAAGTATTCTGCAACATTGCCACAGCCTCAAAGTGTACCTCCTGCATCTCAAGCATACGCTCAAGCGGGCGGCTATGTATCGTACTTGGCGAAAAACCTAAGTCGAGACTCACTGATAATCGTATCTCTAGATCTAACTGATACTGTTCAAAGTTCGGTCCATAAGTTCCCTCTAACACGTTACTCGGATCTCCCAACCTTGATGGCACCATATAACGGAAGTACCGGCATTCTTAGCTACAATCAAGGTGTAACGTCGTTCATTGTGGATGCGAATCTGAACGTCATCAGTGTCAACTCCATGGTACCTGAGAATGAAGAGCTGAAGATGTTGCCGATCATTTGTGGTTTTGCTCAAGACTCCTCTCGTGTGCTCGTAGCCTCCTGGGACGACTATCTTGTAGAGCCACAAGGGTCCTCGGTTGGGCATGTTAAAAGTCTATTCAGTAGAGGAGTCACCTATGCTCCAATAGAGCCTGTTTCCTATCGGAACTCTACCACTGGCCTACGGACGCCGTATGTAGGAAAAGACGAGGTGATCTTTCCCGGTGTTCGAACAAATCGGTTTGATAGAAATGGGCACCTATTAGAAGTGCTTGATTCGCAACCGTCCACAGCTGCAACTCGCCTGCAAGATGGTCGCATTGCAATTGCGAATAGCATGGTCATACGCTTCTGGAGCAATGGTTCCATCTTAGACAGTCTTGATCTACGTGCATTGCTTTGTGATAGCGATAGCTTACTGTCTGGGTATATCAGTTCAATTCAAACTATTGGTGATTCTCTTGTTATAGCCCTTGTTAATGGTCTGCGCATCGAAGATGCCAATACACTAGAAGTGCACCCCCTTGCCTGCGGTGGAGTTATCGCCAGCACCAATATTGGTAAGACGTGGACCATGTCGAACACACCGTTCAATGAGCCGTATTTCATCGGAATGGTCAGTGCAAGTGATGGCTCAATCTCCGCTTCATATACAACACTCATTAAGGATACTCTAGAACCAGCGCCAGACATTGGACAGCGAGATGAAGCACTCACGCACCGCATGGTGGACCGTGTTGTTGTGCGTTCGACGGACGATGGTGTTACATGGACGGACGTATACAGAACGCCAAGCAGCCGTGGCTTCCGACAACTTGGAGGCAATGGCATCCGATTGCGCGACGGGCGGCTGTTGCTTATCACAACAGACGACATTCTTGAAAGCACAGATGATGGGCTCACGTGGGACTTTCATGTAAGCGGCATTCAAGAATCGGTGAATCCCATATCATTGTTTACCGATGATGCTGGGTCGGTTATCTACTATTGCACAGATAAGGGGCTCTACAAGAGCGAGACAATCACCTCTGTACATGACGAGCAAGTGCTCTCACGAGCAGTCCGCACTGCCTGTACGTGGACAGACCATCAGAACATCTGGGCGTCTACTGAGAGACGCTGTATTTCAATCACCAATCTCATGGGTGAAGTTGTCAATTACAATGCAACCATTGCCCCGTTACCCGGACTCTACCTAGCAGAAATCGAATCACATAACACTCGGAGCCGCACACCGATTATCGTACTGGGTGACTAGTGATACGGCTGTTCTGAAAAGCTTCACACGAAATAGGACAAGCAAGGAAAAGTTGTAAGCAATAGATTGGTGCTGAACTCGCAATGAAAGGAACGGCGATGACAGCCAAAGAGCAACGGCGGCATTACAGCCCTGAAGAGAAGGTCAAGATACTGCGCGAGCATCTTGAGAAACGACGCCCGGTGTCGGAGATCTGCGAGCAGTACGGAATCGATCCGAGTCAGTTCAGTCAATGGAAGAAAGCCTTCTTTGAGGGAGGCGTAGCGACGTTCTCCGCTCGATCTGGGCGTCCGGGCGGATTCACGGCAGAGCAGCGTAAGGCACAGCAGTCCGAAGCGGAGATTCGCAGGCTCCAGGAGGTCGTATCCGAGCTGGCATCCGAGGTTCTGTCGCTAAAAAAAAGGACTGGCAGATCATGAGTGGGGTACACGTACCGGACGTCGTGAGCCGTGATGTGGTATCGACCATTGAGTATCTGCATGGACGAACAGGCATATCCCGCCGCACGCTGCTTGGCTGGGTTGGACTTCAGCGCAGTCGATACAACCGGTGGCGTAATACCAAGCCCGTCACAGCAGCACCCGACAAGCTCGACACATGCCCCTGGGAGCTCTTGGAGGAAGAGCGTCAGGCAATTCTGGACTATCACCATGAGATGCTCCAGCACGATCGCAGAGTCGGCTATCGAACACTGACATACGAGATGCTTGATAATGACGTAGTCGCATGCAGCGAGTCTTCCGTGTACCACACACTCAAACACGCTGGCAGGCTCAGTAGCCGCGTGATAGAGCCATCAAAGAAGGGCACGGGGTTCGAACAGCCAACGGCAATTCATGAGCACTGGCATATTGACATCAGCTATCTCTGGGAGTTCGGCCACAAGGCATATCTGGTCACTGTGCTTGACGGCAAGAGTCGCTATATCTTGAGCCACAGCGTGCTGACCAACATCGAGACTGGCTCTATCGAAAAGGTGCTGCAAAAAGCCTCCGAGCGCTTTCCGGATGCCCGTCCGACGCTGATCACCGACAACGGCAGCCAGTTCGTCAGCTCGCAGTTCAGGGGACTGCTGGTCGACTTCGGATTTCAACAGCGACGCACCTCTGTCAACTATCCACAGGCCAATGGGAAGATGGAGCGGCAGTTCCGGACAACGAAAGAGCTTCTTCGGTCTCGATCGATCATCGATTACGATGATCTTGTTGACAATATCGATCAGATCGTTGACTTCTACTGCAACAGTAGGTATCACTCCGCAGTGGGGTTCATCACGCCTGCCGATGCCTTCTTTGGCAGGGAGATGCACATCAAACAACTACGACCAAACTTGTTTAACCGAGTGACTCACCAATTTGCTTAGAGATTTCTCTTGGTTGTCCTATTTCAGCTGAAGCGGTATGATCTTCCCCCCCAGTTAGTTGACAGTAAGTCGATCTTCAATCACATATTTGGGTTGGAGGAAACGATGGGAAATGACAACCGTGGTCGTCGATATGACGACGCATTTCGAGCTGAAGCGGTAGCACTGGTGATCGACAAGAAGTTGCCAGTAAGCCGAGCGGCAGAACACGTAGGTGTAGCATACGAGACGTTGCGAAGCTGGATAGAAGCCTCCGGTAGACATCAAGAGGAAACCTCAGAGTAGTCGGACAAGCTGAGATACCGATTTATTGA
>Ga0068879_1081856_pt1 | contig 8408 bp, 5 predicted proteins | sample NOAtaT_7_FD_65538 | JGI IMG/M metagenome (GOLD analysis project Ga0068879, IMG submission 65538) | Metatranscriptome of freshwater lake microbial communities from Lake Erie, under a cyanobacterial bloom - NOAA_Erie_Diel1S_2200h metaT... | ecosystem: Environmental > Aquatic > Freshwater > Lake ...
CGGTTGGACTAATAATTGTGTTATTTTTACGCCACGTGAGGTTGGTTGTATCGAACACCGGGCTATTCTATTTGGGGTCGGGACACGAAGGGTTCCATTCTACGCAGGTTGGATTGGGTGCATCGTCTGCGTTGCACCCAGTCCCCTCAACTGATGATCACATAAGCATAATTGGTGCCAATTACACGCCAAGAGCTGCGTTGGTATCACGTCCTTACGCAAGTATAAGTTCCGGTTGGCACCCAACGGGCAAACGTACGCGCTTGTCCTTGGTAATCTCTCCAGGAGATACGTGGCCGCCTACTCGTCTTTTTCCAAGGTACGTTCGTACTTACGGTATATCGGGCGATAACCTACCGACTCCTTGGGGTGTGCACGTGAAGGAAAGATCCAAGGTTCACGTCAAGATCCACACACGCCCACACTTTCTTGGATGGGTGCGGGTGCACACCCCTCCAATCGAGGACGGGTGTGTAGCAGCCAAGACTGCGCGGCTGCTTCGTATGTATTACCCCGGCGTAGGGGTATTAGATGCGGCCTCTTCTGTTCTTGGGTTAGTTCCGTCACCTTTGGGTCAAGTACGGTCAAGCAATACTACACACTCTTCGATAGCCTCCACCCAGTGGTGGCCAGGCCCCGTACTTCGGGAGCCGCTTGCGGCTGACCTAATCAAGGATAGTCATTCAATTCGTAGACCTCGGATCGTTAGGCTGCGCACAATCGGGGGGTGTGTACACCCACGCCGGGTCCAGCGACGCGTAGCAGCAGTCGTCCGTACTAAAGCGCGGCTGCGATCTACGTTGTCCCCCAATCACGTTTGTACACAATCGTCTCTTGCTTCCACCCTGTGGATGCCTGGTTACGTCCTTCGGAAGACGCTGCCGGCTGCACATACAACGTATGGACATACGTTGCATAATCCGCACCTAGTTAGGCAAGCTGGTTACAATCGAACACTTGCGTACCTGTCTCTACTGTCGATCAATATCGAAAAAACACCCACATCCCGGTATGCACACCCAAACCCTCCTGGGGTACGGTCAAGTTGTAGGTTTGTACGCTTTTTAAGAAATATTCAATCCAACACGCAAATGCCCACAACTGTTCACGGCATGAACAAAAGGTCAACCTTTACTGAACTTTACGTGTCTTTGCTATTTATTATGTTGCTTTGTGTTTGGTGGGTCGATTGGAGCGGGTCTTTTCCTGGAAATTGGGGAATGCCTTTATCTCCGGGCCCAGGGTCCATCTTCGATTGGCGGTCGTCCTCTTTTTTTGACGTAACCCCCGTACACACCGTAGAGTCCGCGGTGCGCGGCCTATCCGGTCAGTCCACCGTGCCAACGTCGTGGGCAAATATGTCCTCCTCTTTTTATGATTCTTGTTTGTTTGGAACGACCGGCCGAGGGGTAGAGTGGTATCCTCAGACTCCTAACACGCTCCATAGAACAGTACCGTCTTCTTACATTACGGGCAACTTGCATGATTTGTCTTTACATGGGACTGATTCTCAAGTGAATATGTCTTTCGATGTACGGCGGCTTCTTTATACGTATTGGCAATCGAATCGTTTTGGTCAAGGTTTTGGTTGGTTCTCTCAAACATATGGACTTTTTGATGTCATTTTTCATTCGATTATTTGCTTATTATGCGTCAACTGTTTTTGGGTTCTTGCAATCTTTAGATATCTACGGGTAAAGTTGCGTGATCGTTTTATTTAGTTCTCTTTGTTTGTCTGGTGGAGATCTTCATCTGCGTGTACGCTCCGTTTACCAAACTAGGTTCACCGTGTTACGCTCGCGTAGCTTCACCTCCGGCGCGAAGCAGAGCTTAACGCACTCTAAACTGCGTTCACGACGGCGTCTCTTCTGTATCCGATGCGTGCTTATCGTTCATTGCGGGCAATCCTATATTGCCATCACCCTCATCTACTATACAAAGCACCGCGCAGCATAAGGTCATTGCGTGCTCTCGTTCTGAACTTCTTCCCTCCCTTCGGGAAGCTAAACTTGTTGCTTCGGCTTTCTCAACTTGTTTTGAAAAAAGCACGTCCTTAGGCTTCCTTCGGGAAGCTTCACCTCTGGCGCTTCCTTCGGAAAGAGATAGCGGGTAGACTCCAACGTACGCACTCTCTTTCCGATGGAAGCGCCAGAGGTTCCCGAAGGAAGCAACTTTTTTCTGAACGTCCTTCGGGAAGCTTCACCTCTGGCGGCTTCCTTCGGAAAGCTTCACCTCTGTCGGGGTGGCGGTTTTCTGAAAGAAGCTCGGGAAGACGGCCTTATTTCATCAAGCACCCATAGGCTACCAGAGGATACGCGCGTATTTCCGCCAGAGGTGAAGCTTTTCGAAGGAAGCACGTCCTTCGGGAAGCGCGTCCCCCGAAGGACGCGGGCTTGATGAAAAAAGTTGCTTCCTTCGGGAACCTCTGGCGCTTCCCGAAGGAAGCGAACTTGTTTTGAAAAAAGCGCGTCCTTCGGGAAGCTTCACCTCTGGCGGAAAGCTGGTAACGTACGTCTTTCATAGTAACGTACGCCTTTCATAGTAACGGAGTGCGCCGCAGCTAGTAAGCCGCCAGAGGTGAAGCTTTCCGAAGGAAGCGGCAGAGGTGAAGCGTCTTTCAGAAAGCCGCCAGAGGTGAAGCTTCCCGAAGGACGCCCTTCCTTCGGGAGGACGCGCTTTTTTCAAAACAAGTTCAGAAAGCCGAAGGTACAAGTTTCACCTCTGGCGCTTCCTTCGTAAAGATAGCACGCAATGACCTTATGCTGCGCGGTGCTTTGGATCGTAAATGAAGGTAATGGCCATCTACGATCAAGTGACATACGCAGTATGTATTTACAATACAAGATTGTATACGCTGTATGACACTTGCTCGTATTTGACATCCAGTAAGCGCTGCTTCGCTATGCGGAGCATAAACTGGATGTGTCTACATTTTTCGAAGGCGCAGCCGATGGCAAATTCGATGAATACCTCCCCATACAGGCTCCCTGCGGGAGTGCGGGTTCGCAATGTCTTTTTTTCTTCCGTCCTTCGGGGACGGCCAGAGGTGAAGCTTACCTATGGGCGCCTTGATGGTGATCTTAGAGCCCCATCTAGGGTGCTGACCCTCAGCCGAGATGCTGGTGATTATGATCATGGTGATCACAGATCACCATCCACTCGGACGTGTACGTATAGTGAACTGCACCCCCGAAGGGAGCGGATTGCTCACTTAAGATTGCCACCTTTGGTTACCTTCGGTAAGAGCCGGCGCCCGTCCTTTGGAAAGGTTAGCGTTAAGACAGCTCGCCTAATATTTGGTTTCTTTGTATAACTGCGTAAGCAAGTAGTTCCTCTACGTTCAATGCCCGCCTGACCCACAATGAACGTCTTTCAGTAAGACAGCTGGTTGCTATATCTCTTCAAGACATTGACTTGTGTGCCGAAGGCAGGACGACCTTACGCTCGCGTAGCTTCACCTCTGGCGCGAAGCCGAGCTTTCTACACATACTGCGTATGACATACGCAGTATGTTACAAGGTCGTTATGTGACGCAAGGGGCTGACAACGGTGACATTTGGAAACTATCCAAGATACGTAGCGATGGTCAGAGCCTAGCAACGGAAGGGCGTAGGCCCTGCGCCTTTCCTAACCCGATGCCATTCTTACATAAACCTGCTTCACTACCTTATTACACTTGATCGTAGATTGCCCTAAAATGAACCACCCCCTACGGGCTCCATACGGGCTCCATACGGGCTCCATACGGGCTCCTTACAGGCTCTATACGGGCTCCCTACGGGCTCCCTACGGGCTCCATACGGGCTCCATACGGGCTCCATACGGGCTCCCTACGGGAGTGCGAGCTCTTATCCTTTGGGGGGCGAGCGTCTTGAAGAAATCTCGGTGCTCCTTGATCATAATCTATGCTGAGGGTCAGGGGAGCTACGCGGACGTGTACGTCAATCCGGCTAGTGCATAAAGCCATATGTAAATCGGTGAACTAAAATTACGTCCGTTTTGGGGCGTGTAACCAGCCAGCCCCTGCGTCTGCGTATGCGTATGTGAGGGTTCAACTTTGGCGAACATGCTGGTGAGCCGCGATCACCATCAACGCGCGGTGTAGTGAAGCTTAGCAGAGCTAGTGATCTGTTGACTCGGTCGCTTATCTAACTAGCTTGCTTGCAGAAAGACGGCGAACTCGCACCTCCAAAGGGGGTGCCTCGCTCTCCAAAGGATAAGAGCTAGGGTGAGGGGTGACGTACACGTCCGCGTAGCACTCGGTATGGTGATCTTCGATCACCATCAACAAGCCCATAGGTTTCTTCAAGATCTTCAAGACGCTCGCTCCCCAAAGGATAAGAGCTCGCACTCCCGTAGGGAGCCCGTAGGGGGTGGTTCACTTACGTCCGTGGGCCGAAGGAGGCGCACGTCTTTACGAAGGAAGGCTAGCTTCTTTCAGAAAGAGAGTGCGTCCGTTGGAGTCAATCCGCTTTCGGGAAGACGGACTTGTTTCAGAAAGGATACGCTCAACCATGCTCCCTTCTTCGAGGGAAGGATAACCTCGATGGATGCGATTCCTTGGAATAACGGAGGGAATGTTGCGTCTTTCCGAAGGAAGCCGCCAGAGGTGAAGCTTTCTGAAGGAAGTACGTCCTTCGGGAAGCGAGAACGCAGTGACCATGCTCGAAGATGAAGGTGAGGGCAATCTACGATTGCCATAAGAAGCCTATAAATGTTTTGTGTGTTATCAGCTGTGGCGCAAGTATATTTTATGATTGGTCACAACGAACGTCCATACACTTTGTTGGTCCTGCTCAGTTTCGAATAATGAGCAACCCCTTAGGGGTTGCGAGCTTACAACACCAAGTGACCTAAACTACCTTCGTGTGTTACGAGCACGACCGGTAAGATACGGCGTCCGTTTATGAAACTTGGTGGATGAGTAGGAGCTCAAATCCACTGTTGCGGTCAAGGCTAAGTGCCAGAGGAGCCCAGAGGTGAACGGTGCGGCAAATGACTTGCTTTCTGCACCAAGTGCAATAGCCAAGCTTTGCCTAGCACGCGCTACGAGCGTCGCGTGTGGTGCGTAAAGGCCGAACGTGCGTACTTGGTCGCCCATTACCTAAATAGTACGTTTGTGGTACTGGACCGATAGGTGGGGTTCCGAGCAACAGGCTAACCGGAGGTAAACCTTACGGATCTTCTATACTCAATCCGGTGGGTGTCCCGAGATTTTGAATACAATCAGGTCTTTCCCAGGCAAAGTTGGATACGCGTGCTTTAGGAAAAAAAAAAAAAAGATGGTGTTTATACAAAGGAAGGACAGCAGTCAGTCCTTTGTATAATCAGGTGGGCGCTGCGGTGACGGAGCTCACTTGTACCACCCAACGAGTCTGAAGCGTAATCCACTGGCCAGTTGACGGGATACGATCTTCTTCAAATTCTGTAAACACAGTGAACTACCCCCAAATCTTGGGTACGCACGAAAACAAGTTAGAGACCAACACGCCTAGGTTTTACCCGAACGCAAGTGAGCCTGCTCTAGGCTGACGAATACAAACTGTGTAGGCCTCGGCGCGGTATCCTTAGGATTGTGCGCTCATTTTCGCTTTATTTCATTAATTGCGCCGAGGTCCAACCAAGATTGCTATAATCGTACTAAGCTACGCGCCAGAGGTGAAGCTACACGAGCGTAAACACACGTGCATACTTGGGGGATCACCCCCTAGATCACTCGAGATCTTTGGGTCGACACCAACGGAGCACTCGATTTATTCGGGATGACGCGAGTAGATTAAAGATCACCATCAAGGTAACGACGCTGTCTTTACGAAAGAATCGAGAGCACCGCACCGTTTGCGTATTGATGGTGATCCAAGATAACCATGAAGAGGGGAACGCGGTGCTTAGTAGACCAAGGAAAGCGATCTTGAAGAAAGCAGCGAAGGCAATACGACCTACCTTCGTGAGAACGGAAATACGCCGGCGCAGCGGGGCACTACCTTACTAGGGCAAGCTCTATTCTTTCCTAAGGAAGAGCGTGATAGTGCCACGCACCCGCTAACTACAATAAGGAGTAAGGATTAATCCGTCCTTCGGAGCAGGGCCTTCCATGGCTATGCTCCGCATAGCGAAGCGAAGCAGAGCTTACCCAAGGTGACCTTGTACATAAAGTGAGTCCAACGGACGCACTCTAGTCCTTCGGCTTTATTCGGAAAGACACAACCGCCATGGAATACCTCTGCGGGGGGCGGAGTTAGGTTACGCGTGGATGGTGATCTTTGATCACCAGCATCTACGATCTGCATTCCAAAGGAGGGAGGTCAACTCGATTACGCACAAGCGCGGCCGCTGATTAGAGAACTACGCTGTGCTAATTATGCATGGCCGTCGTTCCGCCAGAGGTGAAGTTTCTTCCCTACCTTTGGGAGGACGCACGTCCTTAGGCTTTCTGAACGTCCTTCGGGAAGCTTCACCTCTGGCGGCTTTCCGAAGGAAGCCGAAGGAAGCGAACTTGTTTTGAAAAAAGCGCGTCCTCCCGAAGGAAGGGCGTCCTTCGGGAAGCTTCACCTCTGGCGGCTTTCCGAAGGAAGCGAACGTCCTTCGGGAAGCTTCACCTCTGGCGCTTCCTTCGGAAAGCTTCACCTCTGGTGGGGTGGCGGCTTTCCGAAGGAAGCGAACGTCCTTCGGGAAGCTTCACCTCTGGCGCTTCCTTCGGAAAGCTACACCTCAGGCGCTTCCCGAAGGAAGCGATACAAGTTCAGAAAGAGAGTGCTGCGCATACTTAGGTAAGGGGTATCCGAGACGGACGTCTTTCAGAGGCACACAAGCGGCTACGCACTCCCTCCTTATAAAAACGGCTACTAAGGATAGCGTGGCAGCGTCGGACATGTGTTAGGTTGGTCAAAGAAACCACGTTGCCAGAAAGAAGGAGGGAATCTTGTTTACATAGAGGATACGCGTTCTCCGAAGGACGGACGTACACGTCGTCAACTACCAACCCCGCGGTATTGTATCGGCAAGTAGGTAGAGTTGACCGAGGCGGTAAAGAAAAGACATATCGTTAGACTAACCGCAAAGCTTCAACTACGCCACGGAACTACGGCCAATAGGACTTGACCCCAGACACCCGCTTTATTTGAGCAAGTCACCATCCGTATTTCGGAGAGCGTGGATTTCAAAGGACCAAAAGGGTAGGACTTGGTTTACGAAGGACGGATAGACACCCTAGCAGCTACGGACAGCTACGAGCAAGTCAGCACCTAGACGAACGTATTTCTCTTCAAGACACCTCGTGTCAACGAGGACCGAGGGTCACCAAAGCTGCGAAGGGCGCTAAACTGGGCTACGAAGATGGTCACCTTTCCAAAGGACGGTGACCTTCCAAGAGACAGGACAAGTCCAAGTACGTAAATAGTGACCACGCACCTCCAAAGTACACATACTACGTATGCAAATACGTTGTATAATGGGGGTTATTGTTGACGGTATGCGAATTACGAAAACTCACCTCAAGGCTTTGCGTTCGTTTACTTACTGCGTGCTTTCTAAAAAACAGCGTATTCAGCTTCCGTCTTGCAGCGATGGGGTGCTGATAATGCGTCGCGAACGTGAATGTCAGCACGTAGGGAATGAAAACCTAACCACCCACTACCCCACCCGGTAAGCTCGGCTACGCGAGCGTGAACCCGGGTTGTGTATACCTCTCTAGGTCAAAGTACACAATCTTGGATTGTACGTCCTTTGTAAGCTCGGCTTCGCGCCAGAGGTGAAGCTACGCTAGCGTAAATAGAGGATTACACAATCATGGAAGGCGCAGCCGATAGCAAATTCGATGAATAATACAGCGTATTGGACATCATCGAAGATGATGGTGACCTACGCAGTAGGTGTAAACGGATCAAGTTGTACAACGTAGGCACCTAGTGATCATACAGAAACAGATGGGTAACGTACTTCATTTCGTGCACTCCACTTAGAACCTTATATAAATAACGGCAACTCTAGTTTATTGTAGCCTACGCAGGGTTATAGTTTTGTGTTCTTGTCGTAGAGACTAGCAGCGTATAAAAGGGTACACATTCTACGTATGCAAATACGTTGTATAAGGCATTGATATGCGTGCACTTGGTTATGTCCAAGTCAGGAGCAAGCCATCTGCGTGCACTCGTTATACAGAATATTAGGGCTGATACGAAAAGATGGTGAGCTACGCTCACCAGAAAAGCGTGCCCTGCACTCAATACGCAGGTGTCACTGGCGTGTTTGTGCACCTAGTTACGGACCAAAGTACGGACCAACCGGGTGCGATTTTTCCTTGGGATAGACATGCGCGTCATTTATCTAATAACTTAAGGTTGGAACCTTGGAGCTCGGTGTAAACGCAGGTCACCACTGGCGGCGTTACGTCCATAAAAAAAAAAAAA
>Ga0068879_1047930_pt1 | contig 8294 bp, 4 predicted proteins | sample NOAtaT_7_FD_65538 | JGI IMG/M metagenome (GOLD analysis project Ga0068879, IMG submission 65538) | Metatranscriptome of freshwater lake microbial communities from Lake Erie, under a cyanobacterial bloom - NOAA_Erie_Diel1S_2200h metaT... | ecosystem: Environmental > Aquatic > Freshwater > Lake ...
TTTATGTCGTGCTCTGTGAACTCGTTTGAATTGACGTGAAAAAGCGAGGCAAAAAATATTTAAATTTCCCTTCGAACCAACTCCGCTCACGGACTAAACGAGGAGTTGGGGTCGAATTTTTTTTTTTTTAATTTTCGGCAAGTTTTTGTTTGTTCAAGTGTTGGGAAACTTGCCGAAATTAAATTGAAAAAATGTGGATGTACAACCGAGGATTATTGGTCACTGTTGTGGCCGTTTTGATGCTGGCGCAATCTGTTCAAGGATTCGTTTCGTGTTCTCCGAATCCGTGCAAGAACGGAGCGTCGTGCGTCGCCAACGCCCGCGGCGAATCTTATTGCAGCTGTCCGCCGCAATATGTGGGCGAGTACTGCCAGTTCGCCAACCCGTGCCACACGGGTCCGGGACCGCGTTGCCAGAACGGCGGGACGTGCACCGTGAAAATGTCGTCCAACGCGGTGCCCAGCTTCTCGTGCACCTGTCCGCTGGGCTTCTCGGCGTCGCTGTGCGAGATTCCCGTGCCCAACGTCTGCGATTCGGCGCCCTGTCAACACGGCGGAATCTGCATCCTGCGGACGCTGGATAATTACACGTGCTCGTGCCAGAACGGATTCCGTGGCTCACGCTGCGAGTCGGTCGATCACTGCGCCCTGCAGCCTTGCAAGAACGGAGCCACTTGCACGTCCTTGTCGCACACGTACAAGTGCACGTGCGCGGCCGGATTCTCCGGAAACAATTGCGCCGTCGATATCGACGAGTGCAAGAAGAATCCCTGCATCCACGGAAGATGTGTCAACACGCACGGATCTTACAAGTGCAACTGCAACATTGGATACACCGGACAGAACTGCGAGAACCAGTACGTTCCATGCAGCCCGTCGCCTTGCCAAAATGGTGGAACCTGCAAAGCCATCGATTCCCTCAACTACGAATGCCGATGCCCGCCAGGTTTTACTGGAACCAACTGTCAGGAGAACATCAACGACTGCCCCGGACATTTGTGCCAGAACGGAGCTGCGTGTGTGGACGGGATCAACAGTTACACGTGTCAGTGCCCGGCGTCGTTCACGGGCCCTTACTGCAATCAGGACGTGGACGAGTGCGCTCTGAGGCCTTCCGTCTGCAAAAACGGAGCCACTTGCATCAACACGCACGGCGGATATTCGTGCATTTGCGTCAACGGATGGACCGGAGCTGATTGTTCGGAGAACATTGATGACTGCGCCGGTGCCGCTTGCTTCAATGGCGCCACCTGTCACGATCGTGTCGGCAGCTTCTACTGCCAGTGTGCCCCAGGCAAAACTGGTCTGCTGTGTCATTTGGACGACGCTTGCGCCTCGAATCCGTGCCACGCCGGTGCCAGTTGCGAAACGAGTCCCATCGACGGCACCTACCTGTGTTCGTGTCCCAACGGCTTCAAAGGAGTGGACTGCACGGAAGACATCGACGAATGCGAAGCCGGCTCGCCGTGCGAACACGACGGACTGTGCGTCAACACTCCCGGATCGTTCAAGTGCAACTGCACGCGCGGATTCACCGGACCTCGCTGCGAGATCAACATCAACGAATGCGACTCGAATCCGTGCCAAAACGACGGCACCTGTCTGGACGAGCGCGGCGCTTTCCGATGCGTTTGCATGCCAGGTTACACGGGTGTTCACTGCGAAGTAGACATTGACGAATGCGCTTCCAGCCCATGCATCAACGGTGGCATCTGTACCGATTTGATTAACGCGTACAAGTGCGTCTGTCCTCCGGGCTTCACTGGCAAAAAGTGTCACATCAACATCGACGACTGCTTGAGCGCCGTCTGCCAGAACGGAGGCATCTGCCGATTCCGTCGCCGGATACACTTGCGAGTGCCCGTCCGGCTTCACTGGAACCAACTGCGAGGTCAACGTCAACGACTGCCAGAGCTCGCCCTGCCACCACGGAGACTGCGTCGACGGAATCAACAGCTTCACTTGCAACTGTCATCCGGGATACACCGGATTCTTGTGCCAGACGCAGATCAACGAATGCGAATCGAATCCGTGCCAGTTCGGCGGTCACTGCGAGGACCTGATCGGCGGCTATCAGTGCCGTTGCCAGCCTGGAACATCTGGCCGCAACTGCGAGTACAACGTCAACGAATGTTTCAGCAATCCGTGCCGGAATGGAGCCACATGTATCGACGGAATCAACCGCTACTCCTGCGATTGCGTGCCCGGATTCACCGGCCAACATTGCGAGAACAACATCAACGAATGTTCCAGCAATCCTTGCGCTAACGGAGGCAAATGCGTCGATCTGGTCAACGGATTCAAGTGCCACTGCCCACGCGGCTACTACGATGCCCGGTGCTTGAGTGACGTCAACGAATGCGAGAGCAATCCGTGTATGAACGGAGGAACTTGCGAAGATGACGTCAATCAATTTATCTGCAAGTGTCAGCCCGGATACGGCGGCAAGCGTTGCGAGCTCAACATCGACGAATGCCAGTCGAATCCGTGCCAACATGGCGGCACCTGCAAGGACGGACTCAACAACTACACCTGTTCATGCACCAAAGGTTACACGGGTCGCAACTGTGACATTAACGTCGACGACTGCGCTTCCGGACCCTGCAAACATGGCGGTTCGTGCATCGACTTGGTCAACGATTACCAGTGCGTCTGCGAGTTGCCTTACACGGGCCGCAACTGCGACGCGGAATTGGATCCCTGTTCGCCGAACAAGTGTCGCAACGGAGCAAAGTGCACGCCTTCCAGCAACTTCCTGGACTTTGCCTGCACCTGCGAGTTGGGCTACACCGGCCGCCTGTGCGACGAAGATATCGACGAGTGCGCCATATCTTCTCCTTGCCGCAACGGAGCCACCTGCAAGAACACGAACGGCTCGTACACCTGTCTGTGCGCCAAAGGTTACGAAGGACGTGACTGCCTGATCAACACGGATGATTGCGCTTCGTTCCCTTGCCAGAACGGCGGCACTTGTCTGGACGGAATCGGAGAGTACACCTGCCTGTGCGTCGACGGATTCGGCGGCAAACATTGCGAAACGGATGTCGACGAATGCGCTTCCAGCCCTTGCAAGAACGGCGCCACCTGCCGCGATTACGTCAATTCGTACACCTGCACCTGTCCGCTCGGATTCTCCGGAACCAACTGCCAGACCAACGACGAAGATTGTACCATGAGCTCGTGCATGAACAACGGCACGTGTGTGGACGGCGTCAACACTTACAGCTGCGTGTGCCCGCCCGGATACACTGGATCCAACTGCCAATTCCGGATCAACGAATGCGACTCGAATCCTTGCGCCAACGGCGCCACCTGCATCGACAAGTTGGGTTCGTACGTCTGTCACTGTCCGTACGGGTTCACTGGAACGCGCTGCGAGAGCTTCGTCGACTGGTGTTCCATGGGCGGAATCTCGCATGGAGGTCGAGACGGTAAAGGTCAAGGCCCTTGCCTCAACGGCGCCACCTGCAAGCAGATCAATCAAACGTACCAGTGCACCTGCGCGCCCGGATGGACCGGAATCCTGTGCGACGTCGAAATGGTCTCTTGTAAAGACGCCAGCATCCGGAAGGGCGTGCCTCTGTCGGAATTGTGTCGTCACGGCGGCACCTGCGAGGATATCGGCAACAGCCATCGGTGCCAATGCGCCGAAGGCTACACGGGCAGTTACTGTCAGCATGAGATCAACGAATGCGAGTCGGCACCGTGCCAGAACGGAGCCACCTGCAAGGATTTGATCGGATCGCATTCCTGCACCTGTCCGCCCGGATTCCAGGGACCCAATTGCGAATTTAACGTCAACGACTGTCAGCCCAATCCGTGCCGTAATGACGGCGTTTGTCACGACCTGATCAACGCTTTCTCCTGCTCCTGTCCGCATGGAACGCTGGGCATCTTGTGCGAGATCAACGTCAACGAATGTTTCGAAGGAGCCTGTCACCACGGAGGCACTTGCGTCGACAAAATCGGCGGATTCGAATGCAAATGTCCGCCCGGCTTCGTCGGTCCGCGATGCGAAGGTGACGTCAACGAATGTCTGTCCAATCCTTGCGATGTGACTGGAACACTCAACTGCGTCCAGCTGGTCAACAACTACCGATGCCACTGCAAAACTGGCTTCATGGGCCGCCACTGCGAACGCAAAATCGATTTCTGCGAAAACTCGCCGTGCAACAATGGCGGCCAGTGCAAGAGCACCGACTCAGGATACGCCTGCCTCTGCCCTCCAGGCTTTTCGGGCAAGAACTGCGACTCAAACTCTGAATGCGATGCCGATCCTTGTCAGAACGGCGGTACCTGCCGGCCCTACCCTCAGGGATTCCTGTGCACCTGTCCACCGGGCGTCGCTGGTTCCAGGTGCGAACAGGACGCTTACGACGAGTGCGTCTCCAATCCGTGCCGCAACGGCGGAATCTGCAGGAATAAAATCGGAAAATTCGACTGCATGTGCCCAGCCACATGGAACGGCCAGCAGTGCGAAGTGTACGATCCCCGATTCCCTGGCGGAGTGGGCCGTAAAACCCAATGGGTACCGACCATTTCGGACGATCTGCAACTGGAAAAGATTAAATGCGCTGAGAAGCGCTGCCACGAGAAATCCGGCAACGGAATTTGCGATGAAGACTGCAACACTCTCGGATGTGATTTCGACGGCGGTGATTGTTCGCTGGGAGTGACGGGCCCTTGGGCCAACTGCACAGCGTCCCTGCGCTGCTGGGAGCTGTTCAAGAACAACGAATGTAACGAAGAATGTAACACTCCGGAGTGCCTGTTCGACGGCTACGACTGCGGCCGCGAGGTGAAGCCGTGTAATCCGATCTACGACGCGTACTGTCAGACGCACTACGCCAACGGCCACTGCGACTACGGCTGCAACACGGCGGAATGCAACTGGGACGGATTGGATTGCGAGAATGAACCACCGGTTCTGGCCATGGGTACCGTTTCCCTCGTCCTGGAAATGGATCTGCCCACTTTCAAGAATCAGAGTGTGGCTTTTGTCCGCTACATGGGCCGCGAACTCCGCACCACTGTCCGGATTAAGACTGATCCTCAGGGCAACGAAATGGTCTACCCGTGGAACCCGACCGATGATCCATCCAAGGCCTTCGGTTCCGGATACTCGTACCTGTATCCTGGACTGGGTGCTCGAGGTGTCATTGTTTACCTGGAAATCGACAACCGCAAGTGCATCCAGTCGACGTCAGAAGAATGTTTCTCCAGAGCCAGCCAAGTAGCTCAGTACCTGGGCGCATCGGCCAGTACTCACGTCCTCGGCGCGGATTTCCACATCGCCCGCGTCTTGGGATTGGATGCCGGTCCGCCGGATTTCGGCCCTGGAACGGACAGCACTTTCGCCAAAATGACGTACGTCATCGTCGGTGCCCTGTGCATCTTGGTGGTGGCGCTGGTTGTCGGTGTTCTGGTGACTACGCGCCGGAAGCAGGCCCGCGGTATCACTTGGTTCCCTGAAGGATTCCTCCGGAATAACAGCGGCCAACGAAGAACGTCCAGACGTCGTGGACCGGACGGTCAAGAAATGCGCAATTTGCATAAACAGCCGTCGACCAACCGATTGGACATCGATCACACGATGGTGCTGCCTGGTGACATGAACGGCCACTACGGCAACGAACACGCCAACGATCACTCACGTTGGTCTGATGATGAAGATTCCATGGATCGTCCTCCCATGAAACGCATCCGCTCGTCGGAAGGCGGATATTCAAGCGATCAAACGGCCATGACCGAATACGACGAGAATGATCCACGTCCTTGGACCCAGCAACATCTGGATGCGGCGGATGTTCGACCGGATTTGAACGGATTGGCCTTTACTCCACCCGTCAACCAACTGGGATCTCCTGATCCTGCTGCTGGTGAAGTGGACGTCCGCGGACCTTACGGATTCACTCCTTTGATGATCGCTTCGTACAGAGGCAACGGACTGGATACTGGCGAAGATGACGAAGAGGACGGATCGGCTGCCATCATTCAGGATCTGCTGATGCAAGGAGCTAAACCTAACGCGACCATGGACAAGACTGGCGAAACTTCACTCCATCTGGCGGCCCGTTATGCCCGAGCTGATGCTGCTAAGCGTCTCCTGGAAGCTGGTGCGGATGCCAATGCTCAGGACAACACTGGAAGGTCTCCGTTGCACGCTGCTGTTGCTTCTGACGCTCAAGGAGTGTTCCAGATTTTGTTGAGGAACCGCGCCACCAACTTGAATTCTCGCATGCACGACGGAACTACTCCGTTGATTCTGGCTGCTCGTCTGGCTATCGAAGGAATGGTGGAAGACTTGATCAACGCCGATGTAGACATCAACGCTGCGGATGAACAAGGCAAAACTGCACTCCACTGGGCCGCTGCTGTCAACAACATTGACGCCGTCAACATTTTGCTGTCTCACGGTGCCAACAAAGACGCTCAAGACAACAAAGACGAGACTCCGCTCTTCCTGGCTGCACGTGAAGGATCTTTCGAAGCTGTTCGATCCCTACTGGACCACCACGCCAACCGCGACATTCCCGACCACATGGATCGCCTGCCCAGAGACGTTGCACAGGAAAGACTTCACAACGACATCGTCCGCCTGCTGGATGAACATATTCCGCGCTCCAATCACCACGTTATGCCGATGAGCAGCAGCCAAACGCTGCCCACCAGCGCAAATCAGCACAACGCCATGGCCGCTGATTCCGGCGCCAATGTCGGAACCACCGGACGACCACCGAAGCCCAAGAAGCGCCCGAAGTCCACTGTGGCTGCTTCCCGTGAAAACCAACGCCATCTGGGAAGCAGTATGGCCAATCTGGATGACATTCCGGCCGGTTCCAGCACTGCTCTTGCCTCAGCCGCAGGTGCCACTGCCAATCAAGGCACCAAACGTCGGGCTGCCAATAGCTCACGGAAGAAGAAGAACGACAATGCCGGAAGCACCAACACTGTGCAAAGCGCTGACAGTGTCTCCACCATGTCGCTGACCCTTTCACCAGCCAACTCGCACTCGCTGGAATCCCCGCCCACCGTTGATCTTGGAGCGACGCCCAGCCCTTACAACGTCATGTCGTACGGTAGCCATCCGCACATGACGTCAGGCAGTGCACCTCAACCTCCGCCTTACGACGAGTGCATCAAGACGGCAGCCTCGATGCAAGCCATCCACATGTCGAACATGGATCCATCTTACGGCTACGTGCATTACGACTACCGGAATCACATGCAGCCTCAGCAGCAGCAACAGCAAGCATCAATCCATCAGCGACAGACATCGCTTCCGGCATCGACTGTTTCATCTTCGCTGGGTTCCAGTCTCCAGCAACAGCAGGCCATGTCCTACAACGCCTTGGCTGTCAACACTGCTTATCAGTCGACACTTTCCCCTCCGCAATTTGCCTTGTCGCCTCCGGCCAGCTACGCCGGATCGCCCCCGCAACAGCAGGTCCAAACTGGAGTGACTTCACCTACCAAATCCGGCAGCCGGCCATCTTTGCCAACTTCGCCCACGCACATCGCGGCCATGCAAAGGGCCGCTGCTCAACAGCGCACCACCGGATTTGAATTCCCCGAGACGATGATGAGCTACCGGACGGGTGGAATGCAGCAACAGAATCAATACCACTATCAGCAGCACTACCCGACGCCTCCGCACTCGCATCTAGAGCCGTCACCTTCGCAGCACGTGCTCCATCCGCCGGAAGCTTACCTCACGCCTTCACCGGAATCTCCAGGACAGTGGAGTTCGGCCTCGCCACATTCCACGTCCGATTGGTCTGAGGGCATGTCTAGCCCACCCAATCCGCAAAACATGTCTTACGTTCCACCTGGATCGCACGCTAAACACACAGAAGGCATTTACATTTAAGTGCCAAGTTTGATTCACTTAACCCAACTCTGTGTGCGAGGGATCTCTCAGCTTTTTTTTCAAAAATTAAACAAACTTAGACTGTTTTCCTGCCAATTATGTCTCCCATTTTGTAAATAATTCAGTACTTCTCCAACAGGTTTTTAAGAAATTTAAAAGTTGCAACAAGAAAATGATCGAATACACATCAGGCGGACTATTTGACATTTCCCCTCTGTTTCTCAGTTTTTGTTTGAAAAGATGAAACGATGATGTTCTCTCATGTTTTTACCCCAAATACATTGGCCAACAAGGCACTGTCTTTCCACGATGTTCGTGTCGCCCTGAGAAATTTCTTTGTTCATTTCAGCGCGTGTGTACGCAGTATGTGCTCTTCTGTCGACGTTTTTTCAATAAAGTGAATACAGTTTTCATACAAAATCGGA
>Ga0068879_1034750_pt1 | contig 8249 bp, 17 predicted proteins | sample NOAtaT_7_FD_65538 | JGI IMG/M metagenome (GOLD analysis project Ga0068879, IMG submission 65538) | Metatranscriptome of freshwater lake microbial communities from Lake Erie, under a cyanobacterial bloom - NOAA_Erie_Diel1S_2200h metaT... | ecosystem: Environmental > Aquatic > Freshwater > Lake ...
AAAGCCCCCACCCGAAAAGATATTTAAAAAACTTACAATAGGATTATTAGATATACTTTGGTAAAATGCATCATGGTCGACTCCAGGAACTGGAATGAATGTGCCAAATCGTGAGAGTATGATCAAAAGAAAAGTTAATATAACTCGGGATTGTATTCCGTAGGTATTTTTATTTCGTTTTATTTTCTGCATTGTTGAAGAGTTACATAAAGAGTTGGACTTTGTAAACAACTTTAAACAAACATAGTTTAGAGGTTTGTTTAAATATACTAGTTTTAAGAGTTTATGCTTCTGTTGTCAGAAACTTGTGAAAATGTTTTTAATTGTGAAAGAGCATCTGTCGCTGCTCTTGCATTGTTTAATGGATTGTTGGAACCTAATTGTTTAGCAAGGATGTTTTTTACTCCAACAAGTTCCAGAATTGTTCGAACAGATCCACCAGCAATTACCCCAGAACCCGGAGCAGATGGTCTTATAATCACTTTAGCTGCACCAGATCGACCTGTTATTATATGCGGAATGGAGTTGTCTCGTGTGATGGGAACATTGATAAGGTGTTTTTTTCCATCTGTAACTGCTTTTTTCACTGCACCTACAACATCACTAGCTTTACCTACTCCTACACCTACTTGTCCTTTTTCATTTCCTATAATTAAAATTGCACGAAAACTTAATTTCTTCCCACCTTTCACAACTTTTGTAACTCGTCTGACTTGCACTATGCGTTCTTGCCACTCTGTTTCTTTTTCTTTTAATTTATTTGTTTTTTTACGACTAGACATAGTTTAGTATATTAGTTAAAATTTAAGTCCTTCTTCTCGAGCGGCATCAGCAAGTGCTTTAATTCTGCCATGGTAAATTCTACCCCCTCGGTCAAATACAACGTTTGTTATATTAGCTTCTAAAGATTTCTTCGCTATAGATTGACCTACTAAAATGGAAGCTTCACATGTGGATGTTCCATTCGATTTAGAAGAAATATCTGCTTCTAAAGTAGAACTGGATAGTAATGTTTTCCCCACTACGTCATCGATAAGTTGTGCGTAAATGTGATTGTTTGATCGAAAAACTGATAGTCTAGGTTTTTCTGATGTTCCTCTAACCTTTTGACGAATTCTGCGTTTAATTTTATCTATAGATTTTTGTGACATAACTTTATCTAGATTTATTTTTTACCTGCTTTACCTACTTTTTTACGAACATATTCTCCTTGGTATCTGATACCTTTTCCTTTATAAGGTTCCGGAGGACGAACTAATCTTATATTAGCAGCTGTTTGTCCCACTAATTCTTTGTCAAGACCTGAAACTGTGACATTAGTATTCCCTTCTACCGAAAGCTTAATTCCTTCTGGGGAGATAATTTTTACTTGATGACTATAGCCAACATTTAAAACCAAAGTTTTTCCATCAATTTGAGACCGATAACCAACTCCTTGAAGTTCTAATTTTCTTTGAAACCCATCAGTTACACCTGTTATCATATTACTGATTAAGCTTCTATAAGTCCCGTATAATTGATAGGAGTTAGTTATACCTTCAGTGGGTAATACACTTATATTTTTATCATTTTGAATTATCTTAATTGAAGAAGGTACAGGTTTAGATAATTCTCCCTTAGGACCTTTCACTATAATATTAGTGGGATTAATTATGATGTTTACTTTATCTGGGACTTTTATTGGAAGTTTACCTATTCGAGACATATTTCACCTAAAATTTTATTTACCATACATAACAAAGTACTTCGCCACCTAAACCTTGGTGCCTTGCTTTACTGTCTGTCATTACTCCTTGAGAAGTTGATACAACAGCAATTCCTAATCCGCCTAACACTCTTGGCAGTTCTTTTCTATTTGCATACACTCTTAATCCTGGTTTACTAACTCTTCGCAGTGCAGTTATCACAGGTTGACGATTTTTCCCTTTATACTTTAATGACAAAAGTAACTGACTATTAAAACTTTCTCCAATCTCTTCAAAACTCTGTATGAACCCTTCTTCAAGTAAGATACTTGCTATATTACGAGTCATTTTCGTAGAAGGTACCTCTACTATTTGATGCTTAGCCAGATTAGCGTTACGTAAACGTGTAAGCATATCTGATATTGTATCGTTAACCACGAACCCTCCTTATATATTATATTAGTACTTAATTATCATTGAACGGCATTCCTAATGCTTTTAACAGTGCGATACCCTCTTGTTGAGTCTTAGCACTAGTCGTTATACAAATATCCATTCCTCTGATCTGATCCACTTTATCATATTCTATCTCTGGGAATATTAATTGTTCTCGAATCCCTATATTGTAATTTCCACGTCCATCAAAACCCTTCACACTAATGCCCTTAAAATCTCGAATTCGTGGAAGAGACAGATGGATAAATCGTTCTAAAAAGGCATACATTAGTTGTTTTCTAAGAGTTACAGCAATACCAACTGGCATCCCATCACGTATTTTAAATCCAGCGATAGATTTTCTAGCTTTAGTGATTACAGGTTGTTGTCCAGTTATAGATGCAAGTTCCTGTACACTTATATCTAGAGCTTTATTATTTTTTGAAGCTTCTCCAAGGCCTCTATTTACTGTAATTTTGGTAATTTTTGGAACTTCATGGATATTTTTATATTTAAATTGTTCCAGAAGTACTGGCATAACTTTCTCTTTATAATAAACTCTTAAAGTTTGGCTCATAGAATTTTAATTTTATTTTATAATAACTTTTTCAAAACTCGTATTTTTGTCCCATTCGCATCGATTTGCATAGAAACCCTACTAGCAACCTTTTTTTCTAAGCTATAAAGCATAACATTAGAAACATCTATAGGAGCCTCAAATTGAGAAATTCTCCCAACTTCACCCTCTTTTTTAGGTTTTATATGCTTTTTTTTAATGTTAATATCTTTAATTACAACCTGGTGAGAATTTCGCAGAATCCTAGTTACTTCACCAATTTTCCCTTTATCTCGTCCAGAAATCACTTTAATCGTATCCCCTTTTTTGATATGTACTATAGTAGTCATTATAAAACCTCCGGAGCCAATGATACAATTTTGCTGAATTCTTTATCCCGTAACTCTCTAGCAATAGGTCCGAATACCCGAGTACCCCTTGGATTATTTTCTTTGTTTATGATAACTACCGCGTTATCATCAAATCTAATTGACATTCCATCCGTTCTCCTGATCGTTTTTCTTGTTCTCATAACAACTGCTCGAACTACATCAGATCTTTTTACAGGCATATTGGGAGAAGCGTCTTTAACAACTCCTATAATTACATCACCTATACTAGCGTATCTTCTATTACTACCTAAGACTTTAATACACATAATTTTTTTTGCCCCACTATTATCGGCAACATTTAAATATGTTTGAGTTTGTATCATTTTGTTCTATTCTCCAAGATTAGAAATATTTATACGTGATGACTTTTGTTTTACAACTTTTAAGCTCCAACGTTTTGTTTTACTTAACGGTCTAGTCTCTATGATAGTTACTAGATCTCCAATTTGACACTGATTTTCTTCATCATGAGCCTTATATTTCTTTGTTTTAGCAATTACCTTTCCATATTTTTTGTGTGTAATTCTATTTTCAATAGAAACAACTATTGTTTTTTCCATTTTATTACTAACAACGATTCCACTTCTTTCTTTAATAGGCATAAGATTAAATTGATTTTATTTTATCTGTTGTTGTTTTTGAGATTCCAATGTTAGTAACTGAGCTACTTTACGTTTATTATGTTTGAATAAATGGGGTTTGAAAGATTGACGAGTTGCTTTTTTTAATCTCAATTCAAATAATTCTTTTTTTGTATTGATGATTTCTTTAGTTAAACCCTCATTGTCAAGCTTTTTTAGTTCGTTTAAAGATAGAAATGCCATACAAATATTACTCCTTAGATACAAATTTAGTTTTAATTGGAAGTTTATAAGATGCATTTTTCAGCGCTTGGTAGGCTAATGCTTGAGGTACTCCATTCATTTCAAATAACACATGCCCTGGTTTTATAACAGCAACCCAATAGTCTGGTGCGCCTTTACCTGATCCCATTCTAGTTTCAGGTGGTTTTGAGGATATAGACTTGTCTGGAAAAACTCTAATCCATAATTTTCCAGTTCTTTTTACATAACGTGTGATTGTACGTCTTGTAGCTTCAATCTGTCTAGAAGTTAACCACACAGGTTCTAAGGCTTGTAGGCCATAATCACCAAATACAATCGTATTTCCTTTACTTGCAACACCACCAAGTCTCCCTCTATGAGGCTTACGAAATTTTGTTCTTTTAGGACTAAGCATATTATTCTTTATTACTATAATTTTTATTCAACTAGAGTTCTGAATTTAGGTGTTAATTCACCATGGAAGACCCAAACTTTCACTCCAAGTACGCCGTAAGTCGTCTGTGCTCTCTTAGTTGCATAATCGATATCAGCTCTCAAAGTCTGCAAAGGAACTCGACCTTCTCGAACCCATTCACTTCTTGCGATCTCAGCTCCATTTAATCTACCGGATACTTGAACCTTAATTCCTTGTATATTAACTCTTTGAGCTTTCTGAATTGCTTGTCTAGTAGCTCTTCTAAAGGCCACTCTTTTTTCAAGTTGTTGTGCTATGAATTCAGCAATTAAAGATGCATCAGAATCTGCTCTAGTCAATTCACTTACATTGATTCTAATTTGTTTTTTATTTTTTAAAAGTTTATTTAAATCTTCTCGTAACTTTTCTATGCCAGATCCAGATCGACCCACAATACTTCCAGGTCGAGACGTGTGAATCTCTAACTCAATCTGATCTGATTTTCTATTAATTTCAATTCTAGATATTCCAGCACTAGATAAGTTAGTTTCGATATGAGTTCTTATTTTATAATCTTCCTCTAAAACGGAAGGATAAAATTCTTTAAGTTCAAACCATGAAGATCTGTGTTTTTGAGTAATTCCTAGTCTAAAACCTAGTGGATGCGTTTTTTGTCCCATTATTTGTAGTTTTTAGTATGTGATTTTTATTTGTAGTTAAAATATTAAGATACTTTAGATAAACTTACACGAATGTGACAGGTTGGTTTTTGAATTTTATAACCTCTACCTTGTGCTCTAGGTCTAAATCTCTTAAGAATAGGTCCAGCATCTGCACATGCTTCAGATACGTGTAGATCTACTTTGTTTAATCCATTATTATTCTCAGCATTTGCCCCAGCAGATTGCAAAACTTGCAGAACAGGTTTACAAGCTGAGTATGGCATAAATTCAAGTATCATTAAAGCTTCTTTATAAGATCTTCCCCTAATTTGGTTTAGTACCCGACGAACTTTATTTGGGGCCATTCTTATATATTTCCCAATAGCTTTTACCATAACCATTTACTCCTATGTTATCTTTTTGCTTTTTTATCACTTTTCACATGTGATCTAAAATTCCGAGTAGGGGAAAATTCCCCTAATTTGTGACCAACCATTTGATCATTAATGTAAACAGGTACATGTTGTTTTCCATTATAAACAGCTATAGTATGTCCAACCATTGAAGGTAAGATTGTGGATGCTCTAGACCACGTTTTTATAATATCTTTTTTTCCACTTGCGTTTAGCAGATCTATTTTTTTCGAAAGATTTGCACTTATAAAAGGACCTTTTGATAATGAACGGCTCATATGTTTTAGATGTAAAATTTAATAAGTCACATTGTAACTCTATTTACGTAGAAGATTTTTCAGATTATTTTCTTCCACGAACGATATAGAAGTCACTATATTTCGTTTTTGATCTTGTCTTTACACCTAGAGCCGGTTTACCCCAAGGTGTGACAGGTCTTGCTCTACCGATAGGAGATCTTCCTTCTCCTCCACCATGAGGGTGATCACAAGGGTTCATAACTACTCCTCGAACTGTAGGTCTGATCCCTAACCAACGACTTCTACCTGCTTTTCCTGATCTGATATTGTTATACTCTATGTTTCCAATTTGTCCAATAGTTGCATAACAGTCTTTTCGTATCATGCGAACCTCACTCGAAGGAAGTTTTATGGTTACGAAACTCCCATCTTTTGCGACAATTTGGGCGCAAGTACCTGCAGATCTAACAATCTGACCCCCCCGACCAGGTATTAACTCTATGTTATGCACATCGGTTCCCAGAGGAATACATCTCAAGGGTAATGCATTACCAATTTCTAAAGGAGCATCTTCACCTGAAGAAATAACTGCTCCAACTTGTAAAGATTTCGGATGTAAAATATATCTCTTTTCTCCATCTCGATAATGTAATAAAGCAATGCGAGAATTTCGATTAGGGTCATACTCTACAGTTGCTACAATAGCCTCAACATTTTTCTTGTTACGCTTAAAATCTATTATTCTGTAACGTTGTTTATGACCGCCTCCTTTATGTCGTGTTGTAATAATTCCTCTATTATTTCTACCTCCTCCTGATATTTTTTTTGCAAGTAAAGTCTTTTCTGGTTTATTGGATGTAATCTCCGAGAATTCGGAGACAGATCTATTGCGAGTTCCAGCTGTATACGGTCTGTAAATTCTTATGGCCATAGATAGGTATTATTTAAATAAAGTAAAGTTAATTTTCTGAGAATAAGTTTATAGAATTTCCTTGTGCTAAGGTAACAATTGCCTTTTTATAATGAGGTCTGTTTCCTATAAATTTACCAATTCTCCGTTGCTTTGCAGGAGGATTTGATGTATTAATAGAAATAACTTTTACATTAAATAAATATTCAATTGCATTTTTCAGTTGGATTTTATTTGATTTGGAATCAATTGCAAAAGTATATTGATTTAATTCAAGTAGTTTAGTTGCTTTATCTGTAATTATGGGGTATTTAACTAAATCGATTAACTTTCTCATGTTCATAGTATTATTCATTAATTTGAGTAATGTTTGTCAGTGCTTTTTCTGTAATAAGAATATTCTTTGCAAGAAGTAAATCTCTAAGATTCAGAGTATTAGCGTAAAGAAGCTGTACGTTTGGTATATTACGAATAGATAAAGTTAAATTGTCATTAGCTTCATGAACTATCACTAACGATCTAGAATTAGTCCCGAGAGGGATAATTTTCTCTAACGTAGTTACAAGATTCTTAGTCTTAGGCGTAGGAATTGAATTAAATGTGTTTTCGACAACTGTGACTTTATGCATACTGTGATAAAAAGCTGTAGTTAAAGCAAGTTGTTTTTCTTTAATATTGATTTTTTTATCATATGATTTAGGTTTTGGGCCGAATGTAACCCCTCCCCCATTCCAAAGTGGGGAATTACTAGAACCAGATCTTGCTTGTCCTGTACCTTTCTGTTTCCAAGGCTTTTTACCTCCTCCTCTAACTTCACTTCTAGTTTTACATGAAGCTGTACCCTGTCTCCGATTTCTATCTTGAATAACTATGGCTTTATGTATCAAATATTTAGGTGCAGAATCACTTACTCGTAGAGAAATAGAAGAAGATTTGTTTAAAATCGCAGCCCCATGAGAATCACGAACGTCATAGCTGAGTTGTTTGTTTACTGTCATTGTATATTTTTTAACTGAGTTAATTTTAATTATTTAGTCGTCTTTTTTATGCTTAGAAGGTTTCCTAATTTACCTGGAATCGCACCTTTAACCACGAGTAAATTATTTTCGGGATTTATTAGAACAACTTGTAAATTTTTTATCGTTGTTTGTTTTCCACCTAGTCGTCCTGCCATTTTCTTACCAGGATAAACTCTTCCTGGAGTTGTACCCATCCCAATGGATCCAGGCTCTCGATGATTTTTTGACCCATGTGTCATAGGACCTCTGGTAAAATTGTGACGTTTGACAGTACCGGCAAACCCTTTACCTATAGTTTTACCTGTTACAGAAACTTTATCACCTAAATTAAACGACTGAACAGAGATTGCAGAACCTAATTCTTCTATTGTGTGAGAGTGAACTCGATACTCTTTTAAATATTTTAATGGGGGAGTACCCGCTTTTTGTAAATGACCTAGTCTAGCCTTAGGCATCAACTTAGATTGGATTTCCGAGTATCCAACTTGAACGGCATTATAACCATCGGTTTCTATGGTTTTTATTTGAGTAATTAAACAAGGACCTGCTTTGATAATTGTAACTGGGATGGCCAAACCAGATTCGTCGAAAATTTGTGTCATTCCTAGTTTTGTGCCTAGAATACCTATATTCATAAAAGTGTTTAGAGTAAAAATTTTATACTGGTGACAGAGTGGATAGTAATTTTATTTAAAATAT
>Ga0068879_1112836_pt1 | contig 8133 bp, 10 predicted proteins | sample NOAtaT_7_FD_65538 | JGI IMG/M metagenome (GOLD analysis project Ga0068879, IMG submission 65538) | Metatranscriptome of freshwater lake microbial communities from Lake Erie, under a cyanobacterial bloom - NOAA_Erie_Diel1S_2200h metaT... | ecosystem: Environmental > Aquatic > Freshwater > Lake ...
ATTATTTTCCCCAACCAACAGCTTCGACCAAGATTATGGGCGCCCGCTCACTAACAAAAAAAAATCAATAAAAAAACCTGCTGCGCCTGTCTCGATTAAATATTTTCTGATGTGTTATCAACAAGCACCAAGTAGGCTCAGGTTAACCTCACGCTACAAAAATGACAGGCTCAGGCATTTTGACCGCCCTTGCGGCGATGGGAGCTCAGAACTACATGCTGAACTTCAACCCCACCAAGACCTTCTGGAAGTCTTGTTATCGCAAGCACACAAATTTCCAACGTGAGCCTATAGAACTGCCCTTCAACAACGCGGTGGATTGGGGAAGGAGGATGCAGGTGACCGCCACCCGTAACGGCGATTTGATCTCCAGAGCTTTCTTGGTGGTGGAAATCACCGGCCTCGTGGACAACCGTCAAGATGCCGACCCCGATCCCGCTGGCAAGAATGTCGTGCACTGGACCAACGCTCTCGGTTTCGCAATGCTCGATTGCATCGAGCTCCAGATCGGAGGCTACACTTACGACACCCACTACGGCGAGTGGTTGATGATTCACGAAGAACTGAACACGCCCGCCGGAAAGGAGCTCGGAGAATGCATTGGCGACTTTGCCAACCAAACCGATCTCGTCCAATGGTCTCGCCAGAACCAAGAGATGATCATCCCCTTGAAATTCTGGTACATGTTGTTCCGCGACTACTCTCTGCCCATGATTTCGATTCAGTACCACGAAGTCAAATTGAACGCCAAGTTCAGGAAGCAAGACGAGTTGGTTGTCGTTAGCGCGGTCAATCCCGGCGACCCCCTCGGTCCCGCTATCACAGTCCCCATCTCTTCACTCCCCGTCAACCAGCGCCCATCCGGTGGTCTGATCACGGATGCATACCTTTTGCACGAATATGTATACCTCGACAACAGGGAAAGGTATTTGTTCGCCGCCAACGACCAGATCTACTTGATCAACGAGTTGCAGTACACCGGCGCCGAAACCAAGCAGGCCGGTCGCGATAACTACCAGATCCCCATGCGATTCAATCACCCCGTCAAGGCACTGTTCGTTGTCATCCAGAGGGACGCGGTGGTCGAAGGAGAAGGCGGAAACGGAAGGAAGGAATACTTCAACTACTCTGCATCCGACGCCGTGGGTGGCGCGGATCCTTTGGTGGACATGACATTCGCGCTCAATTCGGCGGACGTGATGAAACCCCGAGGACCCCGCTGGTTCCGTATTTGTGAAGCGAGAGAGAGTTTCAACAAGGTTCCCGATCGTTACATCTACCCCTGGCCCATCGCCTTGCACCCGTTCGTAATCGAACCCGAAGGCGCCATCAACTTTTCGCGTATCGACGAAAGGACAGCTATCATCAAGACTTTGCCAGGAATGGGTTCCGGTCAAATCAGGATCTACGGTTGGGGCAACAACAAGATAAAGATTGCAGGCGGTATGGTCGGCAAACAGTTCGCTTCCTAAGTGGGCTCTTTTGTTTGTTTTGGTTGGTTATTGGATATATAAAAAAACGATGAATATGACAGATATGGATGCAGCTGTCTTGAATCGTTTTAAAGATGCACAAAAGGCGCCTAGCTGGCAAAGGTTCCTTAGCGTTCCAAGCACCACTATGGAGGAATGGGCCATGGTGTTGAAGCGCGTGGACGAATACGTTGACAAAAAACCAGAGGCCACTCCAGAGTTGCGCTCTGTCGCCCGTATGTTGGCTAAATACGATTACTTTGGAGCCCCGTCCAACTGGTTAGCAGTTCACGAGCACGAGGAAACGATATGGTGGTGGGCTTGGTGGGTAGTGCATGAGGCAAAAGAAAAGCATGCCGACGAAATCCGCGATGGACTGGCGGAGTACGAAGCCGGACGCATACCAGATTGCTTCGAAATGCTGGCCGATTACTTTGATTAAATGAAACTAAACTATCCGTCGACGGGTTCTATTTACTTTTTTTGTTTGTGTCTGATGAAGAATTTGGCATTTGCTTAGCACTCACCACAACAATGGGAAACGCCAGCACCACAGCAATCCAAGAAGCCGACGGGGGTTCGAGGCGGACCTGGGCAGACGAGTTCCAACAGCTCAAAGCCATACAAGCAGCCGAATACAAGGCGTTGCGCAGTGGGTCGGTTGACGAGTATATACAATTGCTACAACACAACGCCAACTGGGAAGAAAACAAAGAGGCGATCGACAAAAAAGAAAAGGAACTCCGCATCCGATTGTACCATCTGATCGACCAACTTCCGGGTAACGCACAGGCAGCCGTACCAAACGCCCAAGAGCTGTCCGATTACCGTCGATCTGAAGCTAAGGCCATCGGCGAATACAGAGAAGCCCTGCGACAACTCGGCAACGATGACAACTGCACCAGGTACCTCAACACGCATCAAGTTTGCGGCCAATTGCTGAGTAACGACTTGATGCCCAGAAACGCTCTGTATTTCAAAGCAACGGAACGCGATCCAAGGACGGATTCCCCCTTGATCGTCAAGTTGATATTTGGCGCTGAACCGATGTGGTCAACGAATTCGCATGGTTTCGTCGAAATAACTTCGCACGTGCTCACCTCCGAAGGTGCGATGGCGGGAAGAGTGCCGGCGGTATTCGCACGGGCCTTGACCACAGCGGTTTGTAACACACCCAACGGACTGGATCAGGACGTCTTTGGATCCCAGACAGATGCCGCCAGTGTGATGGTGCAGTTACTGCAAGATCGCGTCATCCAACTGTTTCTCGACCGTATGCGAGCGGACATGGGTGTTGATTGGGAACAGAGACTGGGCAAGCGGTTCGTCAACTACACACTGTTTGAGCTGAATAGCCCTCACCCCGATCCCCGCGTTTACCAGAATATACGGAAGCTGGTGTCGGGCGACTCACCGCTTGCCCTCCCATTAAAGACACCAACGCCCGAAGCCTTGTGGAATTGGGCTAGCAATGCGGTGTTGGGCACGAAACTTGAGAGAGGCGCCTCCTATCTTTCGCTCAAGATGTTCACCCTGAGTAAGTTTGGCGTGTCGTGGAAGGGGATCAAACCAGGGCAACCAGAGGACGTTTATGCGATACTTATCCAATGCTTCGTCGACAGCTTCAACAGCCTCAAGTACAACTCGTTTGTGTTCCTGGAAGACGTGAGCGTGCCATTCGTCCACTTTGGGAACAGGGCATTACTCAATCAAAATCAAGCACACTTGGACGTGATGTGGGGATTGGTGACGCTCTCCAGCGGGCTGTTGGCTGCCGCGCATCACTGGGACCTCCACCACAACGATCTGCGAATGAGCAGGATACGGGTGCGGACTGGTATGCCCGCCAAATATCGCGGAATGGAGTACGTCGTTTTTCGGTTGATGGATCAAGTCGTGCGCATCCCTTACAATCAATTCTTTCACAACCTAGCCATCATCGACATGTCGAAGGCTTCTTTGCGCGTACCCGGACAGCGTCAAGTCAAGACGGCAGCTTATGGTTCCCCGGTGGACGTCGACCTGGAACATCAAGATCAGTATTCCGTGGCAAGCGATTTGTTCACGCTGTTGACAGACATACTGAAGGACCCCGTGCCACCATCCACAACCAAGGAGGAACTGAAAAAGATCAAGAAGCAACGCCGCAAGCGCGGTCCCGTTGCGTTGGCACCGGTGGAGGACGCCAGAGTAGAGATCCTGTTGCGCGAACTGCGCAGTGAGATCAAATCGCTAACACAAAAATCAAAAATCGAAACGAGTTTGAACCAGGTGGAGGACGCACTAATGAAGTGCATCAAAGGGTTCGCCGCCTTGTACGGCGACAACATCAGTTGGGGCTCCTTCGACGAAAAGAGCACTTTCCTCGAACCTAACGTGTACGACGACACTTGGACCAGCGACGCTGATGAGAAGTTGTTTTGAAATGTGTATTTCGGCGATGCACATGAAAAACTTGTAATTTATTATTCCTTTCAAGTAATCGCGTCAAGTTTTCATTCCCATGTTTACGAAGAGGCGGCATTGCTCATACTCGCCAAAATGGCTTCCGAAATAACAAACGCCGTCGTGTAAACGGATATCAAACAGATTTGGACCCAATACAACAACTGATAGGCAGACTTTTTGTGACCCATCTGCCATCTCGGAAAGGAACCATCCATCTCCAACTTCTTAAGGTCTTGGTTTTTCATGCGGTTGAGGATGTAGTAGTGCGCAAATACGAACATGGCCTGCAAGACACACAACAGCGCGCCCACGATGGTGAACACGTAAAAGAACACAGCCCTCGGTCCGGGGACCTCCCCATATGTCGTGCTGATGAAAGTGATGAGACTGATGACCTTGGCAGGGAATACGGTCAGAGAGGAAGCGGCCACGGCAAGGCAGCGCTTGCGAATCTTCTTGTAGTCTTGCTTTATCTGCTGCGTGTCGATTATCTTCCCCTGCTGGATGCTCTCCGCGTAGGTGCTGTCGGCTGTCGACCGCGAATCCATTTGAGATATCTCGCCATCCGTGGAGTCCTTCATCAATTTTGGCGAGCCATCCCTTCTGTCAGTGTAATCAGAAATCGATCGACTCACCACCAAGCGATCTCTGCCTCGTTTTTTCTCTCGCTGCGAACGCGGCGTCAAGTTCTTTTCGCTCTTACCTTCTTCTTCTTCCATTTTCTCACTTTTCGTCCACCTCACGATTTATGTACGATGACGAGCGTAACCGATATGAATACGCTTACCAAAAGTGCCACAAGCCCCACGTATTGGTTGGCTGTCAAATCACCTTGCTTTGCCGCTTCTTCGTATGACTCGCGCATAGCTTTTGTCCGGAACGCAAGGTTTTTTTTTCTTTCTCGATCCAATACTAAAAGAACAAGCTTTCGAGTTCCGAAAATCTCGCCACACAATAAATATGGAATTTGTGATCGTAACCATCGTGTGCGTCTTGCTTGCAGTAGCGGTCGTGTGGAGGGTCGACGAAGCAGAAAAGACGCAGGAGGACGGACAAACAAGATTCAGCTACAATTACTCCCTACCCTTAAAGATCGCTCATTCATCTGATGCACACTGGCGCACAAACCCCGGTGCGTACGACTTCGACAAGCAGGTAGCCAACTGGGACAATCGGGTCGAAATCAGTCAACCACCCGATGAGGATTTGTACAACCTGAAGAGGCTGTACAAACCCGTCGAGGAGACAGAATGGGGCCTGTTTTGGAATCCTATACCGGATCCCACAAACAGTTCACGACCCGTGTTCTTCAACGAAGCACCTACTGAGAGCGGCCTCCGCGCTCGCATCGTCGAGACGGGCATGAGTGGACCTAATCCCATGTGCGGCAGGGGCGGGTACGCCGGCTTGTAGGCCTACCGAATAAGAAATAGACCTAAGATATGAACGACACATATAGATATAATCGAAATTGTTGAAACCAATTCATTTTATGACTCGTCTCTTTCTTTTGTTCACGCACGTCTTTGGCGCTTTTTCACAGGCAACGACATGTACATATCAGCGTCGTCTTCCTCTTCTTCATTCCCTCCATCTTCTTGATCTTCCTCTTCCTCTTCTTCTTCTTCGCTTTCTTCTTCGTTTTCGTCGTCGTTGGCTACCGTAATTTCCCCTTCTTCTTTCAATTCGGGCACTTCGGCTCCATTCTTGGAGTCGACTTCTTCGACGTCCTCATCTCCATCTTCGTCAACTGCCCCATATTGACATTTGTCGCAGTACGGGACGTTTTCTGCCACATCCCAAAAGAATGGCAAATCATCGTCCGCCACTTCCAACTCCCCACCACAACCGGCACACCTTCCATCGAAGCAGTCGATGCAGATGCATTCCCTGGTGTATCTGCCCATAACGCCAATGCAAGTTTTGGAGCAGATGTATTGTTCGCAATCCTCACATAAGTGCATCAGCTCGTCGCCTCGGAACATCAAATCACACACCCCACATGCCACAAATTTGGATTCGATGTAACACGGCACGCAAATCGTGTCCAGGAATTCGGGTTGCATGTGCAGCGCTATATCACCAGCGCGCATCGCCTCGCCCTTATGGTTCACTGCTATGAGGCCTCCGTCTGGCACTTCGGCTTGGCATCTCGAACATACGGCGTCGTCTTCTTCTGCCTCGGACCCACTGTCGTCTTCGTCTTCATAATCTTCGCTATCGGAGTAAGCGATCTCGTCCTCTTCATTCTTCCCCTCTTGCACTGTTTTGGGTTTAGTTTCCATTGGATGCGCGGTCTTGCTTGTTCCTCTCGATGATGATGATGCGTTTCGCTGCTGCTGTTTCTTCATTAGTATGGGCGCAAAATAATAATACCGGCTTAAGAGCAACCAACGAATACAACAAACTTGAACGGCTACAAAGCGCACGTACACGAATGCAGCAACCGAAACTAATCACAGACACCTATGGTTTCACAAGCGATTTCGAGCACAGACCGTTCCACGCGACACCACTTCATGTCCTCGTAGATGCACGTCAACGCACGCCTTCCCCTTCGACATCCCCCGCTTCGTTCGAGGTGGAGTTGGCAAGCACGCTGCAAAGTGTCATAGGCATCGAGTTGAGGGATGGGATGGTCGCGTTGCCACCCAATTACGATCAACCTTACGTCTTGCTTTTCCTGTACCTCAACAATAAGCGCATCGGGAAGCTGCACATGCCCGGCCCGGTGAAGGATCGAGGGGGTGCGGCGGTGTCGCACACGGACTCCGAACTGGGCGCATTTACCGCCATTGCAGTTGATCAACCCAATGGCACCCCGGAATGTTATGTGGCCAGGTTCAATCGACGCATACTCTTGCGGCTCCCCATCCCGTTGGCGAAGGTCTCCAAGATCGGGGTGCAACTGACCGACTACGAGTGCAACCCTCTGGCACTATTCGACGAGAAAAGTGAACCCCAAGTCTTAGGCCGGACCGACAGGGTATGGCTTGAGTTTGAAGTATTGGCCAGCAATCATTGAAGTGGCGAAGAAGTTTCCATTGTAATACATTTCTTGCGTTTTTTTGTGTATGTGTACATAAACTTCAAGCTTTACACACCAACCGATGACCCATTGCGACCACCCTTCTTACCACGTGGGCTTTTCTACCATCCTATTCGGCCAAGCCGCCTGGGGTTGCTTTAAGTGCATGACCGCTCTGGATGACACTTACTTCACCGATTTAAACAAGGTGGCTTCGATGATAGAGTCGCGAATGTATTTGGGTTCCGCTTTGGATGAAGCGGTCGTACAAGGGAAGCCACTGCCCTTCACTGTAAGGAACATCCCTCTTGTTGCCTTCGAACCGGCTGAGGTTGTTGTTGTAGATGACGATGACGTACGGATGGGGGAAGCGCATCCCGAGGGCAGTTAGAATAATAATCGCGCTGACTTTCCTGATTCGATTGGGGTTGGGTTGGATACCTGCGAAATGTTCGTTGTTTTGGTGCTCTGTTCACGGTTTGCGTTTCTTTGCAACACGATTCCGCATTCCCAACCTGCTGCGCCACATTCGTTTCGCCGCCGACGACGGCTGCGGAGGTTTCTGGAAGGTTAGGGCTGGACGCCACCACCACCACGCTCTCCACAACGACGGGCTCCGGTTGGGGAGGGATTAGGGTTTCGCTTTCCTCCGTCGTCGTTGTCTCAGGGTCTCTCGTTTCCTCTCCGCTCGCAGAAATGGGTGTGACGGATGACTGTTCGGTGGCCGTGGTGTTTTGGGTGGGGGAGGGTGCTGCGGCGGCCACCTTTTGAACACGTTCCCGTTTCTTTTTCTTCAGGGTCAGCATGTATCCCACAGCTTCGTTTTCGGCATCGCCGTCCAGTTCTTTTACTTTCTGCCATCGACCTTCTTTGTCCTTTGCACAAAGCAGCGTGCGCACCAAAGCATTTTTGCCAGTGGGTCCTATCAACAACCTGTACTCTTTTCCTTCGTATTCGTAGTGCTTGGTTCTGGAGTCTGCGTATCCGCGCTTCTCATCGGGTCGCCACGGATATTCCATGGTCAATACAGCGCTTGGTTTATGTTTGTGTGCACGCATGATGATTGGGATGGATGTGCTCTCGCCTTTATATCCTTGTTATGTGTGGCTGGTCATAAAATCATGAGCTACATAAACGTATGCAATTGCACTAAATGTGTTTTTTTTTATATATATATATGTTCAT
>Ga0068879_1029862_pt1 | contig 8098 bp, 1 predicted proteins | sample NOAtaT_7_FD_65538 | JGI IMG/M metagenome (GOLD analysis project Ga0068879, IMG submission 65538) | Metatranscriptome of freshwater lake microbial communities from Lake Erie, under a cyanobacterial bloom - NOAA_Erie_Diel1S_2200h metaT... | ecosystem: Environmental > Aquatic > Freshwater > Lake ...
GCAGCCATATTGAAAAGCGCCTTTTACCCCTGTGTCTTTCTGACTTGCTTTCATTCTCGCATCCAAATTGGTCTCAAAAATTTTCCTCCTAGCGTCCATTGCATACCAAAGGTTCATAATTGGTGAAGCTACATTCAAACCGTGTTTGTACCTCATGTCCATGTCGGCCACAGAGGGAAGCTTCAAAGACCAAAGCAGTGGCCTTTGAAGCTTTCACCTGCCGTGCCTCTGTCTTTCATGGAACTATGAGCCTAGACTCATTGTCACTGGCGCTGACACAGATCCATTACCTGGTCAACAGCCTAAACAAGAAAAATTACTCCCAAAATAAGAATAGCATTGAAGAACTTGCAAGTATTTATGGTAGTGAAGCTGAGAAGCATCTATTGCACTGCTGTATTGCTGCTCTTGAGTTAGCAGGAGCATTCTCTTGTGAAAGCTCCTTTGGATCAAATTCAGCAAAATCCAACCAATCCTCCAAGGAAAGAGAACGGGACCAGCATCAGTTGCAACAACAGCTGCTTACTGAGTTCTTTGTTCCTCGTATTACCCAGCCAAGTTTTACCAGCCTTCTGAGCAGTGTTCTTGAGCAACCGCTGAGAAGTAATCCGTCCTCAAAGAGTGCCCAGCTTATCAACAAAAACAGTTCAAACTTACTGGGCCATTTTTGTCGTCTGCTGCGAATAAACCCAACCCAGGAAGTCATCATTCGTGTTGCACTCCTTGAAACATTCACTCCTGAAGCCCGCCAGCTTTCTCTGCAAGTGATTAAACAGAAGCTAAGTGAATTGCTCAAAAACTACACCAATCAGGATAGCAACACTGCTCCAGTTGAAGGTGGAATACAGGAATCTTCCCCTGAAGTTATTCACTACATTCTGTGCCATCTTCTCAGCGATCCGGATCACTTCGGCATCAACAAGGATCTCGTAGACGGATTGTTAACTAGCTTGCGTCGTGACTACCCACGTGAACTGGTTCCTGTCGTCTTGGCTCCAATCCTCTATCAAGTGCCCGGAATTGAATCTACTGCTATCAAAATGGCCCACGAAGGTAGCGGTCTTGCCAAAAATATGGGTGAAAACTCTTTGGCTGATCTGATCCTGGAAACCGGCTATGCGTTCACGGCCAACGCGGAAGAATGCCGCAACCACATGAACAGCTTTGGTCTACGTGAACTGTCAGCCGCATCCGTTGCTCGGGCTCTCCATTTCATGGCCCGTAGTCACACTGTACTCGACGAACAAACTGTTCGAAGTTTGAGAACTGGAAGTGCTGGTTGGCCTGATCAAGAATTGTCAGGAGATAAAGGTGACGACGGCCAACCACAATCTTGGAATGTCGAAGTCTTTGTACAGGTCGTGATAGAGTTAGCCCCGGGTCTTAATTGGAAAGACGTAGTTGTCGAACTGGACCATCCCGGCTTCTTGATCAGGGATCGAGCTGGCTTTCGTCTTTTGTTGACGGCTTTACAACTGGGTCTCCAGTCTCAGGGTGCAGTATTCCCCGTTGAAGTGATGTTCCACACGTGGAATAACCCTGAAGGGCAGCTGTCCCTCATGGCCCAAATGCTGAAGAACACGGACCTGTTCTGCTTTGCCGACTATCCCCACCATCCGATCAATGTTGAAATTCTGAAATCACCTCCCGAACCAGAAAACAAAAAGTTGGCTAATTGGAAGTGTTTGGGTCTTCTTGAGACGTTACTCAATTTACTCGAGAACGGCGGTCTGTACACGCAAGTGCAAGAGCTGCTTAAAGAGCCTGTCCAGCACTGTCCGGATGTCCTAGTCCTCGGCCTACTGCAGCTTACACAGCCCATGACGAAGTTAAAGCAAGAATTGCTCAGCAGTTTAATACCTGTATTCCTGGGCAATCATCCCAATTCGGCCATCATTTTACACCACGCCTGGCATGCTCAGTCGCAAGTGATCAAACCCCTGGTCATGCACGCAATGGCCGAATGGTACATGCGGGCTGAACACGATCAAAGCCGGTTATCGAGGATCCTGGATGTTGCACAGGACCTGAAAGCCTTGTCCATGTTGCTCAATGTCCAGCGTTTCCCTTTCGTCATCGATCTATCGTGTCTGGCGTCGCGCCGCGAATACTTGAAACTTGACAAGTGGTTAACTGATAAGATGCGTGAACATGGGGAAACCTTCGTATTGGCTTGCGTGAAATTTTTGCAACAAAGGTGTCCACAAATCCTCGGCAACGTCAAGGAAGATCTTGGTCCGAAACCCTCTCAGCTGCCTCCCGATACCTTGGCCATTATGCTTTCTTGCCTTCAGGCGTGTACAGGAAACGTTTCGCCAGAACTGTCCGAAACTATCATGACAATGGTGGCTAACTGTAATGTGCTGAACCGTACCCGAGCCCCTCCAGGCGTCTTAAAACCCCGACTTGATGTTTCTTTCCCCCCTGGAGCGTTGAGTAGTCAGCTGTTTCCACCTCCTGGAGTGGAGCCGTCTCTTTCGAATTTGGCCTCCAGTATTGGTAATATGACCATCGGATCCACACCGTCAACAGGGCTCTCATCTTCCACAGGATTCGGTGTCAACATCGGTTCATCGGGTTTAACTGGATCCAATCCGGCTCCTGGTTCTCCCGGAAAGCTGTTCCCTGGACTATCTATGACAGATTCAGTTAATTTGGGGGCATTAAGTGGAGTTGGACAAGGAGCACTGGGTCTGCCTATTGGCTCTAATCAGAGTCAGGGGCAGAGCTCCTTCAATATCCTCTCAACACTTGCGGGAAGTGGCGGATTACCCGGCTCATCTGGTACAAATTCACTTGGAATCGGCATTCCACCTTCATCGATGGGTTCCACTGCTCAAACGGGTTTGGGTGCAACGGGTGGAATTGGCCCGGGCTCTGTTGGTTCTCCTGGAGGTGTGCCTGGAAGCCGCATGGGAATGAATCCACCACTGGAACGGCGACCTGGAGATGTCTCGAGTGCCTTTTCGGAAACTTCCCAAGTAGTTTCGAAAGACATTGAAGACGAAACCAACAGCTATTTCCAGCGAATTTACAATCAGTCACCGCACGCACCTACTCTAACGGTCGATGAAGTCTTAGAATTGTTGAAGAAATTTCAAAATTCACCTAACAAGCGAGAAAGGGAGATTTTCGACTGCATGCTTCGCAACCTTTTCGAAGAGTACCGATTTTTCCCGCAATATCCAGATCGAGAGCTTCATATCACAGCCCAGCTCTTTGGCGGAATAATGGAACATGGTTTGGTTACATACATGGCTCTTGGAGTGGCGTTGCGATACGTTCTGGAAGCCGTGCGCAAGCCACACGGGTCGAAAATGTATTATTTTGGTATCACGGCTCTCGACCGGTTTCGTCATCGGTTGAAAGAGTATCCGCAATACTGTCAACACCTTGCCGGCATTCAACACTTCCGTGAATTTCCTCCTCATTTAATTGAATACATCGACAACGGCGGGCGGGGTCAGGAGCCACCTAATCGACCTCACGGTCCCGTCCTACCTCAAGCAACCACAGCATCCAGGATAGTCACGCCAACAACTCCGGCCACTACGGCTACGACCACCAGCAAAGTCACAACAACTGCGCCTATTAGCGGACGTCCATCCATCGCGAATGCCACGAACATCGACACTTTACTTGTGGCTTCCGAGAAAGATGACAAAACCGTGGTGCCGCCTGAAAACATTCAAGATAAAATCAGTTTCATCTTCAACAACTTAAGCCAGATAAATTTGTCGCAAAAGTGCGACGAGCTCCGCGAAATGATTAGTGATGAACACTGGGCGTGGGTGGCCCAGTACCTCGTCATGAAGCGTGCGTCCATTGAGCCAAATTTCCACACCCTGTATTCCAATTTTCTCGATACGCTCAAAATGCCAGAACTTAGCCGCCTTGTAGTTCACGAGACGTTCCGAAACATCAAGGTCTTATTGCGAAGTGACAAAGGAATTGCCAACTTCTCGGACAGGTCGCTTCTCAAGAATCTCGGTCACTGGCTTGGTCTGTTGATGCTCGCAAAAAATCGACCCATTCTTCAGACGGATATTGACTTGAAATCTATCCTAGTCGAAGCATACCACAAGGGCCAACAAGAACTGTTGTATGTGGTACCATTCGTTGCTAAAGTGTTGGAGTCCTGTGCTAAGAGCAAAGTCTTTAAGCCACCGAACCCTTGGACACTGGGCATCATGAACGTGTTGGCCGAGCTACATCAAGAACCTGACCTAAAACTGAATTTGAAATTTGAAGTTGAGGTCCTCTGTAAGACGTTATCCATAGACATCCACGAATTGAAACCCGGCATGGTGTTTAAAGACCACGCTCGTCTATCGCGACTTGAACCGCAACTGTCTCAGCCCCAAATGTACCAACCAATGCCGCAACAGCATCAGCATGCCCATCAAGTACCACAACTTCAACAACAGCCCCCGCAATCAACATCTCAGCAGCCACCGCAACAAGCGCAACAACCAATGTTAGCTGGTTCTCCCGCTCAAATGCAACCTCAGCCTGGAACAACAACGCCTACGCCAGCTCATCCCGTTCAAGGACCACCCGAGCCACGCTTCTCTTACTTAGACATCAACGTTTCATCGTTGAATGGCTTGGCCCAGCACTTAGTCGTCAACAACAACATTCCGCTCCTGCAGGCTCATCCACACTTAAAACTGCTTATCCGCCCGGCCGTCGAACGAGCCGTACAAGAATGCATTCACGCAGTCGTTGATTGGTCAATGAAAATCGCGCTAACGACATGTGAGCAAATCATCAAGAAAGATTTCGCCTTGGATCCCGACGAAACGCGCATGCGTGCCGCTGCTCATCACATGGTTCGCAGTCTCAGTGCAGGCACTGCTTTAATTCGCTGCCGCGACCACCTCTTGGTGAATATTGCCAACAACCTGAAGACATCTTTTTTGACGGCACTGCAGCGTGGAAACACAACTCAACAAAAGGAGCTGGTCGAGCAGGCTGCTACGATAACAGCTGCTGACAATTTGGAACCGGCCTGTGCTTTTATTCAGAAAACGGCGGTCGAGAAATCCATCTTAGAGATTGACAAGCGCCTAGCAAACGAGTTCGATTTGCGGAAGCATGCACGAAATGAAGGGCGCAGATATTACGATCCCTTGGTCGCTGCTTATCAAGCTGAAAGGATGCCAGATCCCATCCGCCTGAAAGTCACCGGAGTTACGCCCCAACAAGCGGCCGTCTACGAGGAATTCGCCCGTTACATTCCGGGATTTTTGCCCGTCAGTGAGCGAGATGCCGCCCTTCTAGTACCCAAGATGTTGCCACCTTTCGCCAACGACGAGATTGGGGTCATTCTCGAAAAAGTTGGCCTGGAACTGGAGCGGTACCTCCAATCGCTGCTTCCGCTGGGTACGTCGTCTCAGACGTTGGCCATCGGTTCACTTCTGGAAGCTGTGATGCTGGCTCGTACATCGCGCGATCCTGGAGTCCACATTACTCTGCTTCAAAAAGCATTCGAAGGTTTGGTGGACAGTTTGACAAGTTTCGCCACTGGCAATGATCCGGAGGCCGTCATTCGTTTCCGAGATGCTCATTTATTGGTGCTGAAAGCACTACAGGATCAGCAAGCATATGGGGTGCAATGGACCAATCGCCAAGTGACGCGCTGCTGGGCCGAGTGCCGAGAAGAATTCCGTTACAATTTGGACATTTTTGACTGTCTAGTCCGCGCTCACCTCATAAATTTGCAGCAGTTTGATATGCAATTGGCTAACAACTTGGAGCAAGCAGTGAACCCCACCGGAATAGGATCCTCGATCTTGGCTCTTGGTTTCGCCATGCAGCTAGTGCACGTGTACCTACTCGAAGGACCAGTTTCGGGTGCCCCGGTTTTGATTACAGAAAATGATTTAGCCAGCACAATCGAACTCCTCAACCGGATCAACACTCACGCCAGGCAGCCACCGGAAGGGCTCGGAACCATTTTGGAAATGCTGCGTGCTGGTCATGAAGGTGGCCTGATGGATCGTACTCCTGGTGGACCAGGTGGCCCGACGGCTTTGATTCATTCCGGAATCGCACAAGCTCGGGACTATGATGACCCACATGGTTTGCCGGAAAAAACCGAATACTTGCTACAAGAGTGGGTTAACATGTACCATATGCCGAACGCTGGACGCGACTCTTCCAAGGCCTTTGGACATTTTGTCACTCAAATGAGCATTCATGGAGTTCTCAAAACAGACGACCTGATCACACGTTTCTTCCGTCTCTGCACCCAAATCTGCGTGGATGTCACTTACCGATCGCTCAGCGCTGAACCAACTGCTGATTTGATTCGAAGCAAAGCCTTCCACACCCTAGACGCCTACGTCCGACTGATCGCTTTACTCATCAAGCATTCAGGCGATGCCAGCAACGCCGTCACCAAAGTCAATCTGCTGAACAAAGTGTTGGGTATCGTTGCCGGTGTCCTGCTTCAAGACCAAGAAGTTCGAAGTGCTGAATTCCAGCAGCTGGCCTACCATCGTATTCTTATCATGCTCTTCTTGGAGCTGAACGCGCCCGAGCAAGTATTGGACGCAATTAACTTCCAGGTTTTGACTGCGTTCTGCCACACACTACACATCCTCCGTCCGGCCAAAGCGCCTGGTTTTGCTTACGCTTGGCTGGAAATTGTGTCGCATCGTGTCTTTATTGGGCGACTGTTATCCATTACTCCGCAGCAAAAGGGCTGGGGCATGTACGCACAGCTGCTGATTAACTTGTTCAAATTCCTAGCCCCCTTCTTGCGTAATGCGGAGTTGAGCAAACCAGTTTCGATGCTGTACAAGGGAACGCTGCGCGTGCTGCTGGTTCTGTTGCACGACTTCCCTGAGTTTTTATGCGACTACCATTACGGTTTTTGCGACGTGATTCCGCCCAACTGCATCCAGATGAGGAACCTAATACTGTCGGCCTTCCCGCGCAACATGAGACTGCCTGACCCCTTCACACCCAATCTGAAAGTTGACATGCTGCCGGAAATCAGCCACGCTCCGCGTGTCCTGACCCATTTTGCCGCTATGATCCAGCCACCGACGTTGAAAAAGGACCTAGATTCTTATCTGAAGACGCGCGGGCCCGTCACTTTCCTGTCTGAGTTGCGAAGCGTCGTCCAAGTGCATCCCTCCATCAGCATACACGTGTCTTCTGAACCAGGCATGCGTTATAACTTGCCCTTGCTGAATGCCCTCGTTTTATACGTCGGAACGCAAGCTATTCAATCGATTCAGACTAAAGGATTGTCGCCATCCATGTCCACAATCGGTCATTCCTCTTATATGGACATTTTCCAAAGTTTGGCCGTCAACTTGGATACGGAGGGTCGTTACTTGTTCATTAACGCCATCGCCAATCAACTCCGCTATCCCAACAGTCACACACATTACTTTAGCTGTGTATTGTTGTGCTTGTTTGCCGAAGCCAATACTGAGGCCATTCAGGAGCAAATCACGAGGGTGTTGTTGGAGAGGTTGATCGTCAATCGACCACACCCGTGGGGTTTGCTGATTACGTTTATTGAGCTGATAAAGAATCCGGTCTTCAAGTTTTGGAACCACGAATTCGTCCACTGCGCTCCAGAGATCGAGAAACTTTTCGAATCGGTTGCCCGATCCTGTATGGTCCAAAAACAAACTCTGCCGCGTGAAGCGGAAAATCACGATTAACAGATTCCCACTCCGAGAAGCACGGCAGTGAGATGCAAGTTGCAAACTATATGTTAGCGATCAATATTTTTAATGTACAGTCGGAATGCGCGTCTCCTGCCTCCCTGAGTCTCCCGCCCTCTACTTGATTTGAAGTCGTTTTCAAGACTCGTCTTGCTGCTGCTAAACCTGTCGTTTGCTTTAGTTTAAGAATTAACTACATTATTGATTTCGGTCTCCCACTATTATGATTTTTCCGTTGGTCTCTTTTCTGTTAGCGGTGACAAATTGAACATATTCGATGTCCCCGGAATTCCCTTTCCTCTCCATCTCACTCACAGGTTTCTTTGAATTCATCAATTGAAATTTCTCTACTTTTGTCTGTGTATTATTGTAGTAGTTCCAACTTTTAATTAATACAAAGGAAATGGAAT
>Ga0068879_1720109_pt1 | contig 7980 bp, 1 predicted proteins | sample NOAtaT_7_FD_65538 | JGI IMG/M metagenome (GOLD analysis project Ga0068879, IMG submission 65538) | Metatranscriptome of freshwater lake microbial communities from Lake Erie, under a cyanobacterial bloom - NOAA_Erie_Diel1S_2200h metaT... | ecosystem: Environmental > Aquatic > Freshwater > Lake ...
GGGGAACCTTTAAAAACAAAAAAATTGTGATATAACGTTGGGCGGCCATCATCATCATGGAGAACGAGGAAGAAAAGCTCATCACAAACCTTGTGCAGAGAATCACTGGAATGGTAGTGAGCTGGAGCAAGTGCAAGGAAGGGGAACAAACACAAGAAGAAGCAAAACAAGAAGAACTGCGAAACCAAAACGTCGAGTCGTTACTTGAATTGAGTGCCACAAAATTGAATGTTGTTGCTGCGGCTTTATGTAATTCTTTTAATCAACTGCCGGAGAAATTTAAAGACGACTCTGAAGAGGAACAAGCCAGTTTAGCCAAAGCACGTGTATTTATGATGGATTTACTTGGGAGTTGTTTGGCTTTTAGTTGGGACTTTCTGAAAAAACGCTTCAAAACTGTGGAAGGATCGGATGAGAAAGAAAAAATTATGCTAAAGCAAAAGGAGGAACTTATTTTGCCTCCTCCTCTAGAAGATCCGTTGGCTTTAAAGATTCTTGATATATCTTGTAGATTTCTTTTGATGGCTAGTCCCCCACCTCATCTTCCGGCGGAGCTTAAAGACAAGGCTGGCAGATTGTTGTTCCAACTCTCCGCCAGTAATTTCGAGGAGCCTGTATTCAGCAAAATCTCTGCAAATATCGCCTGGCCTGATGAAACGACCACCCCAATCAATCTAGTTGAATGCTTGAACCTCAACTCGAATCGACTTTCAAGTCTCCTCGTCACTGTTATGAAGGCTGTTGATGCTGGAGTTTTCAAACGCGACAACTCACGCCTTTTGCTTGCCCGCGTGCTCACAAAAGCCATTTGGAACTGGATCGATCACTACCCTATGGAATTTGTGTCGTTATGCCAAAGCTCAACTCGCCTTGGGGGCGAGCCAGATAAGTTGTTTGATGTTTTCGTTGGATGGTCTGGAAAAAACAAAAAGGGATATTTCTGGGAAGTACAGACAATGTTGCTCGTGCTCTGTCCGGATATTATGCTTAAGGTCGCCTTGCACAAAGATAGCAAATCTAAAGAAACGGCGGACAAGGAGAAATTTATGAATACATTGAACAAAGCCTTGAAAGGCAAACTTGCAGACGTGTCGGCAGTTTGCTATGTGGATATTTGCAAAGCCTCTACGTTTGTATCGAAAACCGACATGTCTGCTCTGCGTTATATTGTACCCGCTATTGAAACAGAGTTGAAGGAAAGGCTCTTTAATCCTCAAGTTCTTTTCAAGACAGCTACTGGCAACGAAGTGGAGCTGATGACGGATTGCCTTATTGCCTCCTTCAGACTCTCCCCCCGTAAAGTTGTGAACTCTTTGTTCACCGATTTCCTTAAGCCCAACTTCCCCCCCATTTTCAAGTTGGTGCTTGTCAATACCCTACAGCGTATCGTAGATGAAGGTGCCAGTTTACCCTGGAATCCAACCATCCAAGATGTATACTCCGGTATGGCACATCAATTGAGAGCTTTGTTCCAAGATTATGAGCAACAAGCTAGAAACTACAATGAACTTGTAAAACAAAACGACAGAAAGGCGAAAGGACAATTAGAAAAACTTCTCAAGGACATAGAGATCCTTACTCGTCTGATCCTTCTCTTCAATTCTGATCCTAATCTTCCTTTGTATCCAAGTAGCAAATCTGCAGCTGCTGACTTGGAGGATACGCGCAATCTTCTCACCGGTTTGTGCAGTATGGCCTCGCTGTTTTCTCAACCCGAATTATCGGCTGCGGCAAGCAAAGCCTTATTGACACTTCACAAGCCAGAATACATCGCACGCTGGTGCACCCAGAATGTGTTATCGGGCTTCTGGGATATAAGTTCTGCAGTGAACATATGCTTGGCGAATGTGCTTACCGACAGGAAAGACTTGCGTATCACGGACATTCATCATTTCATTTCGCTATTGAAACAGATACTGGTGTATAGAAATGCCTTTTTGGCGAGAATTCACAAGGGTCACGAGGAAGAAAATAAACCTGTGGAAGTTGGAGATACGAATTCCAGAGCACTGGCTTCTACCCAATTGGAAGTGGCTCTTTTGATTCATTTGGGTAGCTCGGAAACTGAGATTGTAACAAAAGTAGAAAACTGCTTCGGTCTCTTGTGTGATGAAATCGACATTGTTGGTGCTTCCGAATCAGAAAATAGTATAGTGACGAATTACGGGATTTACAAGAAGCTGGCAAGCACCTCCGTTCTTTTTACTGGCAGAGCAGCTCAGCAACGTGCCATCAGAGTTGAGCTCCGCCGTATAAGGCAAACAAAAGGCAATTACACCGCATGGGAACAAGTCCATCAACGCTGGACTGTGCTGACACAAAATATATTGAAGGCATATGAAGAGGATGTTAAAAAGCGTGGCCCTAAGGGCAGCAAACCAGTAAGCACAGCACCTATAGTACCTCCAGAGAAAATGGTTGAATGGAACCATTTTTCTGGTTTTTTGGCCGCAGCGGCAGGTGTAAGCTTGGGTGAGGAAATGGTTAAAGTTGAACAAACCAGAAGAGATAAGACTGAAACAACAATCAAAGTCACTGATAGTTTCCTGACAAGTCTGTTGAAACTCATTGTCAGTGACCATGATGTTATCCGAGAGACTACTACTGAATTAGCTGGTTCTACTCTCAGTCCTGCTGTTTATTCTGTACTATTCCATCATTTGCACAGAAAGGTGAACAAATTTTTCGGCAAAGAAGGGCAGATTAAATATAAGCCCCGAGCAACTACTTTTGTGGATCAAGCCATCTCCATCATCAAACACATCATGGAACTTCCCCCCGATTCTCACACTGCGGACGATCTCGCGCTGTTGGTTGATTTCGAGGACTTGGTTAGCCACCTTGTTAAATATGTATCTGGCTTGGTGGTCAAGGATAACCCTGCCATGGGATTGCGCATTAAGGCTAAAATGTGTGGTTGTCTGGAGGCTATAATGCAGAAACATCAATTTATCTCTTTCAACAATGAATTTCCATTCAGACAATCTCTTGTGGAAATCATTATGGAATGGATATCCGACTTTAGTGCGAAACCGAAATATAAAGCATCATTTGAGGGTGTGAGTGAGGAAAAGAAAAAAGAGGCCGAGAAAGGCGTTCAGGATGTGGATATAGCAGCTGTTAAAGCGATATCAGCATTGCTGCGTGGCTTATCTCTGCCTAAAGAGGAGGCTGAAGAAGCCGAAACCTCTACCCTGAAAAAGTACTTCACATTCTTCACCAATCTCATCGGTCGTGCCAAATCTGATAACCCGGACGCACAGGTCTCACAAAAAGCGGAACATGCAATTGGTGCTCTAAGCAATCTTTTGAGTGCCAACATTGACAGTGCTCTCGAATACTTTGTCACAATGGGCTATCACGAGGATTTAGAAACTCGTGCGGCGTTCTTGAAAGTACTATCAAACATCCTGCGCCAGGGAACTGAATTCGATTCTCTTTCCCATGAAGGGGATAAATATGATAAACTTGTTGAGTTACTTCTTGAACCCAAGTTAGAGGTGGTCATGGCCTTGTGTAGTGTCATTCAAATTACTGAAGCTGATGATGTGGCACAGTTGCTTGTCCGCCTTTTCGAAGCAAATGAAAAAACAATGGACCTTTTGAAAAAGGCTATCAAACTAGAGGTTTCCAAAACAGAGACGGAAAACACTCTGTTCCGAAGAAATTCAATGGCCACCAAACTCCTTGCCGCTTATTCCAAGATGATAGGAACTCGTGTACTCAAAGACATTCTTACTCCTGTATTACAAAACTTGATAGCAAATCCGCCCAGCCTCGAGCTTGACCCTCAAAAGCTGCCTACGGGGCAAGATCGGGCTAAGAATATAGAAAATGTGAATAAAGTTGCTGGAGCTTTCTTGAAGGCGATTACAGATTATATTCCAACTACTCCATTGCCTTTCCGTGAGATCTGTAACTATATGAAAGTGCAAGTAGGCAAACGTTTTCCTGGCGCCGAACACTCTGCAATTGGCGGCTTTATAATGTTGCGTTTCATCTGTCCAGCTATTGTTGCCCCTGACGGATTCGGCTTGGTTCAATCAATTGCTCTGTCCGGAGATTTACGTAGAGGACTTGTGTTGACCACCAAAGTGCTGCAGAATTTGGCCAACAAGGTGATGTTCACCAAAGAGCCACACATGGAGGAGATGAATACTTTCTTGAAAGATCAGATGCCAACAATTGAACGGTTATTTGATGACCTTGCGGTAATTCCTGAAAATGGAGCTCCTGTTGCCCCACTTCATGTACCGGAAGAGCAAAGGGAAGAAGACTTGGCGAATCTCCATTATCACTTGAGCAACTCTTTAGACAAGCTGCATAAAATCCTTTCTGCAGAAGGAAAGAAGGGGAAAAAACGTACCTCAAATGTGTTTCTCAGGTTAACTGCCATTCTATCGCAACTTGGACCCGCTCCAGAACCCTCGCGCAACACTCAATTCGGGCCAAGAGATGTGTCCAGCAAAAAGGGTGGTGGAGGAACGAGCAACCTTCATGCTGGGTTCATGGATGAGCACGCCAAGTTGGACACAAGTGCACTGGAAGCCAAGAAGGTATTCTTTAAGCACGGCATGACCAAGGACAAGCAAGCGGTCTTCTATTACATTGCGCGCAAGTTGGAAAAATCATTCACACAAGACCAGCTCATTTTCCACATCATGAAAACCCTGCAGCCAGAGCTAGGCAAGCCCTTCGTGGTTGTGATTGACTGCACCCTCTTTTCAAAAGAGTTTGAAATCACACCTGCTTGGATTTCCCGCTTCCGTCAAGTCGCCCCAAGCTTCGAAAATCTGGTCAACTTATTCTTCATCAATGCCAATTACGAATTCAAGAAGTATTCCAAAAAGATTGCCAAACTCGTTTCTCGAGCCCGATCAAAGATGGTTTTCTTGTCCAGCTTGAAGGAACTTTTCCAGTATATACCTGAGAAAGACATTGGCCTCCCTGCTTCAACATTGGCTGTAGAAAAGGATGTGAAGGCAAGCTTTTCTCCCGTCCAGAAGCTCATGCCTTACAACAATCAGAAGGAAGTGATTGTTCGCATAAGTAACAATCTCTTTGCCGTTGTAACCGTCAAGCAGCACAACATATTTGGCAAGCGAGTACCCCTAGTGGATCTCTTCCACATATCCTCCATTTTTGAAATCAACATATCTGTGGACACAAATGAGTTTGTTATCAAATACGATAAAGATGCTTCCAAATCGATGACCTTCCGAACTCCTGCTTCTGAGCAGATTATTCTTGCCCTGAAAGCAAGCAAAGCCAGATGGAATTTGAGTAAGACTGAGGAAGTGGCTAAAAGAAGTTTCAGAGCAGCTGATGTGCCGGGAACTTTGCTCAACATGGCGCTTCTGAATCTGGGCAATCCTAGCGCCGTCCTGCGTGTGGAAGCATATAATCTCTTGGCTGCTTTGTGCTCATCGTTTAACTTGTCCGTTCAAACGTCATTGTGGGAGACTTCTGGATTGTGCATTCCGAAAAACACAAACAACTTCATCGTCTCTTTAAGCAAAAGGCTTGCTACCAACAACTCGAACATGACACTCGAGTTTCTTATGGAAGCCCTCCATGGCATAGAAAAAATTAAGGCCAACTTACCGGGGAAACAGCTCTCGCTCAACTATATTACCCACTGGCTGCCCAATCTTCGTCTATTCTGTTTGCCCTCTAACAAACCTGATTATCCCGCCAATGTAGAAAAGACAAAAGAAATTGTGCACCTTTTCATCGAATTCACCATTAGGGAAACATCGATGACTGGGCCTGCCATTCAAAGCCAGGTTTGGGAGGTAATGGGTGCTGTGCCAGAAATATTGGATTTGGTCATTGATTGTCTACTCGAGCGCGCAAATGATAAGAAAACAGGAGGAATAAGTAGTACCGCAAGTGGTGTAATTGGTGACATCTTCGTTTCCATGGCCTCACAGAATCCTCGCTTAGTCTCGGGTAAAATAATTGCTGGTCTCATGAAGGTTCTTGCCCAAACCCATGGAACCAAAGAACGATTAGAGGATCACCCTAAATGGAAAGAAATCGAAACTCTTGTTCGTATCCTGCTGATGTTGTCCTTCGAGAATCTGTTGTATGTATCTCAGTATCTCCCAGAGCTCTTCCACATCGTGTTGCTGCTTTTTGCCACAGGCCCTCCTCTCGTTCGTGCTACGGTGCATGGATTGCTTATCAACATCGTGCATTCTTTGTACACCACCATGGTTTCATCTCAAAACAAGATGCAATCCCTCCGCTTGCTGCTCTCTGAGCTTGACCAACAAAAAACGCGTGTCGTCTTTGGTTTGGGTGGCCTTTCCATCTCCGCTTTCTCCAAACCTTCCGAAAAAGCTATGTCCCTTGAAGCTGCTCCTATGGCTATTGGCACTGTTGAAACGGTTGCAATGTCTCTGTTATCGATACTCAATTACTGTTCCAGCACTGGAAGTTGTTTGGGCACTGCTTGGCATTCGCGTTTCCTCAGTTTGGCAACACGTGTGGCGTACACTCCTAATACATCCCTGCAACCACGTGCAATAATTGCCCTCGGGGTTCTATGCAACTCTTCTAGTCTGGTCACTGATGACTTGATGTCGCAAGTGCTGCGTACTCTACAAGACGTCCTTGTTGCGGGCCACAAACTTGACCAAGATTTACCGTTGTCGTTGATCATATGCTTGACCCGCCTCTTTGAGCACCTGCCTTCTCGTTCCAAATACTTTAAGCCCATGTTTTGGCTTGCTATGGTTCTGCTAGAAATAGATGAGCCTTCCCTCTTTGCGGTTGCCATTGGCCTCCTGGAGGTGGTCCTCAAGTCCCTGGACAACCATGACTGTTTTGCAGACGGAATCATTTCATACTGCATGGCCGCTCGAGAGGAATGCGGGTTGGAGGAAGCCCTTTCCAAATCCGACCAAGTGACAGGGATAAATTTCAAGACAAGTTTTTCGTTTGCTGTGGCTGGCCATCTACTTAAGGGCTTGCGCAAACCCGCCACCAAAACTGCCACCGCTCGTGTGCTGTCTACCTTTGTCGACATTGCTGCCAAGAAATCAATTGGTAATAACATGCTCGGTTATCTCGCTGCCCTACTTCCCATCAAGGGCGATGACATGGAAAACATGCGTCAGTTGTTGTCAGGGGAGGCTGGTTCTCCGCATCAATACCTCTTTAGGGAAGAGATGTTACCTGATACCATGAATGGCGCGCTCCTATTCACACTTTTGGTGACCATCTTGAAATCAAGCGATAGCGAACACGAACAACAGTTTATTTACGAATCGCTGAAAGAGGGAGTGTTAGCCATGCCAGAGGCTTTCCCAGTTGTCTATGATGTGCTCATCCCAAAGATGACTTACGTCATCCAGAATTCACAGAATCCCCAAATCATCGACGCCTGTCTGTGTATTATGAAATCTATGTTCTCAGGCGAAATGGAAGCGACCACATCGAAGAAGAGACTGAACAAGGACTATCTATCTACTAAGATCGGCTTCCAGGGTCTCATAGACTGTGACACCTTCTCGAAATCGACCTCTGCCAAAACAACGGATGTGCTTGTGAAGATTGCCTGCCAGCTCTTGGAACAAATACTCAAGCTGAAGTAAATAGTGGGCTGGTTGTGTATGTTTCATTGCTCATATTATTCTTATACTTTACTTTTGTAAAAATAATAAAAATAAGCTAAAATCTACGTTAACGGCAAGTTTATCGCTTGGGCCAACTTGCAGCTTGGCCGTCATTCTGCGTGCCGAAGGAATGCATCTGACCTCTTGCTCGCCCCCTTGATACAACCTGTCCTCGTGGCTGTCTGTCAATATTCATATATGGATTGAAGGAACGGCCTGCTGCTCGCCCTCTGGGGGCACCCCTGGAAGAGAATCCCGGCGATGGGGATGGAGCACTAGAATAATCGAACGGGGTAAAGCCTTCTGCATGGACACCGCTCGCTCTGCGCTGCTTTGTCCCTGAGCTGCGCTTTTCTTG
>Ga0068879_1039834_pt1 | contig 7886 bp, 5 predicted proteins | sample NOAtaT_7_FD_65538 | JGI IMG/M metagenome (GOLD analysis project Ga0068879, IMG submission 65538) | Metatranscriptome of freshwater lake microbial communities from Lake Erie, under a cyanobacterial bloom - NOAA_Erie_Diel1S_2200h metaT... | ecosystem: Environmental > Aquatic > Freshwater > Lake ...
GTGCAGCGGGCTCACTAGTAGCTTATTCTCTGGGAATTACGAATATTGATCCAATTCATCATGGACTTCTGTTTGAGAGATTTCTCAATCCCGAACGGAAGTCTATGCCCGATATTGACTCCGATTTCTGTATCGAGCATCGTGGCGAATTGATTGATTATGTCACTCAACGCTATGGACAGGAGCGAGTCGCGCAGATTGTCACCTTTAACCGTCTGACCTCCAAAGCAGTTCTCAAAGACGTGGCAAGGGTGTTAGATGTGTCCTACAGCGAATCTGACAAAATGGCAAAAATGATTCCCGTATCACGCGGTAAACCTGCCAAATTGAAAGTGATGATTTCGGAAGAGTCGCCAGCACCAGAATTTCGCGATCGCTATAAAAATGATGCCAAAGTCTTTGAATGGCTAGATATGGCAATGCGAATCGAAGGTGTGAACAAAAGTTCAGGCGTTCACGCGGCGGGTGTGGTAATTTCGCCATTTCCACTTGATGAGGTTGTGCCATTGCAACGCAGCAATGAAGGTCAAGTAGTCACACAATACACGATGGAGGATTTGGAATCCCTCGGTCTGCTAAAAATGGACTTTTTAGGATTAAAGAATTTAACCACGATTGAACATACCAGTCAGTTAATTCGCGACAATCAAGATCCTAATTTTCATATTGATGCGATCGCCCCAGATATGTCTACGGAAGCAAATCAAAAAACCTACAAGCTCTTAGAAAAAGGTGATCTTGAAGGTATTTTTCAATTAGAATCATCGGGCATGAAGCAGATCGTCAAGGATCTCAAACCTTCCAATATAGAAGATATTTCGTCAATTCTTGCCCTCTATCGCCCAGGCCCATTAGATGCAGGGCTAATTCCCAAGTTCATTAATCGTAAACATGGTCGTGAAGCGATCGAGTATCAGCATCATACTTTAGAACCTATACTGAATAACACTTACGGAGTCCTTTGTTATCAGGAACAGATCATGAAAATGGCACAGGAACTGGCAGGATATTCCCTCGGTGCTGCGGATATGTTACGGCGAGCGATGGGGAAAAAGAAACCTGAAGAAATGGAAAAACAGCGTTCCATTTTTCTTGATGGTTGCGCTAAGAATGGGATTAGGTCAGAAATTTCTAACGATCTATTCGATCAAATGGTGATTTTTGCAGAATATTGTCTCAGTTACGATACATTAGTGAGAACTGTCGAATATGGCTTAATGCCTATCGGTAAAATCGTTGAGCATCAAATCGAATGTCAGGTTTATAGTGTTGATGAGAATGGTTTTGTTTACACTCAACCGATCGCTCAATGGCACGATCGCGGTAATCAAGAAGTCTTTGAATATGAGTTAGAAAATGGCGATCGCATTAAAGCTACTAAGGATCATAAGTTCATGACTACAGATGGTGAGATGTTAGCGATCGATGAGATTTTTGAGCGTGGGTTAGACATAACAAAGATCATATAATTAAGTGGCAAAATAAGATTATTTCCATTTTTCATGAACCAACTAGCAAATATTCCTAGACCTGTAGCGCTGTTTATTCCTACTCTTCAGGCACTTAAAAATTTAGGTGGTTCAGGTTCGATCGATGAAATAACTAGTGAAATTCTTCGGATGCTAAACTTGTCTGACGAAGTACTCAATGTTTTACACGGTAATACATCTCAAAGTGAACTTGCATACCGTTCAGGCTGGAGTAGAACTTATTTAAAGAAATATGGACTAATTGAGAATTCTGCTCGCGGCGTATGGGCTTTAACCTCAACCGCAATTGACTTAGATGATATCGATCCTAAAGAAATTGTCAGAGTTGTTAAGGGTCAGTCAGCCAACGGGAATACCAAAGAAGATTTTGCTGGTATCGATAATGCCAATGAGTTGGTAGCATCTGTTGAACATTTAGAAGAAATAGCGTGGCATCAAAAGCTTCATAATGTGTTGCTCTCTCTTAGTCCAGATGCATTTGAGAGACTTACACAGAGATTGTTACGAGAGTCAGGATTCATTCAGGTACAGGTAACAGGCAAATCAGGAGACGGTGGAATCGATGGGGTGGGAATTGCGCGTATTAATGGATTTTTGAGCTTTCATGTTTTATTTCAATGCAAACGATATCAAGGATCAGTTACAGCAAGTCAGATTCGAGATTTTCGTGGTGCGATGCAAGGAAGAACAGATAAAGGCTTAGTTGTAACAACAGGAACTTTTACTAGAGATGCAATAAAGGAAGCAACACGAGATGGTGCGCCCCCAATCGACCTCATTGACGGTGAACAATTAGTTCATCGGTTGAAGGATTTAAAACTTGGTGTTCACATCAAAATGATTGAGTCTGTTGAGGTTGATTTAGATTGGTTTACTAAAATTTAGAAGGAATTAGAGCCACCAAGGATCATAAGTTTATGACTACTGACGGTGAGATGTTGGCGATCGCTTGCTTGCTTAAACAGTAGGTAATACAAGCTTTTTAGAACTAACGTCTTGCTTTCTATGATTGAGAATCTCTGCTAAAAGACTAGGTTTAACCGCCCACAAAGAATACTCTTCCCAAGACATTCCCAAAAACTCATGCAACTCAAGATTGATATCAGAATCACTATCATGCCATTCATCAATGTAATTATCAATCTCATCTAAAGACGCATCACCATTAATACATTTTTCAATAAACGAGTTACTCATATATTTCCTCAGTTTTGCTTGCTAATTCTACGACCCTTCACCGCAGGCTTAATCAAATCACCTGTAATCGGACATACAACTCCAAGATGTCTACCACGTTTGTTAAAAACCTCCAATTCACCATGAAGAGAATCCCAAGTGTAATATCGTTCTTCTTGAGAATCGTAATATACCTTTCTCTGTCCTTCCACTCCCACAACTTTACATCTATCTAAAATCGATGGATTGGGGATTGGTTTACCAGCCATTGTTGATATTTTACGGTTTAAATACTTCATGTGATTATAACATGAAGTTATTAACCTCAAATTATTTAACCAATAGCACGATCGCGGTGATCAAGAAGTCTTTGAATATGAGTTAGAAAAAGGCGATCGCATCAGAGCTACTAAGGATCATAAGTTCATGACTACTGACAATGAAATGCTTGCGATCGATGAGATTTTTGAGCGCGGGTTAGATTTGTTTTGCTACAGTAATCAAGATTATACCTAAACACAAAATGGCGTAGCCATTTTGTGTTTTTAATACCCTTACAGGGTTTGTTTTTTAATTCATAGAAGTGTTGTCACACTTTTGTGAATTGGTATTAAACATAGTCAGAGAGGTTACAGCCTCATGACTGTTACTACTGCTAGAAAAATCACTTTTAAAGAATATCTGACCTATGATGACAGCACTGACTAGCGTTATGATTTTAAAGTATTACGCAAGAGTTCTTAGTTCGAGTAGAGAGCTAACTTTATTGACTAGCTCCGATGTCGAAAAACCTTTAGTGAGATAATCAGTTGCACCGAGACGAGATGTCTCACGAGACCATTCTTCCGCAAGACGGGATGAAATCACAAGGATTGGCATATCCAATCCTGCTTGACGACAGCGATCGATCAACGTGAATCCATCCATACGTGGCATCTCAATATCAGTAATTAGCAATGCTGGTTGACCATGCCTTGACAACCATTGCCAAGCATCCATACCATCATCACAAGTTGTAATTTCATATCCTTGTGGTGATAAGCTGCTCTCAATTCTTCGCCGCATTAGCGCTGCATCATCAACAACTAAAATCTGACGATCGCTAGATAGTTCAAGGAAGGAAGCATTTGATTGAGAACTAGAAATTGTGAGTCGTTCAGCATCTGACGAGAAAAAGACTTCGACAAAGGAAAGTGCATCAATTACAGGAATAAGTTTTCCATCGGGCATCAGGCTCATCCCGATTAAGCCGATCGGGGCAACCAAAGGTGCTGGAATTGGATTCACTAACAAATCACTCTGACCAATCAAGGTGTCGGCTATTAGCCAAATTCCGCGATCGCTACCAGATTGTTTCGTTCTCACTGCGATCGCCGATGGCAGGATCATTCTAGTTTCAGTTTGACCTTGCCAATATTGATAAAGATCGATCGCAGGTACTTTCCCCGATTCTTCTTGCACTTCAATTGTATAGTCAGCGCGATCTGTCTTTTGCCAGAGTAACCCCTCCACCAAAGTAGTGGTGTAAATCTCGGAAGTAGGAACCGCAAAAGTACGTTCGCCTGCCTGCAAGAGCATACAGCGTACAAACAAGTGTGGTACTGGGATTTGAATTGTGAAAGCTGTTCCTTTACCAATTTGGGACACAAGACTGAGCTTGCTATTCATTAGTGCAACTTGGCTTGCTACTACATCCATCCCTACGCCCCGACCTGAGATATCGCTAACGACAGTAGAGGAAGTAAAGCCCGATTGGCATATTACATTGAGGAGGCGTTCAGAGGTGCTAGTATCGGTAAGTGGCAGTCCTTTGGATTTGGCAATTTGACTAATGCGATCAGGATCAATTCCCTTTCCATCATCACGAATGATAAGTTCAAACATACTACCACGTCGTTTTAGAGACAGCTCGATTTTTCCTTGTAAAGGTTTGCCCGATTTCTCTCGATTCGAGGAATCTTCAATCCCATGATCATAGGAATTACGCAATAAATGAAGTACTACAGGTTCTAAACTACGAAGTGTACCTGCATCAAGCTCTAATTGTTCGCCAATAATTGTAAACTGGACAATTTTACCAACGCGAGTCATTAGATCTCGTAAAATCCCTCTCGATCTAAAAGCTAGTGTTGCAAATGGAACAAGGCGACTTTCTTCGATGGTTTGTTGGAGGTTACGCAAGCTGCGATCTAAGACTTGGATGCTATCAGATGTTCGCCTTGCTGATTCGCCTGTTTCTGAGCCTAACTCAATCAAACGCAGACTGATTTCCAATAAACGGTTGATTGCAGTATAGCCTTGACGATAGCGCTCAATCTTTAGTCCATCCTGTTCTCCAGAAGCATCTAATAATGCGTAATCATCTTGGACCTCCCGCAGTTGGGTAATGTACTGCACACTATTTTGAGCAAGTGAGACTAATGGTAATAAATTCGCATAAACAGATTGGTAAAATCCTTGCGTGGCGCGAGTTGCCATTAATGTCTCAACTAGATATTGAGATGAGCGCTCTAGGCGATCAAGTGGCACAGGGATTTGAATGTCTGCTGTAGGAGAAACTTGCGAGCTAATAAGGGATGCAACATCATTTCCAGCAATTAATCCAGATTCTATATTTGAAGATATAATAATTGATTCTTGTTCAATTTCAAAGATTCCTCCCTGACGAGCGCTTTCTTTGACCTTTTGCAGAAATGGCATCCATTCTGTATGCCATAACTCACAATCTAGGCGATCGCACAATGCAATACCTTTTTGCAAAAAATCATGCCAAGTTTTCGCTAAATTAATTTCTGTACCAATTTCCTGTAACTGGGCAACAGTTTGCTTGGCGATCTCAGCAGCTTCTGTCGGAACTTCCCCTGTAAGTGGCAAATCTTCAATTGCCATTTCTAGTTCAAGAATGACCAAATCAAAACCTTGATCAGCAAATTCTTGCTGAACTTGGCGCATTTCGTTCCATTCGGGTAAATATTCAGATTGAATGCGATCGCGCAGTATTTGAATATACTTCACTGATGCATCAGTATCACTCTGTTCACCCATCTGGACTGAGCCAATTAACAATTCGCCAGCCTCGATCAAAGCTTTAGCCAATTCACCATCAACTAAAGGTGGCGCAACGTCAAGATAGCGCAAATCGGACAGTAGATCTTCTAATATGGTCGAAACTTGCAGTACAGCTTGAAATCCTACAGTTACAGAACCTCCTTTAATCGTATGTACACATCGATATAGCTGCTGAATATCTTCGCGCCAATTGGCAGCATTTAGCTGATGTACTGTATCCACATATAATTGCAGATACTTCTGCGTATCTAATTCAAATAGATTACGCAGTTCTTCTTGCAATTGTAAATCATCAAATTCAGGATTTGGCATTATTTCGATATTCGCTATCAATTTGTGATTATGACGATTTTTGCTCGAACATTAGCTCACAACCTGAAATCCCTCAATCTCAAGAGACTCCATCTCGTCAATTTCCATGTCCTCTGTTTCCAGCATTGGCGGTAAGCGGAAAAACTGCACTCTTTCTAGTAACTGACGGGCTAGCATTCCCATCTTGCCCGATTGAGCGCTAGTAAACTGCGCTTGAGAAGCAGAGCGTTCGGCGATCAATTCAATATCTTGAATCGAAGCCAAGCTAAATTTTACGGCTTCAGCGATTGATTGGGAAGAATCCGTAACTGCTACACCAATTTCAGATAACTCTTCAGTTACAGTTGCGATATTAGTAAACGACTGCTCTGAACTATTCACACTATTTGTAAAGTCCGATACAAGGCTATTCACATCGCGAACGTCTTGATCAATCCCCGACACGACTACATCAACAAATCCTGTTCGTTGTTGTAAAGCCACTAGCCCCTGATTGGTTTGCGTTGCCAAGTTATTGACCTGCGATGCGATCGCTTCAAATTCCCTTGCCACAGAGACAAATTGTTCTGGATCTCGTTGTTCTAACGCCCGTGCTGCCACCATTGAGGCATTGGTAGCCAAAACCTGAGTTAAAGAAGCCAAACGTTTTTGGTCTAGTACAAACTGTTTGGCAAGAGCCACGAATTCACCCAGATTTTTAATCCTTTGCACCATCTGCACAGTCGCAGCTTGGAGAGACTCAATCGAAGCAGTCAAGTAAATAATTTGCTCCTCCCCTTGTCGTACAGCTGATCTTACCCTCTGCACTGCTCTATTTGCTGCGATCGCTAGTTGCGCCGCATTTTGAGCCAATTGGTTTACATCTTCAATTCCTAAACGGGCTTGCACCACCAAGGATTCCTGCTGCTCAGCGTTCTGAGATACCGCGATCGCTAATTTCTCAAGGCGATCGGTACGAAAAGTAACTTGCTGTGCAGTTTGCAACACTGCGGCAAGTACTTCAGCTAGCTGTTCTGAAAGACGATTAAGCGTATCTGCAATCAAACCTGTTGCATGGGGGCTGACTTCAGCCTTAGCAGTAAGATCTCCCATCTCTAGCTCCGACACCACATCAAGTAAATGTGATATCTCATCTTGGAAAATATCATTTTGGGCTTCGGCTTCAATCTGGGCAGTAGATTGATCTTGCTTGTTTTGAGCTAGGTTAAAAGTCATCTGATCAAAGACTTCGGCTAGCTTCCCAATTTCATCCTTTGCCCCAAGCTCTACAGGTGTCTCAAAATTCCCTGAGGAATATTGTCTAGCGATCGCTTCTAGTGCCTGAATCCTTTTGCTAAGAGTGCTACCAATAAACAGTCCAAGCATTGAGCTAACCACAATCAAAATAGTCGCTAATCCAAACACAAATAATGTGGCATCAGATAGTTCCCTTTGTACTTCTTGATTAACAATTGCTGAAAGGTGACTATTTAAATACAAAGAGGCAATCACAAAGCTAACTAACGATAAAAAGCTGGTTGAACCGATCGCAAAGAAGATTTTGGAGCTAATCGGTAAATTATTTAACCAACTGCTCTTGTTTGAAGCTTGTCTGGATATAGGGGCAGCAGCAACGGCAGCCTTCCTCTTTCTTTTTGCATTCGCTTTTTTGCTTGAGAAGGGAGGTTTATTCGCCATATGTAAACATATTCAACAGTTTGGAAACTTCAAAGACAGGATAATTTTCGGTTTGCTTCACAGTAACCCTTAAATTTGCTTGTCTTTAAGATATTAACAACATACAGCCTTGTGTTGTAAGTCTTGAGTGCGCTTCGCAACAATGTCAAAAATAATCTAGAG
>Ga0068879_1668942_pt1 | contig 7856 bp, 3 predicted proteins | sample NOAtaT_7_FD_65538 | JGI IMG/M metagenome (GOLD analysis project Ga0068879, IMG submission 65538) | Metatranscriptome of freshwater lake microbial communities from Lake Erie, under a cyanobacterial bloom - NOAA_Erie_Diel1S_2200h metaT... | ecosystem: Environmental > Aquatic > Freshwater > Lake ...
CCTATATACCAATTGAAAAATCGCTCTAATGTATAAGAATTACCTTAGGCTATACCTGTACTGTTTACTGACAAAACCACCAGAAAGTATCTTCCTATGAGCAAGAATAAATCCTTTGTTTATACGCCACCAGGACCCTACCGAATCTTTAGGTTCGATTCCAGTGAAAAAACTTTAGCGTAGTTCCTCACACATAACCTTAAAGAGCTAAGCATTACATTCAGCGCTTTTGTAAGCTTTTTCTAACTATATTAATACTAAGAAGATTAAAGAGTACAAAAGGGAACAAAAACCATATATCTGATCAACAATATCTATGATTTTATTGCAAGGTTTGTGACCCTTAAATTTAAAAATCCTACCTAAATAGCTGCTCTTGGATCTCAATATGACGTGAGACGAACTGCGTAGGCTCTTGATTAATGCACTATTGTTTAAAAGAACAGAACAAAGAATCTACCTGAAGCGCAATTGAGAGTATACATTTTCCATGAATGCTTACCCTCTTAGAGGCATGAATACATATCTATCTCCAAGACCAAACCGAAAGGAAAGTCAATTTCTTGTGCTGCTCTACTTAATTAGCAATAAACGCTCATTTACATAACATACACAGGTATCTAAGACACTTCAAATTAAGTAATAAACATGGTAAACAGAGCTTTAAAGTCTATGAGACCTTTCGCAGACGACGGTAATGATATACTGAATCTGGTTAAAGGCTAATTAAAATTGACTTAGGCGCAATGGGTTAAATTGTACTCTATTGGTTTTAAGTATGGAAAGTCTTTTATTTAAAGGATGATGACTTTGGATCAGTCAAGTCTTAAGATCTTTATCTAGGAGTACTAACTAGAGTTTGGAGACATTCGTCTCGTAGGTCTTGACATTCAGACATATAAAATAGTCAGAAAGTAGGTGATTGAAAAATAGAAAGAGATAAGTCAAAAGATCAAGGAACTAGGTATCGTAGCAACTCCCTTGGAGCTTCTTGATTTTGACAATGAAACTACTACAGTTTGTCGTTAGCAGAAGGCTCAGATAATAGCATCAGTTATTTAATCAGGAGACCTCGTTTAAGTTCCCAAGTGCGTATTTAAACATAAACATCATCCTTCTTTAGGCTTAAATGACGGTTACTTTGAAAGGACGGATGGGTTCACCAAATTCAATGGAGACCTTCAATAAGTTGCCCGCCTTCTGCCACAGATTATGAGCGAAAATCCAGATTTTGAGAAGTTCCACGTCACTCAAGAGGGGTAAATGCTATTTTGTGACGAGTTCCAGTCAATTTAGATGAAATGTTATCCTATAAAGATGGCTCTAACCTATATAACTAACGAATCCGAGCCCTTGGACTGTAATAAAAGGTACATAAGTGTAAATTATTCCATGTAGTAAACTTTTGACCAATGTGATCAGCCTTACAATGGGATTTAACTTATTATCGCAGGCTTCAAGTCGAAGTTTTATGGTTTTGGACATGCAAAAGGTGAATTCGTTTTTATCAAGCACTACAAACAAACATGCTGCTAGCTACCTTCATACGATTTGAAGTCCAGATAATTGAGGAACTTAGGTATTCCTAGTTGCACCAAATGCTACAAATTTGTATAGAATGATCTTCAGAAATATAATCTAATGTCTTAGTACAAATTTTATCAACTATTCACTCAATTCTTTAAAGTTTTTTCAGGACCAAAATCTTAACAACAAATAACTCACCCAATGCTACAAAAACTCAAATGTTGGCTTTAAAGAAAGAAGTAGCTACAAGATGTACGCAAGCTGATTCATAGATCGAATACTAAGGCGGACAAGTTACATTCAGCATTCAATGAGTAAGCTTAAATCCAAGGTTATGCCAAGGCTTGTGTACTTTGCAATTTGGGAATATGCACTTTGCACTAACAGAGAGTTTTGAAAGTAACACCGTACTAGCAATATATTATCAGAAGGATCGGAGGCATTTAAGAGAGAACAGCCAAGCCCTATTTCTCTTTAGACAAATTCTGGACCGCAATATATAATACTTCTAATTCTCTTAAACTCCCCGGTTTGGAATAATTAAAGAGTCTAGGAATTAGGAAACCTGGAGATCCATTCTCTGGATTCGCAATTAATCGGGATTCATGTTAATCATGTGCCAGAGGTTTCTGTGTTGTCCATGCACTAACATATTCTGCTAGCAACGCCTACTACAATTCCATTTAAACCATTCAGAAAATGCTTGTCAATAAAATTGATGTCAAAGATTAGATCAAGTATAGGTTACCTTCATTAACACACAGTGTTGTAGGTTATGGTCTTGGGCTATAAGATGCAAGATAAAGATTTTTCAGACGTCAATATAGATAGTTCTGGCTCGATTTCGCTGCTAACATAAGAGGTTTTGACGACAATGATATGGTCGGAGTTTAACGCCGAATGCTAGAAAAGTAATGGATTCATCCACTGGACCGTGTTATTTTATAGGGTCATAGAAAAAAGCAAGAATAGAAATTCAATAATTATATGAACAACACTATTCTATGGTGGAATAAGAAAAAGATCTAAATGCCAAATAAAAAGGAAGGAGCCACCCAACCAATTTCGTCGCGCCTCATGAATTTCTGGAATGGAATAGTGAGCTAGAGCAAGAATTACTCTAAATCTGTTCTTGATCTACTCAATGCTAAGAGTCAAATTTTAACACAAAGTGTGTAAAAACTTTATGGAGTGGATGCATAATAACCAAAAGATTTTGCATTTTATCACAATTTGCACACTCCTATAGAGTAGTAGTAGATCGACATTACAGATATTATAGGTAAGAGCTACGACCACTATAAAGTACAGGATTGGTAGGTTAATCCATATAAAGTAGTGTCACAGTATTATCTCCGTGACAATCTTGAATATACTCCTTCTTTCCAGAAATTGAACTTCTAAGGATAAATACATGAGTACAAGAAACCTTATTATGGAGAAGATGAAGTTGACAAATTCTCTCTACAGTGTTGGAAGAACATAATACTAAAAAATTACAATAAAAAACCTGTAGATCAACAACAAAAACTTCTCTAGACTTTGGAAAGGTACGGAGCTTTGCAGATATACAAAGAATGGAACAAGATTCCTGGCATGAAAAATAATAACATCCCTTTCAGTAGATTCATCAATATTTTCAAGCTCGGAAAACTCCAACGCAATGCTGGCACGGCTAAATGTCTAAGGTCTTATTTATAAAATGATTCGAACAGCATGACGTGTTTCGAGAAGCTCAAAAAAGAATCAGTATCACCCAAATAACTAATTCGTCAAAGCGATAAATATCACCTATTCAAATTTATTGGAATGCCCTAAGTTGATAATTATAGAGTCTAGCTCCTCACAGATTTATTCCAAAAAATCTCCTTGACTAAAAATAACAAAAAATTGATTAAAGAATTTTTGAGCGGAAATTATACTGAGTACTACGTCCTCTAACATCTCTAATATAGGCAGAGAGGAGGTAATCAATATTCTGGAATATTCGTCGAAGCATAAACCTACACTGACCACGTTAAAGCAGAGGTTCAAAAATTCGTTCCGTTGGAGATCAACGTTACTCCGAATAAGTCATTCTTCTCTAACATAATAAAACCTGTACGAATCGCCTGGAACATTACCGCCGGCTTTATGAACACACTTTTCAACTAGAAATCTAAAACGTTCTATGTTGTTGCTGTCAGTAGCGTTGTGCTAGCAAGTCTAACGTATGCCGTCATGAATGGTAGGGAATATCTTTAAGATGTTTATCAGCGTGAAGTATCATATTAGACCTATGCATTTGAGAATAGCATAAATATAGTCTAGTCCAGGACATACACTTAAGGCGGAAGAGTACTTACAATTGTATCCTACGTGAGAGTATAGACTGCTATGGTTATCTTTAATCCAGAACCTGTTAACTACGACACAATGTTTATTAATAGCTACAACCATATCAGCTTCAACACTATTCGAGATGCTCAGGCTGGACACGTAGCTAACAAAACAATGAGAGTAAATTATACAGGCCATTTGATTCTTAAAGAAGCTAGGGCGTATGTTACCGCAACTAAACTTCGTTAGCTACAGACAGATTTTATATAAATCGGATAGACTACAAATGATCAAATCCAGCAAAGCTGCATTTTAATTTCTAATTAGTACGGGAAAAAATTCAGATCATGCGTACCTGGTTATGGAGTTTATTGCACTTTTGATCAAGACATCGACAAGCTCTATGACAGCCTTTGTGATTTGCCTCTTTAGAACTACAAAACACTCATCGCACGAGATTCTTTGCGCAACCCAAGCGCCTTTATAGGCTTTTTCAGACTTATGAGAGATGTCAGATTTGAAATTGAAGTTGGATTCATTATAGGATGGTTCCCAATTACGGATAACAATTTTATCGGTAAAGCAGCCTAGTTTTCTTATAACCACAAGAAAAGCCACATAAAAGGATGGTTGTATCAAACTGTTTAGATTCAGGGTTAGCCAACTCATTCAGACCTAGTTCCCTGCTACAGTTAATTGGTCAGAGCTGCTAGTTTGAATAATCTTATCGTTACTCCTGAAGTGTTAATAAATCAGCCTAATATTGTCTACGTCTGCTTCAGGATTAACAAATCTAACAACACTAATTTTGCACGCCCATCGACGATTTTAAATCAGATAGGACCTATTCACTTTAATTCAGCAGGACAGATCGGAGTCCCTCCTAATGGTACTACTCAAGCTTTATTAACGGCCGGGAGGATCTCAAATCTTCAAAGATAGAAACTTCTCTCAGGTGCTTTGAATATGGAAAAAAGCTCATTGGTTTCAGTTTAAACCATACATTTGAACTGCTAAGGCATGGGATTTTTCAAAAGAATGTACAACAAATTACTTGCTAAGATCGGCAACATGGATGAAAGATCACATAATTTCGACTTTTGTTCTGTTATCAGGAGAAGATTAAATTTCAGAAAAATGTTTGTAAGGAATGAGGTCATCAACGTGACAAACGACAAATGTTATTTGAAATATTATCAGATGATGGGATTGAGAACTTAATAGCTGCAAGAGATTGCGAAAAGCCACCGCTTAGTGTCAACCAAACACTTCCCAAATTTCAAACATAGGGCGATAGCGGCGCAAGCTCACGCTATTTACGCAGGTTAGATGGGGATTCAGAATAAGGGAACAGACCTTGTTGTCTTGGGTTTGACTGCTAGATAAACTGAAGTCCTTGGTGAGTTACTTGAGAATTATCCATATGAGATCGAGCCGCTAATTCAATAAGCTCCAAAAATATAATAATCTAAGTTCATCGTTAGTCTTCCAGATTCTCAAGCTCCTCCAGTCTTTCACGAATCTAGAAAATCCTACTAATAGATGATCAGAAGAGGTTGGAACAAAACTGTTTTGCCATAGTTCAGTTTCACTCTCGGCAGTTAACAATATGATTTGCCTAGGCTCCCTCATTACAATGATTTGATAGCGAGTTGTACGTGCGCTTCTAGGAAAAAAATAATTGATTACTGTCTAACACAGTATTTACAATAATCTTTAAATTCAAATGAGGTCTGTTTAAAATTGTGCCTGCAATGCCTTGAAAGCCGTGATAGGTCGACAAGCGGGAGCGATATTGAGTCCGTAAAGAATACATCTGATACAGTTCGCGATGTTCTCATAAAAATTTATAGATCATATTATCAGTGAGATGAAAGCTAAAGACTTCACAGTAGATTTCAATGGTTCTGAGGAAAAATAATAATATCTTTAGCATATACTTCAAGATGACAAGAAAAAATTCTTGGACTATGTTTCAGCTTGGAATAAAATTCCCACTAAACATCCTGATACTATGTTCGTCAAAACCTCGTAGATGCATCCTGTATTAGTTAACAAATGGACTTAGTAAACCTCCAATCACACACTTAAATCGAGACTTATCTGCTGCCCTTCATTATGTGTGAGGGCCCGAGTTGGTTGTGTGGGATACCATGTCTTGAAGTATTTCAAAAGTAATTATTAGTAATTCTTCCTAGGAAAAGACGGATTTATGCTTTAACACTCACTCAAGATCATGAAGCATTTCAGGTGGTGTTATTCTTCTGACTATTCCACATTCGATGCGACCAATAATTAATTCATCCGTACTGTAGTGGATAAGCATTTTTTCAAATAACTCCTTAGGAATGGAATCTTAAAGAATGTGCCTTCCAAGTTCGTAGAACATTTAGCTAGCACTACAAATAACTTCAAAATTGATGCTGGTAGGTTTTTAGGTGGTTTGACTTTGAAAGGTAAAGGAGTTCTAAAAGGCACTACTTTTAGTGGGCATCCAACAGCTACTTCTTTAGGTAACACAATGAGGAACTGGATTTACCATTTGTATGCTCTTTGGATTAATCGAACTTCAGCTAACTCGTTTGTAACTGGATTGACTTAGTAGTAAAAAAGCATGTTCGATGTTACAATGATGTTACCTGATATCGGTTAGTATCTTAAGGTCATTAATAGATTTGTCAGGATGCGCTTCTCAGGAGACGACACCGGAATTTTCTGTATATCTAAATAAAGTGGTGGTTATGTCCTTTAAAGTGCTCGCCTTATTTCTCACACTTCACAATAACAAATCTAGCATGGTTTAGGTTTGGTTATTAAATAGCCAAAACTGGAATTCAACCATATGTCTATTCTCTCTCGCTAGATTAGTTACATAAATGGAAGGCCGATTATCTTAAGGCAAATCGATAAAATATTACTAACGTGTGCTAGCCAGTCTTCAAAAGTTACCAAAAGTTAAGCTCACTTGCTCGCCGCACTCTCCCTTTATGGTTTCGGTTTAGATCCTCTCTCTTTGAAGGTGATGGAGTTAAGGTTAAGTTTATCTTCTTAGTCTAATGTTTCTAATAAAGTTTTAAACTAGTTCTTAAAATTAAGAAGATATAAATTGGGATCTAGACGGTACTATACTTAAGATTAATGTGCCAGAGTTTATAATATACCGTTGACCTAATACATAGGATTGATCTAGAGCTTATAGGTTAAGAATGGAAAAACCATAAGGGCTGCTTTTGATCCGGGTAAATATAAGCTTTAATCAAATCCTTATTAGTACGGTATTCTCTCAAATGGTATAAAGCGTTCCATGTTTGTCGATGAGGACACAAAAAACTAATTCATCACTGGCCTTATAGTTTTTCATCCATAAAAAAGAAAACACGTTGTTCTACGGTTGTTAGATTTTGTTACACTGAAAAGGACTATGTCCATGGATGCTATAAAAACTAAAGGCGATTAGATCATGAGTAGTGTCTAGTAGTTTGCTTATACCAATCTAATTTTAGAAGGATATAATGGTTGTAAACGTAGATTGCTTGGGGATAATGTAAAGAAAAAGTGCTACATGTATCTGATCCATGATTATCCAAAAATCATTCTTAAGCGTGGAACTAGTTTGAAATTCTACAAGAATGATCAATTCATGGTTGTTATAGACCAGCGCACAAAACATATTCATATCGCTTGTGTCGTTCAATTGTATTGGTAATAATATGTATTTTGGTCTATGTAATACTCCGCCATTAGAAAAGTTGCAATCTCGATTAAAACCATTTATTTGGTCAACACATCCATCTCGAAACACCATTGTGAAATCTTTAGATCTTGGAAATGTGTTCTGATACGCTGAGTGTGAATGAAATTGTTCTATCGATGACTTTCTATCTATCGAAAATATCTTACGCAGATGAAAAGGAGTCTTGATGTATACACTCACACAGCGTAGAGGCCAGTATCGCCTCTGAGATACCCGCACCCGACGGAATCGGTACCTGAGCACAGGGGGTAGCCAA
>Ga0068879_1058330_pt1 | contig 7669 bp, 4 predicted proteins | sample NOAtaT_7_FD_65538 | JGI IMG/M metagenome (GOLD analysis project Ga0068879, IMG submission 65538) | Metatranscriptome of freshwater lake microbial communities from Lake Erie, under a cyanobacterial bloom - NOAA_Erie_Diel1S_2200h metaT... | ecosystem: Environmental > Aquatic > Freshwater > Lake ...
GCCACTTTCTCGATTCGGCCGGTCGCTCTGCTTTCCATACCGTCATTCGTCAGCTAGCTCAGCCCGAGTACGGGACACTTCTCTCACTTTACTCTGTGCCATGGCATCGTCGAGCGGATGATGATGTTATAGCATGCCGCACAGTTTGGCCACCCAGTTTTTAATCGTCATACGTCGTCGTCGGCTATTTTAATTCGCGCAACGTGTTTTCTTCATTTGTTGGGTTTCCTCATCACATCACTGCACAGTGTGGTTGATTTATATTTCTGGGAGTGTGCGTGTCTCGGGCTGGTGATTTGTTGGATTTTTCGTTGTTTGGACGCAGAGTGATATTTGCTGCCAACTGAACGACAGTGAACTCGACCGCGGCCGTGTGGAATCGCTGAGATTTGAAATTTGTTTTAATCGGCGCCCGTTACTGGAACACGATGTCATCGCCTAGTCCGTCATCGCTGGACTCGGTGGGCACGTCGCCTCTGGGCTCGTTTTCCGACCCCAACGAACATCCGCTCCTGGCCCTGGATTTGGGTCTGGGACCCTTGGTCGGCTACGGGGACAATGGAGTCTTCAACAGCATCAACAATTCACAGACGGCATTCTCTTGCTCTTCATTGCTCACCAATTCGGCACTGAGCCTCTACCTGAACGGACTGGGCAGCGGCAACTTGGAATCCGGTTCCACTCACAAGGATAATTTGAGTGTGAGCAGCAGCGGGACCAGCAGCCGGCCACCTAGCGGAGGATTGCCCGGATGCAACTCGAGCACCAGCAGCAGCGGCGTGTCGAGTCCGGGCCTGGCCACCAAGTGCGCAGTTTGCGGAGTGAGCGACTCGTTTTCCGTTTTACCCAAGGTGCTGCCTTGCTTGCACGCCCTCTGCCAACCTTGTTGGGACAAACAGCAGCAGCAGAACGAGCGGGACGGCGATCTCTTGGACAAATCGGGATGCTGTCCGGTCTGTAAGGCCGACTGCCTGCTGACTCCGCCCACCAACGGACAGACGTCTTCCAGTCTGTTCAAGGATTTTTCGTCGTCCATGTCGCATCTGTCGCTGTCGTCTGATTCGACCAACGGCGGCGTCTGCGACTCGCTCAACGGCTGGAACTCTGCTACTTGCACGGCTTGCAAATCTAAAGACGCGGCTTTGGCTGTGGCCAAATGTTTCGATTGCGCTTCGGTGCTGTGTCCGTCATGCGTACTGGCCCACCAGTTCATGCACTGCTTCGAGGGTCATCGACTGATGACGCTGGCCGAGCTGGCCAATCCGTCGACCAATTTCAGCAACAGCGGCAACAAGTCTTTGATCGCAGCGTCGGCCAACTGCCGGCCCTGCGTCCGCCATCGCGGCGAAACGGTGACACTGTACTGTCACTCGTGCAGCCAACCTGCTTGCACGCAGTGCTTGCTGGCCGACCACAACGGACCGGCTCACGACGTGGAAGCTTTGAACGAGGCCGCTCCGCGTTTGGCTCATCAACTGAACCGCACGCTCAACGAAGCTCGCGCCAAGGCTGTCGAACTGAAATCGGTGATCCAAGCTGCTGATGCAGCCCTGAACAAGATGCCTGCCCAACTGTCCAAAGCTCAGACTGATGTAACGGACACTTATCATTTTTACAAAGCGGCGCTGGATGAACGTCGCGAGGAACTGCTCCGTCAGTTGGAGATCCAGTACAACAACAAGCAGTCGAAGCTCAGCGAACTGGGACAGAAGACGTCGGAGGCCGTGGAGCGGATCCTCAAGACGTGCAGCTTCGTCGAACGTCTGGTCAAGCAAGCATCGCCGGTAGAGGCGCTGCTCTTCAAGAAAGAATTGGACGCCAAATTTGCCGCTTTATTCGCCTACTGCCCACCGCCCGGTGATTACAACTTGCAGAGCATCGCCGAAATCGAGTTCATCTCCAATTACAAGGCCATCGAGGCTGGCGTGCGCAACACTTACGGCTACGTCAAAGACGACGCTTCGGTCAACGGCCAGCAGCAGCAGCAGAATTTCAGCTCGGCCCAGGCCAAGCAGCCGCCCATCGCTCGGCCCAACAGTTCGATGCTGCTGGGCAACTACTCGGGTGTCAACCTGACTCTGAACAGCGGACGACTAAGTCCCGGCTCTGTTGTGGCTCCAGCGTCCCAGCCGGCGTCTCATCACCACGACTCGCATTTCATGTCGAAACGCTTCTCCAATTCGTCCAACAGCTTCAGCTCGGTGCTGGGCCTCAACGACCCGCTGGGATTGGCACTGGGAACGGCCGGATTGAACCTGTCGCAGCCGCAGACGTACGAAAAATGGAGCACTAATGCCGGATCAGGCGGATTCGAATCCTTCCAGATGCCCCCGCTGCGTAATGGAAACGGAGGCGGCGGCGGAGGTGGCGGAGGCGGTGGATTGGTGGACAACGCTTCGTTGGCCGGTCTGGGCAACGATCCTTCGCTCTTTGATCTGTCCAAGCTGATGTCGACGACGTCGCTGTATCCTCCTCGCTCGCAGATCAAGCGCCAGAAGATGATTTATCATTGCAAGTTTGGCGAGTTTGGCGTGATGGAAGGTCAGTTCACGGAGCCGTCCGGCGTGGCCGTCAATGCCCAGAATGACATCATCGTGGCCGACACCAACAACCACCGGATCCAGATCTTCGACAAGGAGGGCCGCTTCAAGTTCCAGTTTGGCGAGTGCGGCAAGCGCGACGGTCAGCTGCTGTACCCGAACCGCGTGGCGGTGGTCAAGACCTCGGGCGACATTATCGTGACGGAGCGATCGCCGACCCACCAGATCCAGATCTACAACCAGTACGGACAATTTGCTCGCAAATTCGGCGCCAACGTGCTGCAGCATCCGCGCGGCGTCACGGTGGACAGCAAGGGCCGCATCATCGTGGTCGAGTGCAAAGTGATGCGCGTCATCATTTTCGATCAGATGGGCAACGTGCTGCACAAATTCGGATGTTCCAAGCACCTCGAGTTCCCCAACGGCGTCGTGGTCAACGACAAGCAAGAGATTTTCATTTCAGACAACCGGGCCCACTGCGTCAAGGTGTTCAGCTACGAGGGTGTCTTCCTGCGTCAAATCGGCGGCGAGGGGCTGACCAATTATCCTATCGGCGTCGGCATCAACTCGGCCGGCGAGATCCTCATCGCCGACAACCACAACAACTTCAACCTGACAATCTTCACCCAGGACGGTCAGCTGATTTCTGCCCTGGAATCCAAGGTGAAACACGCCCAGTGCTTCGACGTGGCACTGCTCGATGACGGATCCGTCGTCTTGGCCAGCAAAGATTATCGCCTCTACGTCTACCGTTACGTGCAAATCCCTCCGTTGGCGTTATAAGTAACAAGTAGAACCGACCAGCTTCCCTTCCAGTTCTTTATGTCGTTGTTTAGTCTTTATCTTACGGCTCCATCGGCCGGCTACATATCCATCATGGTGTTAGCGAGGGGAAATCATTGGAAACGGCGTCGAGTGCGCTGTGTTCTACCTACTTTTTGTCTGCTCTTAACATTCTCATTCCCCCAATTTTTTTTTCGGTTTTTTGGAAAAGTCTCGAAACAAAAAAGCTCAGATACAACATTTTTTTGTGGGGTTCGTTTTAACCTGGCTTCCTCCTCCCCCCCATCTTGTCGTACCCCTCCACTTTGGAAATTGATCGGTGTCCTCTCCTCTGTCCGATTTTCCCTCCTTTATCATTATTATTATTATTTTCCCTTGGATTCTTTTCGTTGGGGGTCTCCGTCCTCCTCCGTGGAGTCGAAGGGAAACTAAACAAGTTGAAACACTTTAAAACAAGAAAGAAATAAGTAACGTACTAGTCATTGGTATGATGGCGACTCGATCACTCTCTGCAAAGATGTTCTCCGCGCGTAACTTTGGTCGGAGAGATGGAGAAACAAAAAACCACACTCTGGGAATTTTCAAACAAACTGCAACTTAAAAAAAAACTGAGTAAATTGGAATAATTGGTCTGTTGATCTTTGATAATTATTAGCCATTTTTTTTTGAATGATTAAATTTCCCCTCCTTTTTCTCTCTCCTTGCTTGTGTCGAACATGATAAAGGACGGACTTATCTGTTGGTATTTTGTACTGTTGAAAACTAAGCTATGCACTCGGCGTCGTTGCATATCTTTGATGAAGAGGAAAGATTTTTTGTCTTGGCAAGCAATAGCGTACGGAATTGTTTCGCCGGATCATTTGTTTGTTGGTTTGTTTCGTCGTCGTCCATTCTATATATTTTTTTTAATAATCTATTTTTTTTTTCATTTCTGCGAAGGGGATAAAATGTTTCGCGGGGGGAGGAAGAAAAAGTCACGCAATTTTTTCTTTCGTTTAGAAATTTTCAAAGTGTCGGATGTTGGGAGAGCCGCTTCGAGTGAAAAGTTTGTCAACGAAGAAGTAGCTAATGCAAAACTAATTGAGGCGCAAGTTGCGGATTATTTTTTTATTAAAAAATGCGGAAGATTTTTGGAAAAATGAAGGGAAACTGAAATGCTCACTAGTTCGTCTCTGTCGAACGATCGTCGTTTTCTTCAAGTTTGTTATGTAACAGGTGCCCCCCTCCAGTTAGCGTCTCGTTTAAATGGATTTTTCTCTTTTTTTTTGTGCGAATTTGTTACGCAAGCGAAATCAGAGGGTTAGAGCAAAACTTATTTTTCTCGTAAAATTTGGAACACAGCAAAAATCGTCAAGTGAGATCAATTTTTTTCATGAAACTCGTGGGATCGTGGACCAATAACGCAACATTTAATCATTCGTGTTGTATGCGTGTGTATGTGTGCAGTTTTTTTTTGCCTGCTCTTTTCCTGAACAACCCAAAAAAAAACGTCCCTGCTATCTTCAGTCGTCCGGCCCCGCCCATCTTTGAAGCCCCGCCCCCTCCTTTCCTTTGCCTGTCGCACTTTCTCTACCTTTCCCGTCTATCGATCATCTGCTGGAGGCTCGAGAACGGAAAGATCAAATCAAGGACGTGCACAATTTTTGCCCCCTTTTTTCATGTTTTATTTTGCCCGAGTAACTCGCATCACAAAAGTCCTGTAAATGGGTCACATTTTCTCTCCGGCAAATTGAACGGAAGGTGCCCCCTCCTCTAAATGAAACGTAATTTCCCGCCCTCTTTCGAACAAGTCATTACTCTCGGCCTGTGATAGGAGTCAAGCCTCGCCATCTTTCTCACTTTCCTTGTTCTTGTTTATTTTGGGAACCTTCATTACCGTTGCTTCTGCTATTTACTGATTTTCACTTTGCCGATGCTTAGCAACAACAACCATCGGGTGACAGTTTCAGTTTCAATAGAATCACTTCCAACCTGGGCACGGCAAAATGAAAGGTGATTTTTTTTTAAAAGAAAAGAAATTACAGGAAACAAACATTCACTGTCCTATTTTCTGTGATGTGCTCGCTCTTTCCAAAATTCCCCCTTTTTCCTGCCTCCAACTCCTCGGCTCATGATCTCGCACCTTACACACTCACACAGCAACACAAAATTCGATTTCATTTCTTTCGGGGGGTCCCGTTTATTGAGCTTCTCTCTCTCTCTTCGTAACGAACGTGGCGACGCGGTGTTTTGTTGTGTAGCAGAAAAGCGGCAAGTACTTTCTAGCGGGGGGGCGGGCCAAAGATTACCTGTTCTTGCGGGCCGAAGGGAAATCTCTTTTTCCTCGAGTTCATTTTTGTGTTTCGACATATATATATTTTTTACAAATCAATTCCTAAAACTGCAAAAAAATAAGCGGAGATTCAAGAAGCAGGGTCAGCCTTGTCTCAGTTTGGTCTGTGTGCTTCTCGTCGCAAGGTTAGGAGGGAAGAAATGAATTCTTTCCCAATTCAATTTGTCGAAATGATTTGTTCATCTCTGGCGTCCCGACAGCGTAGCAGCTGATGTCCCATGAAGCTTTTTTCGTCACGTAGCAAATTCGTCAGTCATTTGTTTCGAAATAATTTTGTTGAATTTTTTCTTGAATGATTTCGTCCTCCATTTCCTCTTGATTTCTCGTTCCGAGTTAAATTTTGACAAAAAAATAAGGAAAAAAAAGTAAGCGCTAGTAATTCCATGTGTCGTCTGTGTCGTTTTTCAACTATTTTCCCTCTTGTTCTTTCGGTATTACCATCAAATTAATTTTTTTTCAAAAAAAATAATTTCGTTCAAGTCAACTTGGTAGCCAATATTTACTGAGTGCTCAAAATGGATCGAGTTGGAAACAAAACAAAGCAGGAACAATATCGGATTCGGGGTCTTACAAGACTGGAGGGGGTCAATATTTGCGTTGAATTCATTTTCCCTCCCCTTGATCACGTTGATTTGATATGTAAAAAAAATTGAATCACATTTTTTTGTTTTTCCCGCTCTCCTGCCTAAAGAAGAAAAAGTTGCCGGATATATTTTTTGAGGGCAAGTCCCGCCATGAAGAGAAATTCTTTGCTCTCCCACACTTAAACTGATGTATTTGCCCTTTACTGCCTTGTGCCTATTCAACGGTGTGCAGCTCTTCTATCCCAAGAAAACCGTCTCTCAACTTCATCCCTGCTGTTTGTGAATATGCAACCACCCCCTCAAGGTTTGTGTTAACGATGGTATTTTTTTCCTTTTCCACTATCTGCCCGTTTCATGCTGCCAACTTTTTGGAGCATTTGTTTCGTTGCGTTGGTCTTGTTCGTTTTTTCTCTTTCAATCTCCCAACCCCTTTACGATTTTCCTCCAATTTTTCCCTACAAAAATTAAATTTTAGTTGAAAGTTTCCGTGTTTTTTTGTGAAAATAGTGGAGGCTGTCATCTCTGGTCCTCCGAATTTTTTTTGGGTTCACCTTTCCCAATTTTTTTGCTTTGTCCTTTTTAATTATTATTTAGAATTTAGCTTTTTATTTCATTTTTCTTTATCATTATTAATTATTATTGATGATTATATTTTTTCTCTTGGAGGGGGAAAGGGGTTTTGTGTTCCTGACTCGCTCCTTGCTCTCTTTGGATATCTGCAAGGAAGTCGGCATTTATCTCTTGTTGGTTCGCTACCTATACCTCGATCTGTCCCTCACTATCTCTACATCTGCCTTTCTGAAATTTGCGGGTGCTTTTTTCCTCTTTATCAAAAAACCAAAACAAACTCACACACCCTACGTACACGTACATTACACGTTTTATTGGGAAAGCTGGGCGGCAGAGAAGGGAAAAACAATGGCTTTATACTTTCATGTCTTAATTTTCACCTTTTCCACAACTGTAAACTCCCACTTGTTCCTCTGTTGTGTAATCGCTTTACTGTTTCATTTCCCCCCTTTTGGATTTAAATAATTGCTGTATACAATTGCCTTTGGCTGTGCCCTCATGTATTCGCCCATTACGATCCTTCGAGAACAATCCCATTGTTACCAGTTTCACGATTTTCTGGCCCTGAAAAATCAGAATGTTGCATTTCCCAGCTATTTTCGGTGGGGAACAAAATGGGGCCGCTGAGTAATTATTTAAATTCTTCCTGATTTCTTGCAACTATTTCTTATCATTTACTCCTTTTTTTTCGTATTATCTGTGTTTATTTTTTCCGTCGAGGAACAACTCAATGTGTGTATGTCTGCGTCTGTGGAAACGGATGAAAACAACGGATTCCATATTTACCGCGTCTCTAGCTTCCCCCCTCCTTTCCCCCTCCCCACTCCAGAAACGTTTCCTGCTAAAAACACAAAAAAAAC
>Ga0068879_1027683_pt1 | contig 7667 bp, 10 predicted proteins | sample NOAtaT_7_FD_65538 | JGI IMG/M metagenome (GOLD analysis project Ga0068879, IMG submission 65538) | Metatranscriptome of freshwater lake microbial communities from Lake Erie, under a cyanobacterial bloom - NOAA_Erie_Diel1S_2200h metaT... | ecosystem: Environmental > Aquatic > Freshwater > Lake ...
GAGGAAAAAATTGGAAAAAAATAAAAGGCTACAAATGCCTCGTCATTGTCAATGGGATTACATTGTGCATTGCGACAGGCGATGCCGAAAAATTAATGAACCTGCTCTGATAGGCAAGGCAAAAGACTTCATTGACAATATTTTTGTCGAATTATCAGAAACAACAGACAGATATAGAAAAAATTGAAAGACTCTGATATCAGACTCGTTTTCAAATGCGTTTAGATCGACAAAAGATCTTCCCAAAATTCAACAAACATTGGGGTACTCACGAGATACAATTGAAGAGAGTTCAAACAGTTTTACGTTGTTGAAAACAATCGCCAAATTTGCGATTTTGATCGCAAATTTCAAAATAGTTGATCATAACAGGACCAAAACTGGATTGCGTCAGGAAAAATTCCCAAAGGAAACCCCAACCCACCTGTAAGAACTACTGGTAATAAACAGGCTTTAGAGTCAGTGATGTTAATAACTTCATAAATTTCACAATGATTCAAATTGTAAAACAACCAATAATTGTCATTTAAAAGAGACGAACATGAGGCGATAGCCTTTAAGGGCTAAACGAATTCCTTTGAACCACGCGAAGATTAGTTGCATGTTTCGTTTTTTTGTATAATTCTTGTCTTGTAAATTTCACCCTTGGACTGGAGCACGAGCTGAACGATCTGCTTTCAACAAGATGTGCGAGGCAACGAGACATGAACGGGGACAAAAACGGCGAGGGGATTAGCACAATCTCAGCTGACTCGAGCCCGAATACATCGCAAATGGAGAACTCGGCTCCACGACAATATTGGACAACTAGTTCCACAAAATCCATTGAGACACCGGGCCCGGAGAGGTGTGACGGGTGTGCATCGAAAAGAAAAGCTAACACACCGGCAGCCAAGACTGCACGCTAAGAGTGACAAGGCTCATGGCACAATCTTCAAGGGAGAAGAAAAATATCATCATTAAAGATCTCTATAATTCTACGCCAATCCAGCCACATGATGTTCAACGAAGAGACAGTCATGCATTCTAGATATTGCGGAGGACGCCGTTCGCACTGCGGATCTAGTTGGGCGCAGCATCGACTTAATAACTGTTCCAGCAACTGCAGAGTTGTTCCTTTTGGTTCGAGGACGAACGGTATCCAGTCGTTGGTGGTAGTTTGGATTGATTCCTGACTCCAGGCAAAAATCTAATATCCATCGGACGCAATTCCGTCCACATCGCTGCCCAGGTCCTGCACAACCGTCAAGTGACTAGACCAACTGTGCCGTGGGAATCGCAATCCCAAATCGTCTGCTGCAGCTGTGACGAACACCAGCGTAGTAGAAGCTTCCGGACGACCAGTTCAGACTCGCGTTCCTGGATCGGAATTAGATCCACATATGCCAAACAGGCAGGTTCCGGCTGCTGAGGAGCAAGGCAGCCCAGATATCCAGTGAAAAGGGCCACTTGGCTGGTACTGCCCAGCGGCGGATTAACGTGAAGCATCCGCAACAGGGTCCCGTCTCCACTGAGGCGAAGTTGAGCCCTTCGTGACTGGCAGCAGATTGCTTTGCGCAATATTTCCACGTCGGTCAGCTGTTTGTCGCAGACGAAGCTTACAATGTCGTTGGCAAGTCCTGGATTCATGGAACAAAACTCCGGTTCCTTTCCTTCCGGCTCTCTAGCTCGCCCATTTGCCCCTTCTGGAACTGAAGAACGTGTGGAACGCAAGTAACTGACGACAGATTGATAAAATCTCGAAGACACAATTCTTCCACGGCGATCAGTCACCCGTCCTCGAGAAGCAGATCGGACCTGATAAAGCAAAAACCTGCACTTCTCAATAACAGGTGAACAGACTTCCTTGTGTGACTGATCAAGTTTTGTGCTCGCTGAAACACATTAAAAGCCATTTGCACTGCTGAAGGGCTCGAAAAAGCGGATTCAGCCCGGCCGGCAACGACGTGGATGTCGTAGAGAACTGCGTTTCACGAAAGAGGATCCCAGCTCCATGGTGATGAAGCAAAACGGCCAACAAAGTCCATCTGAATTCTTCCGGCGGATGACCCGCATCCAGGTTTAATGTACCAATCAAATGTTGAGTGGCTAAGGAGCGGAAATGGCGCATTACGACGTCTTCTCGATCACCACGTGATTCAGCCAACTGTTTCTGAAACAGGCGAAATCATTCGTTGTCGGACAGCAAAATTCCGGATTCCTGTGGTTCTTCCGGTGCCACTGGAGGAGCATCGTATCGAGGTGAAGTGGCGGCTGAAGCCGGGCAGTTGTTGGAACAAACTTCCCCTTTTTCTTCATTATACGGAACCCGGTGCTGGAACTTCTTGTAATCCACCTTTGAGAAGAGCTGCCGTCAGCCACCTGGAACAGTCGATTTCCTGCTGCTGAAGAGGCAAAGAATGAACAAGATTCCGGCAGTTGCATCCGACTAGAGCGCTCAAGTCGAAGAGCAGGTCTCGGACGCTGTCGAAGGCCGCCGCAGCGGCCGTCGAGACTTCCTGGTTTTCGACGTCCCTGTTGTTAGTAGATGGTTGTTCCAGTGATGAATCGCAAGGTTCCAAAATGCCTACGCAAACATTTTGCATCAACGTCTGGACCGAAGGCGACCCGTGCTTGACTGGCACTGGTAAGTCTTCAGTGGCGTCAGAGCAGGCACATCGGATTCAATTTTTCACTTCCGCAAAGTGGAATCTGTGGTTTTGAAGTCCTGAATGTCGTAGACTTTGCCGTCTATGACTAGCCAGAGGCCTTCATCTTTGGTGTGATTATCAAATTCCGCACGACGGATAACTGGCAGAGGCTGAACTAGTGGAATAGAAGCGGGCTACATTGACCAGTAGAAGAGGCCGGAAGAATGTGACACAGATAATCTAACGGAAGAGGCAGCCAGTGTGGATGCCTCTGTTCCAGAAGGACGAGTCCGATAATCAATTCGGAAAACAAGATTCCTGTGATGCTGGTGCGGAGCATAGTGATGATCGATCCAATAACTGAAAGAATGCGGTGCTCCTGGAGAAGCTGGATGCTCAGTTCCAGACTGTCGGCCGCGTGATCACAGAGCCAAGTGATGTATCGCGCGAGCAAGCTGTGAGCCGCATGACCCACCGGCGGCGAGTAAATCCGCATTAGCAACAAACGCTGAAATTGGAGGAGGAGGCTAATGACCGGATCAGATGCCGAAGGAATAGACTCTTCCTGCGATAAAGATCCTTCCACGGTCCTCATGGCGGCCAAGGATTGTTGGCTGCAGTTCTCGAGTAGTTGCTGGACTAGCAGAGGTAATGGATCAGCTCTTCGTCGAAGTCTTCCGTCGACATTAATTTAGCTTTGTTGGCCGCGTCATCAATGGGCTGGCTGTGACACCAGCTCGAAAGTCGTTGGCTGCGGATGTTGGCACTCCTTGTCGTCCAAGTCGCCGCCAGCGTCGTCTGCGTCCACGGCTCCCGCCAGAAGAGAAACCTCCAGGGCGGCTTCCAGGCCTCCGTCCGCCATGAGGGAAGTGACTAGTAAATCAGCCATGAACCTGCGGCCACTGTCTCCGCACTCTTCGCTGCGCTGGAGCAAAGCGGCTAGCAGAACATTGTGCAGCGCAGTGGCCCGCTTTTGTGGCGTGGGCAGCAGAAGACTCCAGGCTTGCGGCAGCGTGGCCTGTGCGGCTGTCAGAACTCCGCCCAGGGCGGGGCTTTCGCATGCCAAGGAAATAACGCGCCCTTCGAGTCGCTGGAGCAGCGCAGAAGCGGAACGAACACTAAGATCTGTTCCGGATAGGCCGTGATGCAGAATCGACTGCGATTAAAGCCTCAAAAAGGTTCAACGAAGCGACATCCATGCATTCCAGATCTTGCGGAGGAGGCCGTTCGCACTGCGGATCTAGTTGGGCGCAGCATCGACTTAATATCTGTTCCAGCAACTGCAGAGTTGCTCCATTTGGTGCCAGGGCGAACGGTATCCGGTCGCTGTTGGCAGTTTGCGTGGATTTCCGATATCCATCGAACGCAGCTCCGTCCACGTCGCTGCCCAGGTCCTGCACAACCGTCAAGTGACTAGGCCAACTGTTGCGGAATGTGGCGTACCAGCAACTACCGACTTCACCGTTGGTCCGAGCGGCCGGAAGGTGTGGAAATTTCTCAGCCGGAAGCCAAGTCAACATCTGGTGGCAAACTGTGCGGATCAACAGGAATCCGTTGCGTGTCTCCACCTGTCGGACACTGCGTCCGCCCATGTGCACCTGTCCAGTGCTGTCGAGTATAGCGCAGAAATTACTTCCGGGCAATTAATGCCGATTTAGGGAGCCCGCACGAATGCGAGGCATTTGACCGGTCGCAGTGTCGGCTCCGTCGGCCGAATGGTGTGCAGTGAACTTGCTCGACTCAATCGACAGCTTCTTGACCAGTGTCCGTTCCATGGCCGATCCGCTGAGGTCCAGTCGTACCAAGACTGAACTCTTTACTGGTGACTGATCTTTGGTACACGTCTGCCACTCTGGCGGAGATCAATCCAACTCTTCGAGGATGGTGCACCGTGCGCTGCGATTTGATGGACGGGCACGGCCAATTGTCGATTTTGTTCATCTTTTTGTTGCAGAAAGAAAAAAACCGGCCACTGTAATCAAATTGTCGGGAACGGGTAGTCGGAAATCATCAAATGAAGACGTATTTCGAGCTCTGCGGAACGCAATGGTGAATCGAAGTCATGGCATAACCAAAGTTGAGGCGGTGGGCAGGAGGTGCGGCAGCAAATAAAGTGACGACGTTGACGAAACAAGACAGCGAATCTTTGATGGTTGGTAATGTACCGTCAGAGAGAACGGCCGAACGAAAAACCCGTGTTCCAAGACAATGTCATCAATTTACTAATCAAGAAATACTCCTCAACGAAGAGTTTTTACAGGAACTCTTGTCATCACGTGATCAAGACGCGCACCAATCCGTTGACGGGCCACCGAGGCGGAGGCGAGTCCAACTCTTTGAGGATGATGTGCCGTGCGCTGCAGAACTTCAAGTGGCGGCACGTGCCCTGAGGTTTGAGGAAGGGGCACAGCACAATGTCGCGTTTGTTCACCTCTTTGTTGCAGAAAGAAGACACGGCCTCCGTGATCAAATCGTCCGGAACGGGCAATCTGAAACGCTGCATGAATCCAGTGATGCTCAGCAGGGCGTTGTTGAATTCTTCCGTGATCAACAGGCAGCTCTCCGGTCCGTCTTCTTCATCAGCCCCGTCCGCGCTGAACTTGTCCAAAGACAGTGAGAAACGAGAAGTGAAGTCGTATTTCGAGTGCTGCGGGATGTAATAGTGGATCAAAGTCGTGGCATCACGAATGTTGACCCGCTCCAAACGCATCACTTCCTCTACCGATCGGCCGAAAACGACTGGTCTCCGGATCTGTTTCTCCAGAACGAGAGAAACGAGTCTTTCGTCCATTTCATTTCGCGTTCCACGGACTACATCCAATATCATTCCGCCGAAGATTGTCGCCTCCATACACGAAGAAATGAAAACAAAAGCCTCATCCATTCCCTTCTCCGTCAACACTTGCATACCAGGTGTCCAGTGGGTTGCGCAAGCAATCACCTGTCTGGACATTACGTTAGTCTCACCCATGGCATCCGGTTTGTCCGCACGGATACGTTTGACCGACTCGTAATACTTTTGAAAAATTCCCCTTCATCACGGCTCCATGCTCCTGGAGCAGAGTGTCAGCGTTCTCTAAAATCAAGTGGCAGCAGCGGTCAAAGTTCATCAGAGTTTTGGCTTCTTCCAAAATCTACAAGATGGTGGTGTGGCAGCCAGCAAAGTGACGCCGTTGACGAAATGAGACAACGAATCTTTGATTGTTCTCGATGTTCCATCAGATAGAACGGCCGAAGAGAAACCCTGCGTTCCAAAACATGGTCATTTAACTGCTGATCAGGAAAGCTACTCCTCAACGAAGCATTATTGACAAGTGGTGAGATGCTTTTGGGTAAATTATCGTGATCCTTTTTGTCCAGCAGATTATTCAGAACGGGCACCAGATATCCCAGAGTTTTCCCAGAGCGATTTCCAAATGCGACATTATAACCAGGGAGGATGGTTTCCCAAACGCGAGCCTGGATCATTTTCGGCCTGAAGATGCCCATGATATTTAACGCTTCTTGAATGGTTGTCTTGAACTGAATCTCATTCAAAACGAACTTGGGAACGGATCAAAACGCGACCCGGTATAGTTAACTCTACCGTTTTCGACGTTTGGAGCTGCTGGAATGCAGCTCCTTGGAACGTTGGTGGCTGAGACACCTGATATTGCTGCTGTTTATATTGCTGCATTTGTTCGTGTTCCTCTTTAAGCTGCAACTGCAAAGCTTGTTGTTTCTTCTCCGTTTCTTCTTTTTTCCGACTTCCGATGAAATTTGTTCTCTCGGCAGCGCAACTCCACGTCCCCGTGATCCTTCCGAAGTAGCTTACGGCGAAGATGAATCAGAACTCTTGCGAAGAGCCGCAGCTGCATCTTGTAAAGCCTGGCGAAGTCGTTGATATTCATTGACGTAATCCCCCGTGCCCACATTTGCGGAATCGGGAACTGGAGCCGGTTGAAACGGAAGGCGTCGTAAATTTTCCTAAAAGAGCGGATCCAACTGCACGGCTTTCAGGTCTTCGGAGATGTTTCTTTCAGCACATTTCTTTTCACAGAGCGTGTCGTTCAGGCAAAAGTATTCACTACGACCTGGTAACTTCAAATAAAGGCGAATGTGCAGGTAATGAGCACGATCTACGCCCACTACAGTCATTTCCGCTTGTGGACTGAACCCGAATATATTTTCGATGAAGAACTTGGTTCCAGGACAATATTGGGTAACTCGTTCCTCAGAATCCATAGAGTCATTGATGGGCACAATGCCAGCTTAGATTGCACGTTGAGAATAACAAGGCTGATGACAGAATCTTCCCGGAAGAGGCAAAACATCTTCATTTTGAGCCTCAATAATTCTACCCCAATCCAGCAGTAGAATAGTCCATCTGGCATCCAATCTATAATGGATTTTATTCTGAATCAAGCCTCTGAACCAGGTTTTGTTATCCACCTGTTTCACTGCTACCATGTCATTGATCTTCAGATTCGGTTCTTCCCTTATCGCATTTTTGGTTTTCTTGGATGACTTTGTAAGAAATTCACAGAGTTCCTGTTCCAGTTCTCCGCGATGATGTGAGCATCTTGACTCGTTGTCAGCTTGGCAGAAACCACGGGGTAAATTATTGCACTGTTTTCCGTCCAGCAGATCATTCAGAGCGGGCACCAAACAACCCTTCAGTTTTCCAGACAGATTGTTCAGAATGGGCACCAAACAGCCCTTCAGTTTTCCAGGATCTCCTCCATTCACGTCCTCATCATACTTCCGTTTGTGAGAGAATGGAAACACGTGTAGACTGGACGAATAACGAGGCAGTCGGGCCTAGTGTAGTGGATGGTCAAACAGGTCGAAAAAGTAGGTAATGTACCAGGGATTCTTCACTCATGTTGGACCAGCTATTAACTATTGCCGAAGATTAAGGCGTTTGGAATCCCGACTTCGTCCCCACGTGTGCGAACACGTGGCCGACTTTCACTCATTTTTCCTTTTCCAAATTTTCACTCGAGTGGAAAGCGTGGCCATCTTTCTTTTGAGGCCTCCTGGCCACGACCTCCCCAA
>Ga0068879_1010710_pt1 | contig 7453 bp, 10 predicted proteins | sample NOAtaT_7_FD_65538 | JGI IMG/M metagenome (GOLD analysis project Ga0068879, IMG submission 65538) | Metatranscriptome of freshwater lake microbial communities from Lake Erie, under a cyanobacterial bloom - NOAA_Erie_Diel1S_2200h metaT... | ecosystem: Environmental > Aquatic > Freshwater > Lake ...
GGGCGATTTAATAAAAAAATTTTCCGCTGGCACAGAAAAATATATAGGTGCAAAAAAAAAAACAACAATAGCAAAGTTTGATATTGCAACTAACATTGGTTTGAAACTTAAAAATCATGGGTATAAAACATTTAGTCTTCGTTTTACCGGCGCACAACGACACAGAAAATCTATAATAAAAGGCTTCAAAAATGCCGGTTTAAATTTTTACGGAACACTAATTGATACAAAAATGCGAGCACACAACGGTTGTAAACAAAAAAAACAAAAGCGAAAAAAAAAACGAGGGTAACAAAAACATTTGAAAAGGTAAGTGGCTGAGCGGTTTAAAGTACCTGTCTTGAAAACAGACGTATCCATGTGATACCGTGGGTTCGAATCCCACCTTACCTGACTTATATGATACCCTTTAAAGAAACAGCTTTGTGGCAAAATTTATTAGAATTTAGTACAAGAATTTTAACAATAGTACTCTGTTATGTTTTTTGTTTTTTAATAACAACAGAGTATACAGAAAATGTTTTAATTATTTTATCAAAGTATTTTGTCCAAACGCCACTAAATAACTATGGTGTTTATTTCTCATATAAAAATTTTTTAGAAGGTACGAATACAATTTATAGCTTAAGCTTCTATTGTACAAATCTCATTATTATACCTTTTATTTTACACCAGTTATACGTGTTTGCACGCAAAGGACTTTATAGCAATGAACGACAACTGTTGTTTACTATTTTGAAGTATTTTTATGCGTTTCATAGCTTATTTACCATTTTTTTTAGCGAATACCTTTTACCCTTCATGTTATCCAATTTAAATGAATTGGCCGAGGAATTCGACTTTAAACACGTTGTTATCAGTTTTGAACCTAATTTACAAGAATATCTTCAACTTATTAAAAGTTTATACCTTTACAATTACTTGTTTTTTTTTATTGTGTACCTACTACTTCTTTGCCCTTTAGTAAAACTCATAAAAATACTCAACCGATTAACGTTTTTTTTATTAATTATAGGTAGTTTCATTTCTTTAATCATATATTTTACAAAATACGAATTTCTAATTCTTTTTCTCGAACTACTAATAAATTATTTTATTATTCAAGAAATTCTTAATTATTTACATGTTTTTCAAAAAATACAAGAAATTGAATATAAATCGTTAATAACAGTTGAAGTGGAAGGGGTAGGATTTGAACCTACGCTCGTTATTAAACAATAGATTTACAATCTATCACCTTAGACCACTCGGTCACCCTTCCAAACAACAACCTAATATTTAATATAACGAAAATTATTCAATAAAAATAAGTACATTTTAAATGAAAACTTATACTTATTATAAGGTATTTCATAAAATGGGGGTTTGTATAAAAAAATACCACCTCGTAAACGTTTACTAAATTCAAAATAACGGGGACGATGATTACGTATATGAAATCGTCTTTTTTTACGTTTTTTTTTGTAAAACCTAAACCTCTGATTTTTGAAAGAATGTAAAAAAAAGCGTCTTCTCCTTTTTAATTTGTAACGAAATTTTGAATTTTTCCATTTAATTCGATATCTTCTCTTAAATTTTTTTCGTAAAGTTTTACTTAGTTCTACAACATCGCCTGGATGCAATTTATAATTTACATATTTAATTTTTTTTTGATTTACAAAGATATGTCCATGCTTAATAAACTCTTTAGCAGTTTTAACACTTGGTACAAGACGCAATCGATATAAAGCAACAGGTAAAAGACTTTCTAACCCACCGAAAAATTTTTCAAAAAAGCTTTCTTCGCGTTGCAATTTTTTATCAGCAAGACCATAAAATTTATTTAAACCATGCTTAGTCATCGATCCATATTCGGCTCTAATTGATTTTTTTAACCACATCACATTATTAAAAAAATAATCAAGATCGCGAAAATAACTATAACGCAAACGTTTGGTTTGTGTAAACACTTTATACCGTTTTTGAAAACGTAAGCGATCAGGACGCCTAAAATTTTTAAATTTTTTAATAGTCTGACCCCAAGGGTTTCGAAAACGTCTAATGGAAGTTCTTCCAAACGGTTTTTTAAAATGTTGTTGTGTTACACGAGACGCGGGTTTTTGGGCCCGATTTTTATCAGAAATACTTGGCAACGTTTTATTTTTTGCGTTCCAGTAAGGCTTTGTTTTCCCTGTGTTTCTTAAAAGTTCGGATTTCGGCGCGTTTACGTAATTTTGAGGCCCCTTTATAAGTTTTTGAAATAATTCTACTGTATTCAACTTCTTTTCGAATTTGGGCATCGTTCCCTTCATGGTATCTCTCTTGTTCGAAGAAAGTTGTGTTGTATTTGTCGTTGGTAAAAAAACGTGCGAATCTTGATTTTTTCTTTTTAAATTTAATGTATTGCGTAAATTTGATTGAAAGGGATCTTTCCTTATTTTTGATGTACCTGAAGTAGTACCACGGTATGTAGAATCGGCGGTTTTTAGCTTTTGTTTTTGCAAATCGTAAGGCAACTTTGTATTCATTGGTCTTTTTTTTTGTTAGTAGCTTTAAAAAACGTAATCTTTTATTAGAGACATTACGTTTTATGAAAGTACGAGATGTATGAGGATAAAAAAATTGATATTTCGCATATCTTGAAGGCTTATAATAATATTGATAGTAACGGTGATGAAAACAAAATTGTTTTCTAGATTTTTTCAATTTACTGTTTTGTTGTTTAAAACTCATGCCTAAAAATTTTGTAACACCACAATACTTAATTTTCTTTTTTTTAGACAACCTAAGTTTTCTTAGTCTACTTAATAGCGCGGTAAAAATTTTCTGCCGGTTACGCATTTTAGTGACAAAAATTTTAATAAAACGTTTAGTCGATGAAACATTTTTTTTTAAAAGGAAAAAATTTAAGTATAACTTGTATTTAAGACGCAAAAATCTATTATAACTAATGTGTTGAATAGACCGTACAGCTCTGTTAATCGTCTGAACAAAAAAGCAATACACAAAAAATGATGCACGAAAAGGGGTAGTATTTATCGGTACGTAGTACCCAGCCTTAGTAACTGGATCAGAAGTGTTGATTGTTGATAAAAAAATTAATCCGGTTTTTTCAACTTCCGAAAAAAGAATTGGACTTATTAATTTACCAAAATTAATAAGTACATGTGGTTTTAATACGGGCTCAAAATTTAATTTCATTAGATCGGTGTTTCGTTCTAAAGCATTTAGATTTGTTAAAACACCTGGATACCATTTTGTTAATGTTTTAAAGGGGTGAGTTGCCAAACCAGCAATGGTCGAATCAACAAAATTTGCTTGATCATCTATTTTAAAATTACTTAAAACAATTTTTTTATTTTGAATGACCAAATTATTCAAAATAAAAAGCAAAATCTTTAACGATGTAAATGCTTTTTGGTAATTAATTAATGAAAAATTTTTTGTATTAACAACAACCAAATTATTTTGATTTTCATTTAACATTTTTGGATTATCCCCCTTCAATAACTCGAGATCATACATTCTTTTTATCAAAAACATACACATTAAAAGTAATTACCCATTACCGGACTTGAACCGATAACCCTAAAAAGGGGACAGATTTTAAGTCTGTTGTGTCTACCAATTCCACCAAATGGGTTTACCAATAATTATATATTAAAGAAAAAGTGGGTAAAATTAAAAATTTTGATTGAAAAAGGTTTTGTAGCTAAGATAGTAGAAGTTGTAAATTCTTCAAAGCTTCCGACCTCCATATCAACTAAATACCAATTATTTAAATGTGATAAATCAGAAAATCGAATGTCAATGTTTTTGGTTGTTTTGCTAACCGTTATACTCATTGACTGTTTTCTTAAGCGCGGGTTTAAAATGTATAATAGAATATCCAGCGCTTCACTAATTTTTTTTATAGATGTCGAAGCAAAAATAATTTTATCAACATTTTTTTGTGAATTCACAACCATAGGCTGTAAACCCGTAATAAATGATAAAATTGATATACCAGTAACAGTATTGCGCGAGACAGTACTTTTATCTTTTTTAATAGACAAAAAAATTTTAATATCGTTGAATACAAAAATTGAGGATCTTTGCTGCTCATTAAAATGTGAAACTAGGTAATTTGGAAGAACCTTTTTATGTAAATCATAAAATTTAGAATAAACCTTCATAATTTTTTTTTATAAAATTTTCTTTGCAAATTTAATAATTTTAGTTGTATTAACGCGTCGAGCCTCAGCGCTGATAGGGCCGTATAAACGGGTACCTATAGTTTTTTCTTTATGTGCAAATAATACTACTCGACTTTGCCCAAAATAAACAAAATACCCTGGACGCCTTCGAATTGGCCCTTTTCGAGTAATAACGAGTCCTAATGCAATTTTTTTATTTGAAAATTTCTTTTTTAAATGTCCTTTATTAATAGCAACAACAACATATTCGCCGTTTTCATATTTATTTTTTTTCGTGACCCTTGGAACTTTTATACATCTTACACATTTTAATCCACTATTATCTGATACGAATAAAATAGACCCGGCCCCAGCCATTAGCCACCTTTCTTTGTTTCCGATTTTTTGTTACTATGTAAAGTTAAACATTTTTTAGGATCACGCATCGTTTGATCGAATGTGGACTGTTTTTTAAAATTGGTTTTATCTCCTTGTGCAATTAATAGTGCCCCAATCATTGATATCAGTAAAATTAGAGCCGCTAATATAAATAAAACAGAAAACTCGGTGTACATAAAACGACCAACAGATCCCATGCTGTCAACACACAAATAATATAATCCTTGTGGAAATTCTTGATGATCTAAAAAAAATGAATAAAAAAAATGTTTTGTCATCGTTGATGAAGTGGAAGCTGCATAAATTTTCGTAACGCCGCTATAAACGAAACCAACAAAAGCCAGTAAAGTAACAAACCGGAACCAATCGCGATAAATTGGTGTATAAGATTCGTAACGTCTTATATTTAATGTCATAATTACGAATAACAACAAAACAGTTATAGCACCGACATAAACAATAATAAGGGTAATACCCATAAAATCTTGTGATAACATTATTAAAAATATACCTGAACATAAAAATGTTGCAACTAAACTAATTAACGAGTATATAGGGTTTCTGGTTACAAAAATTGTGAAGGCTAAAAAAAGAGCCAATAGTATAAACGATTTTAAAAAAAAATGGATCATTAAGTTTTCCATTTGTTTTATATGTAGGGTGGTCGGAGTGGTATGACTCGAACACACGGCCTTCTATACCCAAAACAGACGCGCTACCAACTGCGCCACACTCCGCCTCTCCTTAGGTTGGACTCGAACCAACAACCAGACGGTTAACAGCCGTATGCTCAACCAATTAAGCTACTAAGGATTAACGCCAGCGGTAGTGTATAAATGATAGTTCTTCAATACCGGTCTCATATAATTTATCATTTGCAATATTTAGAAACCCTTTTGTATTGTTAATAAGAGACGTTAGCTCCTCAATTACGGAAAATGTTGTGCTTACACCTTTTTTTTGTTTTAAGCACGCTCGAAAATGTTTCAAAAAACGAGAAAATTGTTTCATTGGATTAATAGGGACGGGTACATTGTGAAATTTTCCTGCAATTCTAACCTTAATAGTTACAATTTCGTTTTTACCGTTTTTTACTGCTAGTAAAAAAAGAAATAAAGGGTTAACATGATACATATTTTTTAAAGTAGTCAATATAAAAAAATAAAGAACTCTATTTTTATTTTTAGAAAATTTATACTGCAAGCTGTTTATTAACTTTAAACAAGCGTAACTATCTAATAGATAGTCTTTTTTTTTGTAAATCGTTTTAATTCGAATCATTACTTTCTTATTTTTATTCTTTTTGTTTTCATTACCCAAGCTTTTGTTCCATATTTAGAACGAGCCTGCATACGTTTTAGTATACATTGTAAATCGTATTTACCCCTTATCATTTTATATTTCACACCTGGTAAATCTCGTACGCGCCCACCCCGAATTAAAACCATCGCGTATTGCTGTAAGTTGTGGCCCTCGCCAGGAATATAACAAATTATTTGTCTTCTATTCGATAAGGCCACTCTAGCAACTTTTCGCTTTGCTGAATGCGGTTTTTTCGGGGGTAGTATATATACTTTTAGGCATATTCCTTTTTTTTGAGGTGACTGTTGTAATGCTGGTTTTTTAATATTTCGTTTTTGAGGTGCTCTGCCGCACTTAACTAAATATTGTAATGTTGACATCGGAAGAAATGGGATTCGAACCCATGTAATACATATGTATCGTTAGCTTAGCAAGCTAATGCTTTAAACCACTCAGCCATTCTCCCCCTTCACAAAAATTGAATAATAACAGACATCCAGGGGGGGGGGGGTATAAATTTATTTTTGTTTTTTACCTTCTTTTAATTTTAATACAACGCCATCAATATGAATTCCTTTACCTTTATATGAGTCTGGGTATTTTAAAGTTTGTATTTGCTGCGCGATTGTTGAAACACGTACTTTACTTGAATTTGTAATTTTTAACATCGTATTTTTTTCATTACGTATTTGGAAAAAAGTATTAAAGGGTATTTTTATGGCTTTTAGGTGGCTAAAACCAGCGTTAACAATAAGATAATTTTTCTCCTTGTTAAAAAAAAATTTAAACCCGACCCCTTTTAAAAAAAGACGACGTACTGACATTAATAGAGTCGTCTTTAAAACTTGTTTTAGCTGTAATACAAATAATTGAAAAATTTCAAAGCACTCATTGGGTGCTTCAACAATACACTTATCTTTTTCAAGAGTAATTTTTAAAAAAATGGGTATTCTCAAAAAAAAAATTGCATAAGGACCTTGTATATAAATGTTGGGTAGCGAACATTCATTTTGTATAATACTACAATTTGCTTGATTAGGTAAATTAAGTAAAATTTTCATCGTACAAAAAATAAAAGTGTTCCATTAATATGCGCGTTTATAGCAGTTTTATGAGTTATAAAACCTACAGGTGTTGATAAAATAAAAATCCCATATTGATGTTTATTCTGTTGTAATTTTTCAAGACAAGCCGTAACGCGGCGCCTGTTTGTAGATAATTTTTTTAACTCTTTTATAACCGGTGAGCCATTGAAATTATATTTTAGGAATACAGTTATTTTTGTTTCTTCCACAGAAAAACCATTTATTAAACCTTCAGAAATTAAAAAATTTAAAAAAACAATAGCAATACTACTATAAGTGATGACAACCATTTGTCGTTTTAGTTTTTGGTAATAATATATTAATGACATTATAATGGTTAACTTTGTTATATTTTTCATTACCAACTAGTTTTTTTCATACCAAAGAGAGAGCCTGTTTCAATAAAATTTTTTAGCGTTACACGTGATAATTTAAATTTCCGAAAAACACCACGGTCTCTACCAGTAATAATACAACGGTTTACTAAAAAAGTTTTACCAATTTTTTTTATAG